>SDBU01005557.1_pt1 | contig 15050 bp, 12 predicted proteins | sample 2277071 | NCBI WGS metagenome assembly SDBU01 (sample SAMN10397929, study PRJNA504765) | marine sediment metagenome | isolation source: marine sediment core GS08_GC12, 126 cmbsf | place: Arctic Ocean: Gakkel Ridge, Loki's castle | collected 2008
TTTAAAATCTTTTTTTTCTGCTTCTGTTTCCCTGTCTTCTGTTTGACCAACTGTATTAGAAGCAAATTCTTTTTTCCCGCCTAAAAAAGATTTTCTTTTTGGCGGAACAATATCAAATATTCTTTTTGCCATAAAATTAATTAATAGTCGCTTTTATCCTTCTAACCCCAGCGCTAGAAGATTCTTCTTTAATAATTTTAAACTCTCCTAAGTCACCTGTTTTCTCTGCATGAGGCCCAGCGCAAATTTCTTTAGAAAACATTTTCTTGTCCGGGCCAATAGAATATACGCATACTTTTTCGGGATACTTTTCTCTAAAAAACGCTAATGCTCCTGACCTCACGGCCTTTTTATAACTCGTTTCTTCTTTTTCAACCTTTAAATTCTCTTTTATCTGTTTATTAACTAAATCTTCTACCTCCTTGATTTCTTGTTCTGTTATTTTACGAGAAAAAGAAAAGTCAAACCTTAATCGTTCTTCATTAATGTCGCTTCCCATTTGCCGTACCTCTGGCCCTAATGTTTCGCGTAAAGCTGAATGTAATAAATGAGTGGCTGTGTGCAGATTTTTTATTCGATCCCTCTGCTCGTCAATAGAAAGCGAATCTTTAATCACTAATGAATCGCTTGTCTCTTTAATCCCATGGCCCCCAAATTTCTTATCAACACCTTTTCGTGAAATCTCCTGATGTTCTTTCTCTTTATAATGAAAATTTTCTTCGTCTATTTTATATCCCCTTTCCAAAGCTAATTCCTTTGTTAATTCTAGCGGAAACCCGTAATTTTGATATAAATCAAAAACTTCCTCCCCATCAATAATTTTTTCTCCTTGTTCCTCTATTTTATTCTTTATAAGTTTCTCGAATTGGACAAGTCCCCTTTCTAAACTATTAGAAAACTTTTCTTCTTCATTTTGAATAACAGTTAAAATTTGCTCTTGTTTGCTTATTAATCCAGGATAAACTTTTTTATAAACTTTAATAACCTCCTTACTTAAAGTAATTAAAGAACCTGGCGGTAATTCTAAAATCTTAGAATAACGAATAGCTCTTCTTAAAACCCGGCGCAAAACATATCCCTGTTCAACATTAGAAGGAGACACCCCATCAGCAATTAAAAAACAAATTCCGCGAATATGGTCTGCAACGATTCTATAGGGTTTAGGATTTAAATCATAAGATTCAGGGCTTAGCTCGTCAATTTTCTGAATAATGGAAAAAAACAAATCGGTTTCATAAGCAGAACATTTATTTTGCAATATAGAAACCAATCTTTCAAAACCTATACCTGTATCAATATTCTTTTGTGATAAAAGCTCAAATTCTGCCTTCTCATTCTTATTATATTCCATAAAAACTAAATTCCAAATTTCTACAAAACGTCCACAGCTGCAATTCGGCCCGCATTTATTACTATTGCATTTGCCATTACCATTATAAAAATCTTTTCCTCTATCATAAAATATTTCAGAAGAAGGACCACAAAGGCCTGTTTCTGAAACAGGGCCCCAAAAATTTTCTTTGGAGTTAAATTCTAAAATCCTTTCTGGATTAACACCAACTATATCTTTCCAGATTTTCATTGCCTCATCGTCTCTAGGAATACTGCTTTCACCTTTAAACACTGTTACCCAAAGATTATCTGTGTTTAATTTAAGTTCTTTTGTTAAAAATTCCCAGGCATATTTAATCGTTTCTTCTTTAAAATAATCACCCACGCTAAAATTACCAAGCATTTCAAAAAAAGTATGGTGAGTATTGTCTCCCACTCTCTCTATATCGCCAGTACGAAAACACTTTTGAACAGAAGCTAATCTCTTACTCCCAAAATCTTTCTGAACATCTTTTTCGCCTCTTAAATACTCCTTAAATTGCTGCATCCCAGCCGTGCTCAGTAAAACAGTGTTATCAGTTGGCAATAATGACGAAGAAGGAACAATCTTGTGTTTTTTCTTAGTAAAAAATTCAAGGAATTTTTTGCGCAATACAACTGATTCCATATTAAGTAGATTATAGCAAAAAAAATGAAGGGTTTCAAACCCTTTATAAGTCTATATTATAATCGTTGGTTAAAAAAAATAGAAACTGAAGAATATTAGCAAATTCTTTAATTTTCTATTAAATTTCTTTTAATTCTATCTTTTTATGTTCCATGTTCCATGATTTAGGTAAACCTGTCAGCCACAACTGAGGCCACGAATGATTCTGGTTTTATCTTGGGCTCAAAGCCATTCCCTTTAATTAAACCTATCACTTCTTTAATCATGTCTCTAGTAGGACCTTTTCCTCCAATATCAGCGTGGATATAGCGGAATTGATAATTTAAAGGATCACCATTTTCATCAATAAATAAATCAATTTTCTTTTCTATATTCTCTTTTAAACACAAAGCTAATTCACAAGAAAGATAAACCTCCTCCAAAATCCTCTGATGGAGATTATAAAATTTCCTATCTTTATAAGAAATCTTTTTAAGAAAAAACCTTCCTCCTTCTCCTTTTCTTAGAACAACTACTGCTATTGGAAAACGGGGTTCTTCTCCTGATGAGGAATCACAGCCAACAATAATATCGTAAAACTTCTCCGGCCTTTCTTTCATATAGAGAAGCATTTCCTTAATCATTCCATCTAAAGTTAAATTGCCTCGGGTCGGGCTGTAAAAACAACCTCCGTTAACTAAACTTTTTTTTCTTAAATCTAAATTTTCCTTCATTTTATATAACCTAACAATGAAGGGTTTCAACCACGAGCGCGAAGGCACGGGGTTTTAACCCTTCATTATTTCTTTGAGTTCTAGTTTCATATATATTTCTAAAAACTAAATTTGCTATTTTACAACTTTTTGTTTTCCCCATCTTAATATATTGACAAGGGGTGTCAGTTTGCTATATTAATAATGTCTTTCGGTTTATCTATAAACTGAAAAGGTATTACATCCAAGGGCAACCTTCCGCGAGGAGGGTTGCTTTTATTTATGTCACTTTACGTTCCTTCTCTAATTCCGCCCTGTGCTTTAACGCCTTACCCCATATATTCTCAATATCTAAAATATCAGTGTATCCATCTGCTCCTGTTCTTAATTCTTGAGATATATTGTTTTTAGAAGAAAAAATAAATACTTTTTTCCCATGATTCCTTAAGTATGTTACGAGGGCTAAAAAGTCAGAATCGCCGGTAAAAAATACTGCTGTATTATATTTTTTGAAATGGTGAAGAGCATCGATAGTAATCTCTACATCCATATCGCCTTTTTCTTCTATAGACTCGCCATTCTTATCCACAATACTAATTCTTTTTAGCTCTTTTTTTATCACTACAAACCCTAATCCCTTTTTTAAATATATAAAAAATTTATGTTTCCCATCTAAATCATAAGGTCTTGTTCCTTCTGCTGGATACGCTATATAGTAAAAAGGTTTAATATTAGTTCCATTGAATTTTTCCTTGATATACTTTATTATTTTTTCAAAATTTAAAAATCTGCCTTTTGCCTTTAACGCGCCCCATAGATTTGACGCATCAATAAAAACATAAATTACATTCTCATTCTCATTTTCTATTTCTTTGTCTTTTTGGTTAAACATATTATTCCCAAAACTAAATTTTTGTTCTTTTGCGATTTTTCGGACAGTATTAATAATCAGGGTTTATGTTCTACTCGATTCAATTTTAATAATAATAGCGTGGGATATAATCCATTAACCTTAAGAGATTATCTCGTGATAAACTCTTCTTTTCTTTCACGATAAAAACCAAAATCTAAAATCATCAAAGCGTTGACGCTTCTCTGATTATTTTTACAAATTCCTTGGCTTTTAGAGAAGCTCCTCCAACTAATACTCCTTGAAATCCAGCATCCTTTAAATACTCTTTAATATTAGAGCTATTCACACTGCCACCATAAAGCATCTTGATCTTCTGGGCTAAAGGCCGGGAATATTTCTGGCTGATAATCTTTTGTAAAATCAATCTTGTAACATGAGCCTCATTTGACGAGCAGGCTTTGCCTGTTCCAATCGCCCAAATCGGTTCATAAGCAATTATTAAATCTTGAATCTGCTTTTTTGATAACCCTTTGAAGGCATTTTCTATTTGAGATTTTAACACAACTACTGTTTTATTGTTTTTATTTTCTTCCCCCTTCTCACCAACACAAATTATCGGCTGAAGGCCAATAGTTAGAGCTGCCTTAATCTTCTTGTTGATCATCTGATTAGTTTCATTTAAAAACCCTCTACGCTCAGAATGGCCAATAATCACATACTTGCACCCTAATTTCTTTAACATTGAACAAGAAATCTCTCCAGTGTAAGAACCCTGCTCCTCCCAAAAACAATCCTGAGCTCCTAATTTTATTTGGGTCTTTTTGGATTTAAAAAAAGACCTGAATAAATCAGGCAAATAAATAAATGGAGGACAGATAACCATTGTTGTTTTTTTAGCTTTTTTTAGTTCTTTATTAATAGAACCAAAAAGCTGCTCCCCTTCTTTTGAAACAGAAGGATTCATTTTCCAATTGGCAACGATTATAGATTTCATAATATTATTTTTTTAAAATTTAAAATCTCTTTTTAAAACTTTTCTTACCTCTTCGACGCTTTCTGGATTAGCTAAAGTAGATAAATCTCCTAATGGCTCTCCAGTTAATAGCCGTTTCATAATACGGCGCATAATCTTGCCAGAACGGGTCTTAGGCAAATCTTTAACTAAAAGAATAGCTTTGACTGAAGCAATTGGGCCAATCCCCTTTCTTAATCCCATAACCACTTCTTTTTGAACCATATCAGGTTTTGCTCCTTTTTTATAAACTATAAAAACCAATGGAACCTCTCCCTTGATTTTATCTGGTATCCCTACTACTGCGCATTCGGCCACATGTTTTGACTTGGCAATGACATTTTCCATTTCACCAGTACTGAGACGATGCCCAGCAACCTTGATTACATCATCAGTCCTGCCAGCTATCCTAATTAAGCCATCCCTGTCTTTATAGGCCGCATCAGAAGTAAAATATATTCCTCCTTTCTTAGTAATAGGATATTGACTCCAATAGGTGTTAAAATATTTCTTAGGATTTTTATAAACTATTCTTAATAAGCTCGGGGCAAAAGGAGGTCGGACAACCAAATTTCCTTTTTCGCCTACAGGCACTGGCTTTCCTTCATCATCTAAAATATCAATCTTAATCCCTGGAAAAGGCAATCCCGTAAACATTGGCTTAAATGGCCCTATGCCAGGAAGCGAAGTCGTTAAAATGCCTCCGGTTTCTGTTTGCCACCAGGTATCAACAATCGGACATCTTTCTTTCCCAATTTCTCGAAAAAACCATTTCCAGGCTGATTCATCTATTGGCTCTCCCACTGATCCTAAAAGACGCAGGGTATTAAATTTATACTTCTCAAGCATTTTAGTTCCGTATTTTTTAAACATTCTTACTGCTGTAGGCGCGGTATAAAGAACAGTCACTCCATATTCTTCAATAACACTAGCCCACCTGTCTGGATTAGGCCAATTAGGAGCACCCTCAAAAATAAGGGAAGTCATTCCATTTAATAAAGGCGAATAAACCACATAAGTATGGCCTGTAACCCAGCCTACATCAGCTGTACACCACATTATATCGTCTTTCTTCCAGTCAAATATCCACTTCCCAGTAAACTTTGCCTGAACACTATAACCGCCGCAGACATGAACGCATCCCTTAGGTTTACCTGTAGAACCACTGGTGTAAAGGATAAAAAGAGGATCTTCGCTATCCATTACTCTTGGCTCGCAAATATCGCTCTCATTTTTTACTAAATCATCCCACCAGAGATCCCTATTTTTTTTCATCGCTACCTTATTCCCTGCTCTTTTTACAACAACAACTTTTTTCACTTTAGTTTGTTTTAATCCTGCATCAGCATTTCTCTTTAAGTCAGTCACTTTTCCCCTGCGATAATATCCATCAGCAGTAATCAAAACTTTAGCTTCAGTATCCTCTAATCTTACTTTTAGCGCTTGAGAACTAAAAGCTGAAAAAACAACAACATGTATTGCGCCGATTCTAGCGCAAGCCAACATCGCAATAACTGCTTCGGGAATCATTGGCAGATAAATGCCCACCTTGTCTCCTTTTTTCACGCCTAACTTTTTAAGAACATTGCTAAACTTATTAACTCTTCTAAAAAGCTCGTAATAAGTTAAAATAACTGGCTTTTCTTCAGTTGGTTCTGGCTCCCAGATTAAAGCTACCTTGTTTTTAATATTGTCAAAACCTAATGAATTCTCCTCAAAGATATTGGTTGTGATATTAGTTTTCCCGCCTTTAAACCATTGAAAGTAGGGCGGCTTATTATAAGAAAAAGCTTTTTTCCATTTTTTAAACCAAAATAATTCTTGGGCTAACTGCTCCCAGAATTTAATAGGATTTTTTGCTGCTTTTTGATAAATTTTCTTATCGTTTATCCAAGCTTTTTTCTTAAACTCTTTAGATGGATAATATAACTTGCCTTTCTTAATAATTTTTTCTGTCATATTTTTAGATACTTCACATTTTGTATATTATATATCTTTATTATACATTATTTTCTTTTATTAAAAAATAGGCGGTATTATACGAGAAAAAAACGGACGACGTCGGGTCTTGTCCGTTTTTAAATTTTGTACTACTCAATCAAGGAAAAAACGGACGACGTCGGGTCTTGTCCGTTTTTAGATTTTGTACTGCTCAATCAAAACCTGTTTCTATTAGATAGTTAAATGATTTGACACGTAGCTTTCAAAAATATGGTAAAAAAAATACCAGAGAAAACTCTCTGGCAATTTTAGTATAAAATTCTTATATCTTTTTCCCGACAAACTCAGTAAATTCTGCCAAACGGGTGGAATAGCCCCACTCATTATCATACCAAGCAACTACTTTCACTAAATTATTTTGAGCCATTGTTGAAGCTAAATCAACAATAGAAGAATAGCTGTTTCCGATATAATCAGAAGAAACTAATAATTCATCTTCAACCGCTAAAATGTTTTTAAAATTCTTTTTTTGAGCTGCTTTTTGAAATGTTTTATTAACCTCTTCAAGCGAAGTTGATTTTTCTACTTCACAAACTAAATCTATTATAGAAACAGTAGGAATAGGAACTCTCATTGCCATACCATTTAATTTCCCTTTTAATTCTGGAATAATATTACCTATGGCTTTGGCTGCGCCAGTGGTAGTGGGAATAATATTTACTGCTGCTGCTCTGGCCCGACGCAAATCCTTATGAGGTAAATCTAAAATTTTCTGATCGTTGGTATAACTATGGATTGTTGTCATAAACCCATTAACAATCTTGAAATTATCATTTAAAACTTTTACTACTGGAGCCAGACAATTTGTGGTGCAAGATGCCATATCAACAATTTTATCTTTTTTAGCATCAAATTCATTATCATTTACTCCTAAAACAAAAGAAGCAATATTATCAGGATCTTTAGATGGAGCAGAAAGAATAACTCTTTTAGCTCCAGCTTGAAGATGTTTTTTAGCGCCATTTAAATCTCTAAAAATCCCTGTACATTCTAAAACCACATCAACGGCTAATTTTTTCCAATTTAATTTAGCTGGATCTTTTTCAGTAAAAATCTTTATCTCTTGATTGCCGACTTTCAAAAAATTATTACCTGATTTTACTGGCTTGTTATAAATCCCGTATATAGAATCGTATTTTAAAAGATGGGCTAAGGTTGCTGGATCAGTGAGATCATTAATAGCCACCACTTTTATATTAGGATGGTTACTAATTATATTCTTAAAAGTATTCCTGCCGATTCGGCCGAAGCCGTTAATAGCTACTTTAATCATAAAAAATTAGAAAAACACAATTTTAAATTATCTATAAGATAAATTAAAATTAATTATAATAATATTTCACTGACAAGATCCGCCTGAAGAAAGTCCTGGTTCATCGCCAAAGCCAGGGCTAAAAGCTTCCCCGGGAAGAATATTAGAACATTCTTCTGGTTTTTCGTTAAAAGATTCACAAATTATATTTTTGAAATTCTCTGGAGAGCGAGGATTCACTTCTATAACTTGGTCATTAATAACAATTGTTGGAGAACCTTGAACATCATATTTTTCATTTAAATCCGCGTGAATATTAAATGCTGGAAACTGGCCTTGGATCCATTTGTCTTTATCATTATAATTTTCAGTTATCTTGTATTGGGCATCAGTCTCTGTTATACAGGTATCAAATTGTGCCTTGTCTATTTCTACCTCTTTGAAACAACCTGCTGAATCGCCTTCTTTCGTAAAACAAGTTAAATAACTATAATATTTTCCTTGATTCTGTTTCTGGATACAATATTGGTTTAAATTTTCATCTACTTCCTGCTTCTCATGTAAGATATAATCAACAAAAGTAATTTCAAAATTAACTTTGTCTTTTAATAGATTGCGGACTGGAATAAACATTTTTTGGGCTTGCAGACCATAAGGGCAATAAGACATCACAAAAAGCTTAACATCAGGCCTGTCTTTTTTAGTAGCTTCCTTATTTTGCTCAGCCAATAACTCATCTAGGTCTATAAATTCAGGAAATAAAAGTTTTCCGTTCTTGGTAATATATGAATCGAAATCACTTTCCCCTACCTTAATACTCAACTTATATAATCCGCTTTCGTCTGCCACATTGATTAGAGAAGCGGTCATATCCTGACCAGCTAAAATATTTTCATTAATGAAATTTATAGCCCTGTCACCGGCATCTTGAGCAGATAAAACATTTCCATTGTCTTCCTCTGTGTCTGACAGCGATAAAACTGATGGATTTGTGTAAATCAATGCTCCAATAACTAAAACTCCAATAATTACGATTGAGAACAAAATTATATTTTTCATAATACTTTAATTATATTTTAAATTAATAATATGTCAATTTTTACGACTTTTTAATTTTTCCAAACTTAAAATTTTCGCCATCACCCTGTCTTGTTTAATTTTTCCTAATTTTCCCTTTTGACAGGCCTTCTCAGAAAATTCTAACACACTATCTTTATTTTTACCATAAATTAAAATTGGAATCAACTCTTTGCAATGGTGTTTCAATTCAGTACAAGTAGAATGATCAGCCGTGATAATGATTAAAGTATTTTTTAAATCTAACAAAGGCTTAAAGGCATTATCAATTTTTTCAATAAATCTCTTTTTAGCTTGAAAATCGCCGTCATGAGAAAAAATATCTACAGCCTTGATATGAAGAAAAATAAAATTATAACGAGTAAAAGCTTTTTTTACTGCTGCTACCTTGTTTTTAAAATTAGTTTTAATAGAGCCGGTAGCGCCTTTTATTTCTTTGATATCCATTCCTAAAACTTTCGCAATTCCTTTATAAAGCCCAGCGCCAGCAATACAAGCAGCTTTTAACCTATATCTCTTTTTAAAGCTAGGCACTGCCTTCATCTTTCCTGGTCTTCTAATTAAAATATAATTGGCTACTAAAAAACCTTGGCTTTTTCTTTTTTTATTTAAGGGATGTTCTTCTAAAACCTGATAAGCTTTTTTTAAATACTCATTTAAAATTTCCGCAGTGAATTTCGCTTCTTTTGTTTTATTTAAGGGAACAATTTTTTTAATCTTTAAGCCAGTCTCGTAAGGATCTCCTTCGCCAACTTTCTCAGAAAGCTTATGTTTTTTAGAACTTATAACCAACACAGCCCTATGACTTAGAGACTTTTTAACAAAAAATTTTACTCCTTTAATTTTGATTTTATTAAGAGCTTTAATTAAGTCTTGGGTTTTTTCTATCCTTCCAGCCCTTCTATCTAAAATCTTAAAATTCTTATCAACGGTCCCAAAATTAACCCTAAAAGCAATATCATCCTTTTTCATTTTTATCCCTACTCCAACTGCTTCATAAAAACCCCGACCTAAAAAATGATCTTTATATCCAAAAAGCGCTATATGTGTCCCTTCAGAAGTAGGTTCTTTTTCTCCTGGAAACAAAAAAGGTTGGGCTAAACCGCAAATTCCATTTTTTGCTAAAAAATCCATATTAGGAGTTTTAGCTGCTTCTAAAGGAGTTTTATTGCCTAATTTAGAAATTGGCTTATCTCCTAAGCCATCAATGATAATAAAAAGAATTTTCATCATAAATCTTATAACTTGCCTGCCTACCGGCAGGTAGGTAACCTATAACCTATAACTTGCCTGCCTCGCCGACAGGCAGGTAACTCAAGATTTTAATTTTCTAATAATTCCTCACAACATTGCTCCAATTTTTTCTGATAAATCAAGAAGTTTTTTATATTCCTCTTCTTTTAAATAACCTCTTTTGTGGGAAAAATAAATTAAATATTTACTTTCTTTGAGCGACCCATAAGATATTTCTAAAAAATTCCGCAAAACATTTTTGTTTTGCCTAGCATAACCTTCAATATAATTAAGAATTACAGACAAACTTGATCTCCTTAATTGTGAAGTTAATCCGTACACCTCTTCTTTTGGAAAATTAGTAGTATAATCATAAACATTATTAATATATTCGTCCATTAAAAGCTTTAAATCTTGGTGAAATCTATTTTCTGATTCCATATTTTTCCTTGGGTTTCAAGTTATAAGTTACAAGTTACAAGTTTTTAGTTTCTTCTTCTATTTCCAATAACCTATTATATTTAGCTACTCTTTCGCCTCGAGCCGGAGCGCCAGTCATTATCCCGTCTGCCTCCAGTCCCACTGCCAAATCAGCAATAAAATCATCATTAGTTTCCCCGGAACGATGCTTAACAAAAACATACCAGTCATTTTCCTGAGCCAGCAAACTAGCCTCAATTGTTTCGGTTACTGTCCCGATTTGATTTAATTTAATAATCAACCCATCGCAGGCCTCTTCCTCTATTGCCTTTTTGATTCTTTCGATATTGGTCACCAATAAGTCATCCCCTATTGCTATAACATTGCCTTTTTGCTTCACTGGCAAAGCTTTTAATTCTTTCCACCCAATCCAATCATCCTCTGAAAAAGGATCTTCCAACCCTTTAATATTATATTTTTGTATCAAATTTAAATGATAATTTAAAAGACTGCTCGCTGTAAATGTTGACTGCTTCATCTTATATTTATCTTTTTCATAAAACTCTGAAGCCGCCACATCTAAAATAATCTTTACCTTGCTTTTATAACCAGATTTCTTAAGCGCTTCGGTAATTAAGTCTAATGCCTGTTCTGGCCGGTAAAGAGATGGAGCAAAACCTCCTTCTAATCCAACATTAACAGCTGACTTACCATGTTTCGCCTTTAAAATATCTCCTAATATATGATAAATTTCTGTTCCTATTAATAAATTTTTTGAAAATGATTTTTCTTCCGGAATAATCATAAATTCTTGAAAATCAAGCTCATTTCCTGCGTGAGATCCTCCCTCAATCATCAAAAAACACGGCTTTACTTTTAAGGGGCCTTTGCTTAATTTCTTTTTAGCCAGCTGGGAAATATACTGATATAAAGGAATATCCCGAACTTCAGCCCCTGCCCGGCAAGCAGCCATTGAAACAGCTAAAATAGCATTAGCGCCTAATCTTGACTTATCTTCTTTTCCGTCCAATTCAACCATTAATGAATCAATTTCTTCTTGGTTGGTTATGCTTTTGCCCTTTAACTTAGGCGCAATAATATTTTCTATATTGCTTATTGCCTTTAATACGCCCTTGCCTCCATATCTCCTCCCGCCGTCCCTAATTTCTTTTGCCTCATATTTCCCTGTCGAGGTGCCGGAAGGAACAGCAGCAAAAAAAACTCCAACATCGGTCTGGAGTTCCACTTCTATAGTTGGCTCGCCCTTTGAGTTTAAAATTTCTCGGGCGTTTATGTTATTTATTTTAAATTTTTTCATCTTTTAAAAATTTTTTCAAATCGTCTTTAAATTCTGGATGCTGAAGAGCGCAATAAAAAAAAGACTTTAACCAGCTAATCTTATCTCCGCAATCCAACCGTTTGCCCTTAAATTCATAACCATAAATAGTTTTTCCATCCTCAAGCATTTTATTGAGAACTTCGGCTGCAATTATTTCTCCTTTTAATCCTGGCTTGGCTGCCTTAAGATAATCAAAAACTTCTGGGGTGTGGATATAACGTCCAATTATCACTAAATCAGAGGGCGCCTTTCCTGGAGGCGGCTTCTCAATAATTTTCTTAATTTTATAAACACGGTCAGCGATTTTATCCACCACCACTACTCCATATCTATGAAGCTCTTCTTTTTTCATCCTCATTAAGGCAACTACTGGTTTCTGGCAGGTTTTAAAAATCTGAATAAGCTGTAAGGTACAAGGGATTTCGGAATTAATAATATCATCAACAAATAAAACCGCTACCGACTCCTGGTTTATCGCTTTCTTTGCCTGTAAAATAGCATGTCCGTCTCCCAAAGCATCTTTTTGAATAACAGTAGAAAAGGTAATATTTTTAAAAATCTCTGCTAACTCTTTAACATCTTTCAAAAAACCGTTATTTCTTTCTTTAAGCATTTTTTCTAATTTAGGTGATTTTTTAAAATAATTTAAAACCTCTTTTCCTTTTGGTCGAATCACAAAAATCACTTCATTAATTCCAGAATCTTTAATCTCTTCAATAATATATTGAATAACTGGTTTATCCACTAAGGGCAAAAATTCTTTTGGCAGCGCCTTTGATAAAGGCAAAAATCTTGTTGCTAAACCAGCTATAGGTACAATAGCTTTTTTAATTTGATCCATTACTTTATGATAATATTTAATAGCTAATTTGACAATAGTAGTAGTAGTAATAATAATTATTAGCAACTAAAAAAACCCGCTTCCAGCGGGTTTTTTGATTTAAAATATCTTTATGCTTTTTTATTACGAAGAAAAGCTGGCGTATCCCATTTATTTTCCTCCTCTAATATTTCTCTTTCTATATCTTGGGAATCTTTCCTTAAATCCATAGCATTCCTTCTTTTGGTAACCACTTCTTTTGAAACTAAAACTGGCGATGCAATTACTTCTTTTACTAAAATATCTTCTTCTTTAATTTCTGGCTTAGATTTTCTTATTTTTATCCTTTTTCTTTTTAAAACCATTTTTTTTACTGGTGTCTCCTTTTTTACTGATTCTTCTTCTTTTTTGGGCTCTTCTTTCTTTACTGATTCTTCTTCTTTTTTGGGCTCAGAAATTTGTTCTTTTTCTACTATTTTTTCTTCCTTTGGCTGGACAGCTTCCTGAACAGCTTCCTGTTTTACTTCTTTTACTTCTGGCTTCACCTCTTTTTTATTTACAGATTTTTTAATAGTTGGCTTTTTTTCTTCTTCTCCACAGCCAGTGGCTAATAAGGTAATTTTAATCTTATCCTTATATTTTGGATGCTGAGAAATACCAAAAATAATTTTGGCTCTAGGATTAAACGAAGCAATAGTGCTGCTTATCTGCTCAACATCTTCCATTTTTAAATCCTTGTCAGAAGCAATGTTGTATAAAATTTTATCAGCCCCTTGAATATTATATTCATTTAAAGGGCTTTGTAAAAGCATTTTTACAATTTCTTCTACTCCTTTATCTTTTTTTTCTTCAACGCAATTTAAATAACATAGCTTTCCCTTGCCTTCCAAAATTGCCCTTAAGTCAGCCCAGTCAATATTAATTAATCCAGGTAAATAAATCATTTCCATAAGGCCTTCTAAACTTTGTTCTAAAATTTTATTCATTGAAGAAAGGGCTTTTTCTATAGGTGTATTCTTATTAACTATCTGGAAAATCCTTTCATTAGGAATAATAGCTAAGGCATTTAAATTAGGCGTTAATTTCTCTAAAGAACTGGCTGCTATTTTGGCTTTCTTCTCTCCTTCAAAATGAAAAGGCAAAGTAAAAATACCAAAAGTAATGGTATTAAGGTCTTTAGATATTTCGCTAAAAACTGGCGAACTTCCTGATCCTGTTCCTCCTCCTAAGCAGGAAACTAAGATACAAAGATCAACTCCATTTAAAATATCTTTAATTTTTTCTTTTTCTTGTTCTGCTGCCCTTTTTCCTAATTCTGCATTCATACCACACCCCAATCCTTCAGTTAACTCTTGGCCAAATTGAAAACGCTTACACCCTTTATTAGTCTTTTTTAAAGCCTGCATATCGGTATTAGCTGCTATAAATTCCACTCTTCTTAAATTTAAAGATAATTCTGAAACAACAGAATTACCACCCCCACCAATACCAATGACTTTTATTTTTGTCTGACGAATTGACTCATCGATATGAGGCATTCTTTCCCTTTTAATAACTCGCTTCGCTTTCTTGACTGATTTCTTTACTTGCTTCTTTACTTGCTTCTTTACTTCTTTTTTCGGCTTTGTTTTTTGAACCGGCGTAATTATTTTTTTCTTTATGGGTTTGATTATTTTCTTTTTCTTTGCAATTACTTTCTTTACTACTTTCTTTACTACTTTCTTTACTACTTTCTTTACTACTTTCTTTACTACTTTTATTTTCTTTTTCGAAACAGATTTTACAACAGGTTTTTTAACTTGTTTTATTTTTTTCTTTGGTTGGACTTTCTTTTTCACAACTTTAGAAATTTTCTTTTTCTTAACAACAGCTTTTTTAATTTTCTTAAGTTCCTTTGCCATTAGTTTAGTCTAATGAATTAAAAAATAAATTTCAAGCCCATAAAGAAAATCTCAGCATGTTATTATTATCGCCAAAAATTAAACTTATAATACTACCCTATTTTGCGCTCTTAAGACATTTAAAAAATTAATTGATTTAGAGGTATTGATGATAATAATATAAATTATACAGGAGACAGTTTGTCTTGAAAAGCTTTTGCTCACTTATCTTATCTTTCCCTAATACTAAACATCAGGGCCTATTGGATAGATATCAAGTAAGAATCTTTTGAACAGTAATATTGTTTTAAACTCATGAATTTATTAATTTTAACATTTCGGAAATCCAATTATTTATATCTGGATTCTTTTTCCATAAAGACCTGCCTAACGAAATTAATTTTTTGTGATCTGGATATCCAATATTTTTAATTTTGCCATGTAAATCAATGAAGTCATTAGTGTCTTGAAC
>SDBU01005559.1_pt1 | contig 15048 bp, 11 predicted proteins | sample 2277071 | NCBI WGS metagenome assembly SDBU01 (sample SAMN10397929, study PRJNA504765) | marine sediment metagenome | isolation source: marine sediment core GS08_GC12, 126 cmbsf | place: Arctic Ocean: Gakkel Ridge, Loki's castle | collected 2008
GTTCAGGACGTTCGAGAGGCTGCTGGAATATCTCTCAACCTGCCGGACCATCTGGGCGAGGGAGATTCTCGACTTGATAGACCAACCTCCTGCGGCCATAAAGCGCCAGGCTGCAGGCCCGGCCAGACCCTCAGCGGACTCAAAGGAGTTACTCGGTGCAAACCCTGGTCTACCTTGACGAAAAGCACGTCCCCGAGCGTCACCTCACTCCGTACGATGTCTACAGCGCGGACCAGGCGTTCTGGACCACCTCCTCCTTGCGCACGCTGCCCGTCTCCAGGGTCAATCACATGCCGATGGAGCAGGCGCCCGGCCCGTTGTTCAATCGGCTGATCCAGACCTGGAGCGATGACGTGGGCGTGGACATCAAGGGCCAGGCCATGAAGCACGCCAAGAGAATAAGCGACGCCTGGCGCGCAGGGGAATCCCTCCGGCCGGCGAGGAGAAAGGTGAGGAGATGATCGGGACTGTGCAGGTCGGTCTGCCCCCTCTGGGCCGGCGGTTGGTTCGCCACGCTCTCGCCCGGCGGTCGCTCAAGCTGGTCATCGCGGTCGATCCCGCAGAAAAGGAGGTGGGGATGTGGCTCGATACACGGCTGAGGTCTCTTGGACTTCTCGTCGCTGCACTGGCTCTTCTCGGGATTGTCGGTCCCGGAGTCTACGGTGAGGAGTCCGACCCGGATCGTACGCTCGTCCTCCATTACACCTTCGACTACCCTGACACAATGGGCCTTCCCGGTGAGGAGAGGGTCGTCAAGGACCACAGCCTGTACGGCAATGACGGCAAGATCGCCAATCAGCCTGAAGCCCTGAGAGAACTCGACGGCAGGCAGGGCGTGCTGCGGTTCGGCGGCGAGGAAACGTATATCAACTGCGGCAATCCGGAATCTCTGGACATCGGCGGGGACATGAGCTTCGAGATGTGGGCTCGGCTCAATGGTCTCGTGAAGTCCAGGTCGGCCTTGTTCTTCGGAGAACACCGCGGCGACTTCCACTTCGGGCTGCAGAATTGGCGGATCCTCAGGCTGTGGTACAGCTACGGGGGCGGCAGCATGCTGCTCCCCGTGGACCGGAACATCCTGAGCGATAGGTGGTCGCATATTGCCGTGGTGGTGGAGTATCCCCGGTGCCGGTTCTATCACAACGGAAAGCTGGTCCGCGATGCGTACATGCCCATTCCGGGCATGGCAAAAAGGAAGAATGTTCCGAAGTACATCGCCGGAGTACCTGATCGGGGTGGCTGCCCGATTGACTTGGACGAGTTTCGAATGTACCGGCGGGCGCTGACTGCAGCGGAGATTGAGGCGCACGCGATGGGGAAGGAGGTTTCTCCGGGTCAAGCGGATGAGCTGGCCGTGGAGCCTCACTGGTACGAGGACACCGTAGCAGTACGTCTGTCGTGTAAGGGAACCGACTACAAGGGTCATACGGCGGAGATGACGCTGCTGAAGGGCGATTACACGGAGGCGGCGCCTCCCAAGAGGGTCTCCCTGACAGAAGCATTTGGCGGGTCGGGGCGCTATGTGGCGACAGGGACCTTTCCCCTTTCCGATCTGAAGATTACATCACTCGATGCGGTGGTCCGTATCCTTGGTCCCGACGGCAAATTGGTCAAGAGGCTCAATCGGCACGCGTCCTTGAGGAAACCGGATTGGGTCCATACCAAGGAAGGTTACTCCGACGAAGTGATGCCGCCGTGGACGCCACTGGAAGCGGAGCGGAGGCCGGACGGCACAATGGAGGTGCGCGTCTGGGGCCGGCGGCACGTCTTCGGTGCCACGCCGTTCCCCCAGCAGATCGAGACGCGCGGGAAAGAGATTCTCACGTCGCCGATCACCTTGGAGGGCCGTGTGAACGGAAAGGCAATCGCCTGGGAAAACGGCCGCGTCCGGCTGAAAGAGGCCTCCAACACTGCCGCGTCCCTTGAACAGGTTTTCGAGGATGACCGCGCGACGCTCCGGGTGGACACCCGCATCGAATATGACGGATATATGATCTTCGACTGCGAGGTCAAGGCTCGACGCGACCTGTCCTTGGATGAGCTGACGCTGGAGATTCCGCTGCGGAGCCGCCACGCCACGCTCTGCTACGGCGACAAGGTATACCCCGAGAAAAAGGATCCCAGGATCCCGATGAGCGTATTCCACAGCGGCGCGGTTCGCGGCGATCTGGCGTTCCGCTTCAGCCCGAACATCTGGTTGGGCGACGAGGAGCGAGGATTGTGTTGGCAGGCCGAGTCCGATGAGGACTGGCACTATGCCGAGGAACAGAAGGCGATCGAGATCCTTCCGCGGGGCGAGACGACCACCCTACGAGCGCACTTGGTGAACGTGCCGACTCGCCTAGGCGAGGGCGAGGCGCTCCGTTACAAGTTCGCGCTGCTGGCCACGCCGATCAAGCCTCTGCTGCGCACCTCGTGGGACCTTCGGATCGTGCGGAGCGACCCTTATGGTGAGGACCTCAACCTGCCCGACCGGAAGACGGACGGCAAGCCGACGCTTGAATACTACGCCGATGCCGGGGTGAAACACCTGTTCAGCTTCGTGAACGACCTTTGGCCCTATCCGATGCCGGTCACCGACGAGTTCTCACAGGGGCTGCATCGACTGATGGCCACGACTCACGCCCACGGCCTGAAGCTGTACCAGTATGCGTTGCACCTGCGCTTCCCGGTCGCGGCGCCGGAGTTTGATATTCACGGCCTCCATATGTCGTTGCGCCCGCTGAGTGCGTTCCAATACGGTGGCACTGCCCCTCCCCCCAGATATATTGGATACCACGGAGCGGTCGACACCAATGTCCGGTCGACCCCCTTGCAGGGAACGGTCCGGTACTGTCCCAAGAGCAAGGCCCTGCAGGATGCCTGCATTCACAGCCTGGCCCGGCGATTGGACGAGTATGGCGACGACGGCGTTTACCTGGACGGAACGGCGGTTCACATAAAGCCCTGTCAGAACACGTTGCACGGGTGTGGATACCGCACTGCGGACGGTTCGATCCGGACGACCTATCCGATGTTCGCCGATCGGGAGTTCCTCAAGCGGATTTACACTGTGGTCAAACTGAGAAGGCCGGATGGTGTCGTGGATGTCCATTGTTCCTTTGGCTACAATCCGTCTGGGTTGGCCTATGCTGACATACTCTGGACCGGGGAGCAGTGGTGGCATCTGAAGGGCAAAGGGGCGAAAGACGGATACATTTCCGCGGAACTGCCGCTGGACATGTTCCGCACAGCGTTCATGGGTTACCAGCTCGGGGTGGCCGCCGAAACGCTGGAGTACCGCCTTGCCGGGGGGCATGTTGGGGACGGCAGGCGCAAGGTATTGGCGATTTCGCTGCTGCACGACATACCGGTTCGCGTCCGCACGCAAGAACAGGAAAACTTCAGGATGTTCTCGAAGCTCTGGAAACTCCGGGATCAATTCGGCGCAAAAGAGGCGGAGAAATTGTTCTATTGGAACAATCAGGATTACGTAAGCGTCTCGCCGGAGAAATGCTACGCCACACTGCTCAAACACCCCGAGAATGGTGTCCTGGCCTTCATCTCGAACCTACGACCCGACGGACAGACCGCGACCGTTCAGTTCAACCTGGACAAACTCGGCCTGCGCAATCAGAAGCTCGACGTGTTCAACGCGCTGACCGATGAACCGATGGCCATGACGTCCGATGGCAAGCTCTCCGTACCCCTCGGCTCGGAGGATTGGCTGTACATCCGGCTGCGGCCAAAGACTGCGAAAGGGAAGTGAAGACATGTTTGACATCGAGCTACAGACGGCACACAGCGGCTACGATCGGAAGACCTGCTTCGTGCACGCGCGAGGCGCTGCGATCCCGGGCGACCCGCCCGCCGTCGTCGTGACCATGCACCCCCTGCGCCTGACCGGCACGGACGTCTTCTACGAGATCTATGACATGCGCACGGACGACGGCGGAAAGACGTGGACGGAGCCCACCTCGCGCAAGGACACGCTCGGCCGCCGTGCGGTGGAAGGCGGCGTCGAAGAGGCAATCAGCGGTCTGTATCCCAAATGGCATGCGAAAAGCGGTGTCATACTGGCCACGGGATCGAAATCGCGATACAAAGACGATGTGAATCAATACCAGACCGTGCAGACGCACCCCGTACCGCGGAGCACGGCCTATACCGTTTACAACGCAGATCAGCGGACTTGGTCGCCCTGGGAAGAGCTCGCGACCCGTGATCCGGACAAGTTCTTCCGAGCCTGCGCCGGAAGCTGCCAGTGGGTCGAACTCTCTAACGGCGATATCCTCTTGCCCACGAATTTCGGGTTGAGAGGCACCGGGGAGGGAGAAGTCTATCCTCAATACGTCAGCACCGTCGTCCGCTGCACGTTTGACGGAGAAGCCTTGCGCTTCATCGAATATGGGACTGAGCTGACCGTCACTCAAGGACGAGGGCTCGTCGAGCCTTCGCTCGCGCGTGCCGGAGGGCGCTACTACTTGACACTGAGAAACAACGACACAGGATACGTGACCTCCGGCGACGATGGCTTGCACTTTGATGAGCCCCGGCCCTGGACCTTTGATGATGGGAGCAACCTCGGCAACTATAACACGCAACAGCACTGGGTCACTCACGGGGGCGAACTCTATCTGGCCTACACACGACGTGGGGCCAACAACGATCATGTCTTCCGCCACCGCGCGCCATTGTTTATCGGCCAGGTGGACACTGACCGGCTCTGCATCATTCGAGAGACGGAACGGATTCTTGTGCCCGAACGCGGCGCGCGACTTGGGAACTTCGGTGTCACGGAAGTCAGCGAAAACGAGGTGTGGGTGGTGGTATCGGAGTGGATGCAGACCAACCCGCCCGACCCGTTCGATTGCCGCGTCTGCGAGAAGCACGGCAGCGACAACAGCATCTTCGTGGCCAAGGTCCGTTTCAATGGGTGACAGGTGAGCCGGCAGCCCGTTGAAGAAGTGCATAGTGGGCGGAAATCCGAAGTCCCCGCCGATGGTAGGGGCGCACGGCCGTACGCCCTCACTGGGTGTGGCGCCCGCCGCGGTCCGCCGCGGCGGATTGCGGTTCCTCCGCCGAGGGCCTGCCTGTGCGGAGCACGCAGACAGGCGGAGCCACACTTCTTCAACGGCCGGCTGAAGCGTGAACTGGATTTGTCCAATTCAGACTGAATCAAGACGGAGAAGAAGGGACAATGAACAGCAGCCAAGGCTATCCGAGGTTGATTGCGAGACCGTATCAGTTTCTCTGTATCGTGTGCTCACCCGGTGAAGAGAGCCCAGGCCCAGGAGACCCGCGACTCAAAGAAATCCTCGACAAGATCAGGGCCAATCCTGACATGCCCGTGGCCGTTCGCTGCAATTCGACTGATCAATTCGCCTATCAGAACCCGGGAAGGCAGGACGACACGCCGGAAGGCGCCGAGTACAACATGAAGCGAGACTTGGACATCCTCCAGCGGCTGGACCTTGTGCCGGGGAGCATCCTGCCGGCGAGGGCCCTTTTCAAGCGCTTGCTGAAGACGATCCCATCCGTTTCGGAAATATGCGGTTACGACACGGTCACATCTGAAGCGTGGCGCGGCTGCTCGAAAGCCGGAAGCGGGTACTATGAGAGAGGTCATGGGAAGGGAATCGATGCCCTCATCCCACCCAGGGACGAGGGCGAGATGGCGCGTGACAAGGAGACCTCGCTGAAGGACATGTACAGGGCAGAGGCGATCAAGATTCAGCCACATGACCTCCTTTGCTCGGTAGCTAAATACGGCGACGGCGTCAGGCCGCCATTCAAGCGCAACAACCTGCCCGAGATGATTCAGCACATCCTGAAGAATCCCGACACGCCCATTACGCTGGTCTCAGGCGCGGATTGGATGCTGTGCGGCCCATGCCCGAGCCGCGTTGCCGGACTCAACGGATGCGTGACCGGCGCGTTCGGCACAGGCGGACTTTACAACGAGTTGAAGAACCTCAACGTGCTCCAGGCGCTGGGTCTGACCTATGGCGTCACAATGAAAGCGAAGGAGCTGTACGAACTCCTCCTCGAGCGCTTCGACCGAGTCTCGAAGCTGGCGGGTGTGTGCGCTATGCGTGGCGATATCCCTGATTCCTCGATGTGGCGCGACGTGTGCGGGAAGAGGCCCGGGTTCTGCCCCGGTTACGAGAAGGGCAGGGAGATGCTCATGAACGAGTATGCCAAGACCCGATAACACCTCAGAGCCGACCGCGTTGCGAATGGCGGCAAAACGTGGAATTCCGGTCCGGGCGTGAGAACAAGTAATTGATGAGGGCGAAACAATGCCAGACACAATTCGCGACTTCGTTATGGAACAGCCGCTTTTCGACACGCACACTCATCTGAGACCTTACCACGTGTTTGCAGAACAACCCCACCACTTCTCAAGCTTCATATCCTACGGCGTATCGGACATCAAGACGGCGGAAGGCCCTCAGCCGCTCGCACGTGAACCGCTCGAGAACATCTCCGCCGCCGACTACACTGCTCGCTTCTTCGAAGCGTGGCGCAGCTCGCGACTGACCTCCTACTCTCGGGCGGTCGAGCGCGCCGTAAGGGACCTGCTGGGCCTGGAATTCGTGGAAGAGAACGCGGAAGCAATCAACAAACGTCTTGCGGGCATCAAGGGCGACGACCCCTCGAGCTGGCACGACGAGATCCTCAAGAACGCAAACATCGCCTGCGTCATCAATGACTGCTCCGCAAACATGCCCGGCCAGGTCGCCGAGGGCAACTACCCTGCACTGTTTCGGTTCAACTACCGAGACGACGACCTCCTCGGTCTTACGAGTCGCGACGATGTCCTTGAGCGAGAGATTCGCTGGAACCGCAGCATTTTCGGCCTCGATGATCTGGTGGAGGGGCTGATGCAGTCAATCACGGACTGCCTCTCGACCGGCAAGTTCACCAGTTTCAAGATCGGCCTGGCTTACCGGCGCGGGCTGCGTTATGACGAGCCAACAAAGCACCAGGCTGAAAAGGCGTTCATCCGCCTGATGAACACGGAGCCTGAGACGCCGCACAGCTGGGAGCCTGAGCGGATGTCAGCCCACCCTCTCCTCTCGGGAAAGCAGCTTCGGCCGCTCCAGAATTACCTGATACATCAATTCGTCAGGCGAGCCGCTGACCAGGACCTGGGCATCCAGATTCACACCGGTTATGTGTCAGGCTTGTATAATGACCTGCGCAACATCAACCCGCTCGAACTCGTGCCGCTCTTGAAGCGCTACCCCAGGGCGCGGTTTGACCTCTTCCACGCCGGATGGCCGTATCATGAAATCCTGGGGGCGATCGGAAAGCACTACCCGAACGTATGGCTCAACCTCTGTTGGGCATGGTCGGTGAGCGCGATAAGCGCAGCACGGGCGCTGGATACATGGCTGGACTGCGTGCCGCACTGCAAGATTTTCGCGTTCGGCTCGGACACTTTCACTCCCATTGTTGTCCACGGCTTCTCGATACAAGCACGCGAAGGAATCGCCAGTGTGCTTCAGCAAAAGATGGACCGTGGCGATATGGACATGGCCTTGGCCAAGGACGTTGCCCGGGCAATTATGCTGGAGAATGGGGCGAGGTTTCACGGACTCAGATAGGCGCTCAACGGGCCGGCGCCGAAGGCAGTGAGGCCCCTGCCCACGGAGCGGATGGGGCCTTACTGACTACGGGAATCGCAGCTGCCACGGGCAACGGCCGCAGGTCGTCTTGCCGTATTCGTTGAATACGCCACCGAGACGAAATAGCTCCGGGTGCCGGCTATTGGCCTTGCAAAGTGGCCGGCGCTTTCCGTCGCAGCTTTCATGGCAGCCGGCGAACGCGGGACAATCCTCACGCACGACATCGTCGTCGCGGCCCTGCGGCCATTCTATGGGCTGCGGCAACTCACGTCTGTCGATGGCCCACGCGCGCAGCATCGCCGCTCCCTTTTGCAGCGCGTCCAGCGCCAGGTTGCCACTGTGACGGTCCGGCGGCCTCAAGAGGAAACAGTATGGATTGTCGGTCAGGATAGTAGCCATGAATTGCCGAAATAGTCTTGCCCGGATCAGACCCGATTCACTGCGTCCCACCTTGCCGATGGTCATGATTCCCGACGAACGAACGACGTCCTGCATGATGCCCGGGAACTCGTACTGTATCCGCCTGCCGCTCGCCGTGTAGGAAAGGTGCCTTTCCGTCGGATGGTAGTAGCCCATATACGGCGCTTCCAGCAGGTCTTCGTAGTAATGCCACAGCGTGATCGTGTTTACCCCGACGCCCAGGAGCACAATGCATCCGTCCAACTCCACCAGTTTCTCAAACGGGTTGCCCCGGCCACATGGGGTCAGGGACGTGCGATGGTCACGAAGGAGCTCCGTGGCCCGGGCGCCGTTGGCCACCCACGAATGCGTCGGGTGACAACTGCGCAAGCGTCCGGACCGGTCCAGCGCCGCATTCGGGATTGCGCCCTCGTGGCTGGGCCACGTACTTGGACAGAACTCCTGTGGCCGGCAGTCGCGGCAGTCCGGCATGGCCAGATGCTCGACCCACGCCCCCTCCGTAAACGCCGGCGTCAGCAGGGTTCCCCCCGGCCCCGTTGCACCCATGAACGCCTGAACCACCGCCTGGGATCCGCCTTCTACCCAACCGAGGCGACTCAGCGAACTGTGCAGCATCACGCAATCATCTTTGCGGACGCCGAGCCGTCTCAGATCATCCGCCAACGACTCGCGTGTCGCCGCTGCCATATTATGACCACCTCCTGAAACCGTCTTGACCCCAGTGACGCCTTCCTCAATGCTTGTACGGGTCCGCGGCGTCGCGCAGGCCGTCGCCCAGGAAGTTGAACATCAACACCGCGACAATCACGAGTGCGGCCGGGTACAACAGCCACGGATAGAGGATGATCGCGTTGATGTTCATGGCGTCCTGCAACAGCACCCCCCAACTGATGGCCGGGGGGCGCAGACCCAGGTTCAGAAAACTTAGCGCGGTCTCCGCCAGGATCATGCCGGGGATCGCGATGGTCACTGAGACGATCAGGTGACTCAGGAAACCGGGCACAAGATGGCGCATGACGATGGAGAACTCCTTGACTCCGGCCACCTTCGCCGCCATGGCATAGTCCTCCTCGCGAAGCGACAGGATCTTGCCCCGCACTACGCGGGCCAGGCCGGTCCAGCCGATAAGAGCAAGGATGACGGTCATGCAGAAGTAGCGGGAGACCTGCGACCAGTGCACCGGCATGGCGGCTGATAGCGCGAGCCACAGGGGAATCGTCGGGAATGAACGCAGCACCTCGATTCCACGCTGAATCACCGTGTCGATCACGCCGCCGTAAAAGCCAGAGAGGCCGCCGACCACACGCCACAACATCCAAAGCGAAAAGCTACCACATGGCGGGCGTCAGCGTAAAGGGGACATCCCGCTTGGCTCTGTTGGCCATTCCTGTTGGGCGCTGTCGTAGGGGCGCACGGCCGTGCGCCCCCACATTTTCGATCAACGAAAGATGGTGCACAGCACCCCGCTCTTCTGCTTCCGTCAGTGCAGCGTTCTCGAAAGCGGAAGTCGCGATACCGCACCGGCTCCTTCGTGTGATTCTCCGCCGCATCGGCAGGTTGTGCCCGGTTCCCGCTTAGCGGCGCCCCAATTTGTCGGCAAATACGGTCGTGCGAAACGGGCCGGAAGCGAAGCGGTGCGCCCATGCCAAGAAACCGCGACCAGGGACTCGTGCTTCGACTCGCTTGGGTTGCGATCAGGGCCTTTACACTGTATCTGCAACGCGCAGACGGCAAGGCGAAGCTTGACAGTCATGGTCTTGGTCGTACAATGTGAAACCTGATAGCCACATGTCATGCAGACGACTGGCAGATGGGAGGTTCCGGATGAGAAGCTGGAAGCCAAGTATTGCTTCGCCCTGGTCATCCTCGGATCTGGAAAAGATCTTTGATGATGCTCTCAGGGTACTGGAGAAAATCGGGGTTGAATGCACGCATGAGGGAGTTAGAAAGCGTCTGGTCGATTGGGGAGGAGTTTCCCTGCGTGGGGACCGCGTCTGTTTCGCCGGCGCCAGAGTGCGCGATTTCGTCGATGAGAGACGACCCGTGCCAGAAGGATCTGATGACGAAGACGGTACCGAATTGAGCATGGGGGGCTCCTGGGCCGGGCTTTACTATTGTGATCCCGAAACGCAGGAGGTCAGACCCGGTTCGAGCCGGGAGGCTGCGGACATGGCCCGGTTCTGGGATGCGCGCGGCTATGCCGGAAGCGTTCCCTTGATGCCGGGGGACGTAGCGCCTGAGCTCGTAACACTTACTGCTGAGCGCATCGCTTTGACGAATTCCCGCAATCTGGGCGGTATGCTCACGGTGAGCGACCCTGAGGAGGTTCGTTTTCTGATCGCGATGAATCTCGCTGCGGGCAGGCGCTACTGCCTGATGCAGCAGGTGGGAATCAGTCCGCTGCGGTTCGATCCCATCGGGTTGGACACGATTCTCGCCTTCCTTGACAATCCAGATGTCGATCTGAGTCTGGCTGTATTCATCCCCATGGCGGGCGTCACCTGCCCTCTCGATCCCCGAAGCGCAATCGTTCAGTCTGTGGCCGAGTCATTGGCACTGGACATCCTATGTTCGGTGCTCGGGATCACTGGCGGCGGATTTGGGATTCGATTGGATCCTTTCGACTTCCAGTACGCGTTTATAGTTTTCGGATCGGCGGAGTGGTGCCTTTACAGGGTCCTGGTCTCACAGATGAACAAATATCTTGCGGGACGGCCAGAGTCAGCGCCTGAGTGGTTCCATGTGCGGGATGGCGCGTTCCGCAGCGTTGCGAAAAGGCCCAACGCCCAAGCTGCATGCGAGCGGACGGCCTCTGTTCTCTGGCAGGCGCTTTTGGGGGCACGTCACTTCGGCGCGGTCGGTCAGCTCTCTGTGGATGAGGTCTTCAGCCCGCAGCAGGCTGTCCTGGATGGCGAAATCCTGCGCTACGTTGAACGCGTCGCGAGAGGGCTTTCTTTCAACTCCGGAGTAGACGATCCCGTTGAGCTGATCCGCGAAGGCGTCCAAGAGGGAAGTTTCATCGGCGTGGCGGATACTGTCTCCCGGTTCCGGGAGTTCTATTATTTCCCACAAATCTTCCGTCACTGGAACGTGGGACGCTGGCGCGCGGAAGGCGCGCCCTCGATCCTCGGCGAGGCCTGGGCCCAGGCCAAAGAAGAGATGGCCGCCTCCACGTTCAAGCTTGCGGATGACCAGCAGAAAGAACTCGACGCCGTCTACGAAAAGGCACAAAGGCATGTTCAGAGCCGAAGCTGATCTGCCGGTCGATGGATGATAACCCGTCAGACCGGCGCCAAGGTCGACTATGGACCGAACGATCAGGAAGTCGGCGTCCTGGACCGGAAAGCCGGTTGCTATGGCCTGAAGGACACTCACATACGTAGGCGCGATCTTTCAACACAGGAGGTGTTTTCAGAAACATCGCATGCTAACGAATGAGTCCATGCATATTCACGAATCCTCTTCGCTGCTCGTAATTGGAGCCCATCCGGACGATGTGAAATGCTTCACCGGCGTGATGCTACGGAGTATCGGCAAATGCGCAAAGGTATTCTCAGTCTGCGTCACCAACGGGGAGCGCCTCAACCGCAAGAATCCCAGCCTCATACCCTACGAAGAAGCGACGCAGATGGGTGAACGAAGGAAAAGAGAGCACATCGAGTTCCTGTTGGAATTGGGCCTTCCGAGAGAGAACATAATTCTGCTCGGCTTTGCCAACGGTTGCCTCCCCCCGATACGGGACGATTTCTGGCGAAGCGACGACGAACCTTACTTCGCCCCACTGTTACAGGCAGACCACGTTGTCGATAAGGACGCCTACCGTCTGGGTACACCTTTCTGCGGAGAAGCGTTCCTAGCTCTGCTCAAGGAGATTATTGTAAATCTTAACCCAACGCACATTCTTAGCCATCATCCCAAGGATTGGGCCGATGAACACCGCGCGATGGCGTTCTTTGCGAACAAGGCGGCTTCAGAGCTTGTTGCCGAAGGCCGGCTTCAACGAAGGCCCAGAACTTATGCGAGTCTCATCTACCTTACGCACGTACAATGGCCCCCCGCCGGCGAGAGTTTTCTGAGTCCGGAACTGAAGAAACTCTCGTTTGGTGCAGGAGCAATCCAGTTTCAACTCAGTCGGGAAGAATTGCAGAGGAAACGTGAAGCCTGCAAGATTTTCGAACCGACACTGGCGGAAGTACTGGGAGAAGATTACTTTCCCAGTTATATGAAAAACGACGAACTATACTGGAAACTCTGAAAATCAAACTGCATTGCGAATACTCAATCAAATAGGGCAGGATTATGGACGGACCTCGAGCATGTCAAGCATCCGAATATGAGGACGTCGTCTCCCTCATCAACCGTATTTTCCGAGCGGGAACGGACCAGGACTACACCAAGGATTATCCGCTGATGATTAATCCGTCAACATTGAACTACATGCGCATCATCAAAGTGGATGGGAAAGTCGCCGCGCATGTGACGTTTTCACCGCCGCGGGAAGTCGTAGCTCTCAACGATAGGTTTGCTATCGCGATTATTAGTGCAACTGTGACGGACCCGGAATACCGCAGAAGAGGATATGCAACACTTTGCCTCCAGGATTGTATCCGCATCATGGAAGAGAAGCGATGGCCGGTTTCGGTGTTGTGGACCGGGCTGCACAATTTTCCCTTCTATCAGCGCTCCGACTACGAAGCGGTCGCATCCCAGGGCTGGATGTATCATCTTCGACCTGACGAGTACGAGCTTTTCCACGAACGGCCGTTCCGCGTCGCTCGATTCAGCCCTGCCGGCGCTCAGCATCTTGATGCGATCATGAAGATTCACGATGCGGAGCCTTACCGCATAACTCGCTCCCGCGAGGAATACCAAGCGCTCTTTTGCCTTCCTAAGATAAGTACTTATCTCGCGATGAAGGGGCAAGAGGTAGCCGCTTATCTGATGCTCGGCGAAGGGATGAACAAGCCCGGGCTCATTGAGAGCGGGGGGCCGGTGGAGGCCGTGGAGTCCTTAGTGAGACATGTCTTGCGCCAACGAAGCGCAGAGAACGAAGTCCAAGCGCTGGTCCCTCTTGCGCCAACCATCCTGGGACGGCTTCTGGACGCTAAACTGCCCGCACGCAAGCGTCCAATCGAAGAAGCCAAGGGAGTCGGCCATCAGATGATGCGAATGAACAGCTTGGAAGGGCTCTTGCGGCGGATTGAGACTTATCTGCAGAACGCGTCAACGGGGTTGGATGGCGATGTCCGCCTTGTGTGTAAGGAGACCGGCGAAGGTATCACTCTCAACTTCCGCAACGGGAATATTCGCTTCTCAGCCGAACAGATCCCGGACCAGATGGTGTTGACACGCCGACAACTTGTCCAGCTTATCTTTGGCGCCCATCCCAGTGCAGAGCCGATCAAGTGTCACGGCCCCGCGGGTGACATCCTGCAAAGAGTGTTTCCCTATTACTTTCCGATTTGGGAATTGGATCACGCTTGACGATGCGTATCTTAAGTCGGAAAACGCGTCTTCTATATACGATTCTCCTATTGCTGAATGTTCGCCGCATACTCCACAGCTGTGTTCCGGAAGCAGCGTTTATGTTCGGGGCGCGAGTCCTTCCAGCGCCCTGATGGGACGAGCGCCGGCCATACTTCCTGGAAAACCACGTGGATGCGTCTCAACGCGTGAGGAAAGACGGTCACGCGTAGTGGCTGGGAGGGAAGGCCTGTGCTTCCGTCCAGAAGCGGCTACCGGAGGGTTACGTCTACACGTTTCAGTAGCGGCCGGCTGCCGGGAGTCGAGGAAAATGCCTTGCTGCCGGCTGCGCAACGGTAGTGTCGGCGCCTGCCACGCCTCCGCCTGAAGAAGCCGTGCCCAACGATATCCCCCTTGCCGGCTTGATCGTGCAATGTACACTGGACGCTCAGGCAGGAGCGATTGCTGGGCCAATTCTGTCGCGTCTGCTGGGCCTCAGTGAGATCGGTGCTTGTCAAGAAGGGCGCCGGGGCATATCATTGCCGTGAATTGGGCGGCGCTCGGCTGCACAATAATGAAGGAAGCACCAATAGCGCCTCGTGTGAGCGGAACCGGATACACGGAGAGAGGAGGTCTCAAGATGTCACGCCTTGGTCTGCTGTTCGCAATTGTGTCCCTCTGTGCAATGTCGATGGTGGCGTGGGCAACGGGCCCCGAGGGCCTGCTCGCCGAATGGAACTTCGACGAGGGCAAAGGAGATGTTGCTCGCGATTCCAGCGGCAACGGTCGCGACGCAAAGATATATGGCGCGACCTGGGTCAAACAGGGCGACGGCTTTGCCCTCAGCCTGGATGGCTTTGACGACTATGTTGACTGTGGCATGAGCGCAGACATAGGCATCTCCGGTCCGGTCTCAATGGAAGTCTGGATCAAGCCGAGTCTCATAGCACATGGCGAGGCACGTGTCTTTGGGGAATCATACTCGACCTATGTGCTGACCTACTATGTTCCGGACATATGCAACTGGTACATCGGCGGCGGGGGTAGTGGGAATTGGAATAATGCGGGGCTGAAGGTGAACGAATGGAATCACGTGCTTGTAACCTTCGATGGCGAGCAGATTAGCATGTGGGTCAACGGCCAGGGCCGAGGAAGCCGAAACGCCGCGAACAAGACCTACAAGCCTGGCGGGCGCTTCTTCATCGGTACGAAGGGTGGCACCGACAGTCCCAGGTTCAAGGGGATGCTGGACAGGGTGCGAGTGTACAACCGCCCTCTATCAGGCAAGGAGGCGCTGGCGCATTTTAAGGCTGAGATTGACGAATACCGTGATCCCACTTGGGCAAGCCGAGTGAGAGTCACACCCTTTTACTATCTGGAGCGCGGAGAAATTGTAATCGAGGCCGATTACAATGGATTGCTGCCTCTTGAAGGAAAAGGCCGGCTTGAAGGGCCAGGATGCTCTTGTGACACATGACATGGGCAAGAATGCCCATGCCGCGACAACACGACTTCTCACACTTGATCTAAAGCAAAGGGGCCTATACCAAAT
>SDBU01005560.1_pt1 | contig 15048 bp, 10 predicted proteins | sample 2277071 | NCBI WGS metagenome assembly SDBU01 (sample SAMN10397929, study PRJNA504765) | marine sediment metagenome | isolation source: marine sediment core GS08_GC12, 126 cmbsf | place: Arctic Ocean: Gakkel Ridge, Loki's castle | collected 2008
AATCAATTACCTTATCGGCTCCCAGAGATTTCACCATTTCTAAATTCGTGGTACTGCATACCCCGGTAACTTCCGCCCCAAAGTACTTGGCAAGCTGTATCGCAAAAGTACCTATACTTCCAGAAGCGCCATTGACAAGAACTTTTTGTCCGCTCTGAATGTTTCCCTTATCTCTAAGGAAAGGCAATGCTGTCAATACCCCATCAACGGCGGCGGCGGCTTCCTCATAGGTTATATTGGCCGGTTTTATTGCCAACTGCCCGTCTTCAGGCAGACATATGTACTCGGCATGAGCGCCACAACTATTCACGGCATATCCAAACACCTGGTCATCTTTCTTAAACAGCTTTACATCTTTGCCTACTGATTCAATTTCTCCGGCTAGCTCATACCCTAGTATAGGATTTTTTGGTCTTATGAGACCAGTGGAAAATCTTGCCATAAACGGGTCACCCTTTAGAAAGGCAAGGCCCGCTGTTGCTACTGTTGTTGCGTGAATCTTTATCAGTACTTCATTGTCCTTGGGGATAGGTTTTTCTACCTCTTTGAGTCGAAGAACATCTGGTGATCCGTATTTTGTGCATACAATTGCTTTCATAAGAATTCCTCCTACTAGCCGGGATTTCCCAGAGCAACCATTGCGGGTATTCTAAACCTCGGCTCGCTGGCTGTCAATCTCCATTTGAATTAACCTGTTTCCCAAGACCATAGAGAATTGTTTGCTACTTTGCTTGAAGCGCAGATATTGATTGAGGTATGCAAAAGGCAGTATAATTGTTTCAGGTTCACGGCTCCCTAAATGTATAAGGTATACGAATTCACAAGGTGATTTGACAGAAAGTAGATTCATGCAAGAAGTGAAACATCTCTATCGAAAAATAAAGCCGGACTTTGAATATTGCTTTAATGTTGAAACCTCGGCTCCACTCACCGCTGAAGAATTGAGGATATTGCGATGGCTGCTTGCGGAAACATTTGAGGTAGAGAGTTTCGGGGAGAAATCTTTCCTGGAACCGGTCGAGGATGTAATTGAAGTCGGTCCCCGTCTAAACTTTGACACAGCTTATTCAACCAACGCCGTAGCCATTTGCCACGCCTGCGGATTAGAAAAGGTCATTCGAGTGGAATGTTCAAGACGGTATCTAGTACCCACAGAAATAGATAGGGTGCGTTTCATTGCCGAAAATCATGACCGAATGACCGAATGTCCTTATCCTGAACCTTTAAAATCATTCGCAACGGGAACTATACCAGAAGAAGTTTACAACGTCCCGCTAATGACAGGGGGAGCTGATGAGTTGAGAAGATTCAACCGAGAGAACGGACTCGGCATGGATGAATGGGACATTGAATTTTACTCAAAACTCTTTACACAATCCTTACACCGAAACCCTACCAACGTGGAACTATTTATGCTTGGCAATAACAACAGTGAGCATTCGCGTCACTGGTTCTTCAAAGGCAAATTAATAATTGACGGACAAGAGGTCCCGGATACTCTACTCCAGATTGTTGAATCAACTATCCTCAACAATCCAGCCAATAGTATCATTGCTTTTAGTGATAACTCCAGCGCAATCCAGGGTTATAAAATCTGGACGATAATGCCTCAGCATCCAGGAACATGCTCCCCGTTTATTTCCAAACAATGTAACTATCACATTCTCTTTACGGCTGAAACCCATAACTATCCCAGCGGTATTCAACCATTCCAAGGAGCAACGACCGGCACTGGCGGGAGAATTCGTGACGGCCACGCTACTGGAAGAGGTTCTATGGTAATCGCGGGGACTGCTGGCTACTGTACGGCAGCTTTGAACATCCCCGACCATACTATTCCCGGTGAACCTGCTGGTCTTACCTATCCTTTCGAGTTGGCTTCACCGTTGGAAATCCTAATAGAAGCCAGTAATGGAGCTTCAGACTATGGTAACAAGTTCGGGGAACCAATAATTCAAGGTTTTGTCAGGACCTTTGAGCAGATATTACCAGATAACGAGCGTCGGGCCTGGATTAAACCGATTATGTTTACCGGCGGCGTTGGGCAAATCGATGAGCAGCATACAAAAAAAGAGGAGCCCAAAAAGGGGATGCTCATCGTCCAAGTTGGGGGACCGGCTTATCGAATCGGTATGGGTGGCGGCTCAGCTTCAAGCATGATTCAAGGTGAAAATATCGCCGAGCTTGACTTTAATGCAGTCCAACGTGGAAATGCTGAAATGGAGAACAAGCTTAATCGGGCGATCAGAGCCTGTGTTGAAATGGGTAATGAAAATCCGCTTCTTGTTGTTCATGACCAGGGTGCCGGGGGACCCGGCAATGTTCTAGCAGAAATTACAGACCCGGCTGGCGGTATCATTAGGATTCGGTGTATCAAACTTGGAGACCCGTCGCTGGCGGTGGCTGATATATGGTATGCCGAATATCAAGAGCGTTCTGCCTTTTTAATCCACCCGGGAAGAATCACTGAATTCTCGGTAATCTGCCAGAGGGAAAAAGTGAATTGTGAAGTGCTGGGGGAGATTACAGGAGATGGACGAATCGTAGTCTATGATGACAAAGATGGCTCCACACCAGTCGACCTTCCTCTTGATAGAATCCTGGGTGAGATACCCCAAAAATCATATATCCTCGAAAGGACTCCCCAGAAGCTGGAACCTCTACAGCTACCTAAGGAACTGGCTACTGAAGAAGCCTTAAGACTTATCTTATGCTTACCCTCCGTTGGCTCAAAGGGATTCCTGGTGCGAAAGGTTGACAGGAGTGTTACCGGGTTGATAGCTCAGCAGCAATGCTGCGGCCCTCTCCAACTCCCAGTTTCTGATGTGGCAATAGTCGCTCAAAGCCATTTCGGACTGACTGGCGCCGCAATTGCCATTGGCGAGCAACCTATCAAAATGCTCATTAATGAAAAAGCTGGTGCCCGAATGGCGGTTGGAGAAATGCTAACCAATATGGTTTCAGCTCGGATTAGTGATATCAGCCACATCAAGTGCTCGGTCAACTGGATGTGGGCGGCCAAACTCCCTGGTGAAGGAGCCAGGATTTATGATGCGGCAACGGCACTGGGAGAGCTGATGACGAAACTTGGCATTGCTGCTGATGGTGGTAAGGATAGTATCTCAATGGCCGCCAGAGTTGGGGATGAAAATGTAAAAGCACCTGGAGAAGTAGTCATCTCTGGCTATGCAACCATGCCAGATATCTCTAAAAAAGTAACCCCGGACGTTAAAAGACCCGGGGAAAGTAAGTTAGTTTTTATTGACCTGGCAGAAGGTAGAAACCGTCTCGGTGGTTCAGCTTTAGCTCAGGCACTCGGTCAGATTGGCGATGAATCACCGGATGTGGATAATCCCCTACTTCTCATCAACGCGTTCAACGCGCTCCAACGAATGATAGACGATGGTTTGATTCTTGCCTGCCACGATAGAAGCGATGGTGGTTTAATCACCACTTTGGTGGAAATGGGAATGGCTGGCAACTGCGGAATATCGATTCAACTGCCTGATGAAAAAGAGGCGATACCTCAGCTATTCTCTGAAGAGTTAGGATTAGTTTTGGAATATCTGCCAGCCAATGAGAGCATAATTCAGGGCATCCTGGCAAAATATGATGTCCCTTCCATTGTTCTAGGAAACACCGAGAAAGAAAAACAAGTAGTTATCCGTCACCGCAGCAAGGTTGAATTCGATGCCAGTATTCCGACACTTCTCTCCTGGTGGGAAGTGAGTAGTGATAGGCTGGAAGAAGAGCAGATGAATCCCATAGCTGCCAAAGAACAAGCGCAGCATCATAATCGTCCTGGCCTCAGATATCATCTGACTTTTCAACCCGGGGCGGCGCCCTTAGAGACACTGCTCCATACAGATAAGCCCAAAGTGGCTATTATACGGGAAGAAGGTAGCAATGGTGACCGGGAAATGACTTCAGCATTCTTCTGGGCTGGATTCGAACCCTGGGATATTACTATGACCGATATACTGGAAGGAAGAATTTCTCTCGATAAATTTCGGGGAGTTGTCTTCGTTGGTGGATTCTCCTATGCCGATGTCCTGGACCCGGCTAAAGGCTGGGCTGGTATCATTAGGTTCAATCCAAAGCTCCGGGAAATGTTCGATTGCTTCTTTAATCGACAGGACACCTTTTCGCTTGGTATCTGCAACGGTTGTCAGTTGATGGCATTTCTCGGCATCGTGCCCTGGCAAGGAATTCCTGAGAGAGAGCAACCGAGATTTATTCAAAATTCTTCTGAAAGATTTGAGTCTCACTGGGGAATGGTAAGAATCGCCGAAAGCCCCTCGATAATGCTAAAAGGCATGGAAGGCTCAATCCTCGGCATCTGGTCAGCCCATGCTGGAGGTCGTCTCTATTGTCCAAATCCTCAAGTTCTCTCCGAAGCAAGGCAGCAAGGTCTAACACCTATCGCTTATGTTGACGACGAGGGGATGCCAACAGAAAAATATCGTTTTAATCCCAATGGTTCACCTTTTGGCATAACAGCCTTTTGTTCACCAGATGGTCGACATTTAGCAATGATGCCTCACCCGGAGAGGTCCTTTTTACTCTGGCAATGGCCGTGGATACCGGAAGAATGGAAATCCGAAACGTGGAAGTTCAATGTTGGAGATTATTTTCTATGGGCGTCTCCATGGTTGAGGTTTTTTCAAAACGCTCACGAATGGTGTAGCCATCAAGTGTGAAATATCGAATTATGTCGAAATTGACTATACTCCTTCCTCGGTTTTTTAATCCGATACCCACGCTTTCAGTTAGAAAATCTCATTCCTTGCCAACCGAAGTTGCGGTGGCATACAACGAAAGGTTCTATGTTAAACAGCATCAATGCAATTATATTTGACATGGATGGGCTATTGCTAGATAGCGAAAGAATAGCTCTATCTACATTCGTTGATTCATGTAGAGAACACAGCTTTGAACCAAATATAGAAGTTTATTACAAATGTATTGGCACAAATGCTTCGAAAGTCAGAGAGGTATTATTGGAAGGCTATGGTGAGAACTTTCCTTACGAAGCCATTACTGAACTCTGGCGTAAGAAATACCATAAAGAGGCATTAGATAAACCAGTTCCTATGAAGGAAGGGGCGTTGAGTCTATTACAATACTTGAAACATGAAGGTGCAAAAATGGCAATCGTTACCTCAACTCGCCAAAAGAATGCTCTCATTAAGCTCTCTAATGCCCAAATATCGCACTTTTTTGATATTGTACTGGGTGGTGACCAGGTATCGGAGGGAAAACCGAATCCCGAAGGCTATTTAACTGTATCTCAGAAGTTAAACGAAGAACCTGCTAACTGCATTGCTCTTGAAGATTCCGATAATGGCGTATTAGCTGCCTATAATGCAGGGTTAACGGTCATCCAAGTCCCTGACCTGAAAGAACCTTCCGTTGAAATAAAAACTCTGGGGCACATAATCGTAAAATCATTGGTTGAAGTCGAATGTATATTTAAACGGTTTAATTCAGCATTTTCTTCCTAGCCGTGCCCTGCCCCCACAAAAACCAGTCCAGTTATACATCCTGACTTAATTATGTGTGGTCAAAGGTTGATTTAGACCACAACACCATTCTCTTGTGTCACAGTATCCGAACTGCTACTATAAAGACAAGTAAGAATAAAGGAGAGTAAGCATAAGAATGGGGAGCGATTTTGAAATTACGGCGGTGAAGGGAAGAGAAATTATCGATTGCCGTGGATACCCAACGGTGCAGGTTAACGTCTGGGTAAACAATACGATTCTTGGTAAAGCTGATGTCCCCAGCGGCCGCTCCAAGGGAACACACGAAGCCCATGAACTCCGTGATGGAGGACAAAGATATGCTGGTTTTGGTGTAAGAAAAGCTGTAGATAATGTAAACAGGATAATTGCTGCTGAGGTTATAGGCAAGGATGTGAGAGCCCAGAGAAAGTTAGACATGCTAATGATAGAAATGGATGGTACTCAAAATAAAGCAAAGCTCGGCGCTAATGCAATTATTGGCGTGTCTTTAGCTATTGCTAGAGCAGCAGCTTCCAGCCTCGGAATTCCCCTCTACAAATATATAAACACCGATGCTCATATCTTACCGGTTCCCATGATGAACCTCATCAACGGTGGCAAACTCACCTCCAATTACCTTGATTTTCAAGAGTTTATTATTATGCCTGTTGGAGCTGAAACATTTTCAGAAGCACTACGTATTAGCTCAGAAATTAACATGGTGCTCAGAGATATCCTTGTTGAAAAGTATGGGAAATTAGCAATTAACGTAGGAGATGAAGGTGGATGCGCACCGCCTATGGTGGAAATAAGAGAGGCTATGGATATGTTGAGAAAAGCTGTAGACAAGGCAGGATATGAAGACAAGATTGTATATGCCTTTGATATTGCCGCCACCGGCTTATATGATAAGAACGCCGCAAAATATACAATTGAAAAGAAGCAATTAAGTCGAGAGGAACTAATTGACCTTTACAAGGAGCTTATTACCTCATACCCCATTGTTTCTATTGAGGACCCTCTATATGAAGATGATTTTGAAGGATTCGCCAGGCTCACCAAAGAATCGGGTATCCAAATTGTAGGAGATGACCTGTTCGCCACAAATACCGATAGACTTAAAAAAGGCATAGAAATGAAGGCGGCGAATAGTTTGCTCTGGAAGGTTAACCAGATTGGGACTCTCAGCGAAGCTCTGGATGCAGCATCACTGGCTGTGAAGAATGATTACAGTGTAGTAGTCTCGGAGCGCTCTGGTGAAACCGAGGACGATATCATCGCCGATTTAGTAGTGGGGCTAAACGCTGGCCAGATTAAGACAGGAGCCCCGGTCAGGGGTGAGAGAACTGCTAAATATAATCGATTACTACAAATAGAAGAAGAGCTTGGAACTTCCGCGAAATACGCTGGAAAAAATTTCAGACAGCCAATTTAACTCGTACTGTTCTTATTGAGACAGGCTATTTGCCAGAAAGGGGAAGTGGACACGTACATCAAGAACAGGGCGGAGCTTACTTCACATGGGTATAAAAAGGGAAGGGAAGCGGCTGTAGCTATCATTGAGCATGCATTGCGCGCTTCAGACCCTTATGCCGCTACAAAGAATCTACTTAACCTTAAGGGAGAAACTCTAACTGTCGGCTCTCTCCATTTTGACTTAGCACAAAGAGGCAACATTTATGTCCTGGGTGCAGGGAAAGCTACTCTACTTATTGCTAAGGCTCTTGAAGAGATTCTGGGTGAAAGAATCACAGAAGGTCTCATAATCGTTAAGAGAGGTCAAGATGATACTCTAAAAAGGATTGAAATACGTAGGGCATCACATCCCATACCTGACAAAGACGGGTTCGACGCAGCCCAAGATATAAAGAGAATAGCGAAAAAAGCTCAGAAAAATGATATTGTTTTTTGTGCTATTACCGGGGGTAGCTCAGCTTTGATGCCTTTGCCGATTTCAAGTGTCAATTCGGAGGAAAAGGGACAAATCAACGAGCTACTGCTCGCCAGTGGCGCTACGATAAGAGAAATCAACGCCGTCAGAAAGCATCTTTCTGACATTAAGGGTGGTAAACTTGCTCTTTCCATCTTCCCCGCCAAAATCATTAACCTGACAGTTTCTGACGTTACTGAAGACCCATTAGACTATATAACCGACCCGACTGTTCCCGACTCTTCAACTTTCACAGATGCGATTTCTGTATTAGGAAAGTACAATTTATGGAACAAGTTCCCCAAAACTGCCGCGTGTTATCTACGCAATGCTACTCCAGCACTGGAAACTCCAAAGGGCTTTGGGGAATTTGAATCTCTAGTGCATTCCTTTATTTTAATAAAGAGTGCAACAGTATGCGAAGCCGCCGCCGAAAAAGCAGAAAAACTCGGCTTCACTCCCCTGATACTGACTACAATGCTTGAGGGGGAAAGCAGAGATGTGGGAACTGTGTTTGCAGGGATTGCCAAAGAAAGCAAACGCTTTAATAGGCCCCTACCACCACCTTGTGCCATCATTGCAGGGGGTGAGACCACCGTGAAAACGGGTGATAAACGTGGAGAAGGAGGCCCAAACCAGGAGTTCGTTTTAAGTGCCGCCTCAAAACTTACTGATGGTGACAAGGTCGTTATTGCCGCTATAGATACCGATGGAACTGATGGGCCAACCGACATCGCGGGAGGTATTGTAGACAGTTCTACAATAAGAAGAGCCAAGGAAAGTGGTCTAGATATATTCGAGCATTTGACAGAGCATGATACTTCCCCAATTTTATCATCGCTGGGCGATGCGATTTTAACTGGTCCTACAGGAACCAATACTAACGATTTAAAAATACTGCTGGTAGATAGATAGTTTTACATTATTGTAATATCGTGATACTGAGGCGATGAATAAGCAGTCGTGTAGGAAATCGGAAAACTGGCAGAGTAAAGGAGGAGATACGAGAGATGATTACAGTTATCGCCAATGGGAGACTGCTAGACTGCATCGGCGATGAGCCATTATATGATGCTTCAGTTGTCATTGAAGACGGCATAATCAAGGAGGCGCATACCGGGAAGAAGCCATTAAGTCAACCACTATCGTTAACGCCGAAATTATACGCATGAAGAACGAGCTCGGCTCCATAGAAGGTGGCAAATGGGCAGACATCATCGTTGTTGATGGCAATCCAGATGAGGACATAAATGTGTTGATTGAGCTGGCCAACATAAACCTGGTGATGAAGAAAGGTGAAGTCTTTAGAAACACGTTGTAGGTTCAGACCTTCACGCTCTTGTGCAGATTATTGCTCACTAAGTGAGAGCTAGCTGCCCAAAAGACAACATCGAGGTCGATAAGGATTGACTACAAGAGAAAACCATGAATCAAATCATGGAGGAGGAAAAATGGAAAGACTTAAAGGAATACAGTTTGAAAGCCCGGAAGATGTCGAGCCGACCTGCCCCGAAATCAACCGAGGTAAGGAGATTCTGTATCTGACACGAGGTGACATTGAGAACATGGGCTATACCCAGGAGGAGATTATAACCCTGGTACGCACCGCCCTTACTGAGCATGGCAAAAAGAAGGTCGAGATGCCAGCTAAAATAGCCATACATCCGATAAGCAATACCTTTCATCATGCCATGCCTGCCTTTGTTCCTGCTGTGGGAGCCTCCGGCATAAAGTGGGGTCAATGTTACCCGGAGAATTACAAATATGGACTCGAACAGACCTCAGTGCTTCTGATTCTGAACGATGTGCAGACTGGTTGGCCACTAGCGGTGATGGATGCCATATGGATAACGGCAAAGCGCACCGCAGCTGTCTCTGCGCTTGCTGTCGAGAAGCTGGCTCGCCGTGATAGTTCAGAAGTGGGGATACTTGGCTGCGGTGTGCAAGGCCGAGAGCATGTAGTCACTCTCGCCAGTGTTATGCCTCATCTCAAGAAAGTAAAGGTCATGGATATTATGCCTGAGAAGGCGCAAAGGCTAATTGATGAATTCAGAGGCAGATATGACTTCGGGATAGTTGAAGCTGCCTCTTACGAAGAGTTGACGCGTGGTTCTGATGTCGTGGTAACTGCTACCGCCATACTGGACATGCCTGACCCCAAGATTAAGGATGAGTGGATAAAGGAAGGAGCTTTGCTCTTACCGATAGACTTTGACTCGGTTTTTGAGTGGCAAACCATGAAGAGAGCAGACAAATTCCTGGTCGATAGTCTGGACGAAATGAATTACTTCATGGCAATAGGATATTTAGCAAATGGCTTGCCTCCACTTTACGCTGAGATTGGCGAGGTTGTTGCCGACATCAAACCAGGTAGAGAGAATGATAAAGAGCTGATATTTGACATGAATATCGGCATGGGCGTTGAGGATGTAGTTGTTGCTAAGGATATACTTCTCAGAGCAGTGAAGAACAACATCGGCAGGAGAATACCGCTGTAGCTGTTATTGGGATTACCGACAAAGTGGGCATTGGTTGACAGTTACCGAACTCTTATTCGAGAAAAAGCAACTTATCCCGCCTTTGCAACAAATGTTTGTTTCTCGTTCTAAAACCTGGGTAAAATGATGATATACTTAACTTCCTTCCTTGATAAGCAGAATGCTGTCCAGTTGGCATGATCTGTACATTACGAATACAGTAGAGCGTACACCTTAGCATGGCTTCGCGTTAGTTCTTCAATAACTGGATAATGACTCTTCAGTTAATTAAAGGGGCTCAGGCGGATATAGGGGGACGTTTGTTAGCCCAAGGTCGCGCCTCTTCAAGCTGTGCTGCCAAACGGAAGAGGGTAGCCTCATCACCGAAACGCCCGCTAAAGTGTGTACCTATTGGAAGACCATCGTTATTCCAGGATAACGGTATGGACATAGCAGGCTGCCCGGTGATATTACAGATAGGAGTGAAGGGTGTGAATTCATCATCGCGGCTAAGTACTTGCAGAGGATTCTCCGGGGGAGCATCAAAAGTACCAAGCGGTACAGGAGGTTCACCCAAAGTAGGTGTCAGCCACACATCGTAATCGACAAAGAGACGAGCAATTTCACGAGATAGCTTTTGTATTTCAGTCAGAGCGAGCAAGTAGGCTGGCGCACTCTGTTGTCGCCCCAGCTCATACAGCGCCCATGTGAATGGTTCAAACTGGTCAGCCGTAGGTGTCTGTCCAGTTTGGCGGGCGGCACTATCTATCATCCAGGCAGCCCCAGCCGACCATAAGGTCGTGAGAAACACCTCGTTGATAAAATCGCCGGGTATCTCCATTTTATCCTCGACTACTTCGTGACCCAGGTCAGCACACAGCCCTGCCGCATCACGCACAGCGTTGATGCAGTCGGTATGGACTACCTTACCGGTGGGTGCTACGGTAGTAAAGGCAATACGAAGCTGTCCAGGGTCAGCACCTACCTCTTGAACAAATGGACGCTCCGGTGGCGGTGCCCAATACGGGTCACCGAGGGCAGGGCCAGAAGTAGCATCTAACAAGGCAGCACTGTCTCGCACCGAGCGAGTGACAGCGTGCTCAACTACAAGACCGCTAAATATATCACCATAATCAGGGCCAAGAGGGTTGCGTGCCTTAGTGGGTTTGAGGCCAAAGACACCACAACATGATGCTGGGATTCGTATTGAACCCCCGCCATCATTGGCATGTGCCATGGGAACCAATCCAGCCGCCACAGCAGCTGCCGAGCCTCCGCTCGACCCTCCGGTTGTCCGACTGGAGTCCCACGGATTGCGTGAAGGTCCAAAAAGATGAGGCTCAGCAGTTGATGCATTCCCGAACTCCGGTGTGTTGGTCTTGCCAAGAAAGATAAGACCAGCTTGTTTTTGTCGCGCCACCAGTTCACTGTCGTGGTCAGGCACGAAGTTCTGTAGAAATGCTGAGCCAGAAGCCATCCTGACCCCACGGTAAGAAGCAAGCAAGTCTTTTAGTAGAAATGGTACGCCGGTAAAGGGGCCAACTGGCAGTTTATCTGCAGCCGCGATACGTGCCTCCTCATACATCGGGGTAATTACTGCGTTAAGAGTAGGGTTTACGCGCTCAATTCGCTCAATAGCGGCATCCACCAGCTCAATTGGTTTGACCTCTTTGCGTCGTACCAGTTCAGCTTGAGCAGTAGCATCGAGAAAAGCCAAATCATCTACTTTTGCCAAGGCTCTGACCTCCTTCTAGTAATAGACTTCCCTGAGGATTGAATGACCTGATTTGTCACTAGAAGTTCGACCCAGAATTTCCTATTTCAACTCGCGATTGGGCATCCTAATCTCCATCGTTCCTGTCATCAATAATATATCCATAGCACCCAACTGTCAATGCGTCTTTTCACAATCCTACAACTGAACAACAAGCCATTTTGTGTAGTGTGTAAGTGGCTAGTTGACGCACAGGATAATCAGTAATATAGTAATTTTTGAGAAGGAAGTAGGATTGCTTCCATCCTGGAGGTAAGGCCGTCGCAGTGGTACACTTACCTTCTAGGGGGTATAAACTATGGAGAAAGAAACTGAGGGTCTCCTCTCGCCCAATCGCGTTTTAGATTTAAGCGATGAGAAAGGACTCATTTGCAGCAGGATTTCTTAGAGAATATACGCTATAATAAATTTTGACAGTTTCTACAAATGTAATAATAAGAGGTGTTCGTTATCTAGACTTAGAGTCTATACAGTGATGGTGATTCTAGGCATCCTAGCTCTTCATGAAGATGTTAAGGGGGTATCTATTGCAAAGCATGAGTCTTGGCAAGGCACGTATTCAGCCCACGAAGTCGGTTGAGGCAGGCTCGTTTGTCACTATCACTTACACGTATACAGCTGGCCACCCTATCGATGATACTGGTTGTCTCAAAATCACTTTCCGTCAGGTGGGAGACTTCGGTACACCTCAATTCGAAGATCCGACCAAGCCCAACTATTGCTCTGTTCATACTACTGGTAACTGTGTTCTGGAGCCCAGGTGGGCTCCCAAGGGACATACACGTCCCTGGACGTTGTCGTTGTCCGTCAGGATTACAAAAGGCTACTTAAACAAAGGTGAAAAAATTCTTGTTATCTTCGGCGACCGTTCCGGCAGTTCGCCGGGTTGGCAGATGCAGACCTTCTGTGAAGACACCTTTGAATTCAGAACACTCGTCGACCCCATAGCCACGTCTGAATTCAAGGCTATTCCTGACTCACCCACATTGCGAATTGTGTCAGGCAGGTCCGTGCGAGCTCTATGTATTGCCCCATCGCAGGTCAGAGCCAAGCAAGGCTTTACCTACTATCTAAAGCTCGAAGACAGATGGGGCAACCCGACAGGCAAGCCGATAAAGATGCAACACTCCGGCTTTCCATCCGCTGGGGTGCAGACCGTAATTGCGAAGGATAAGAAAACAGGGCTGTCATCAAAGAGTAATCCAATTGAGGTTGTGTCCGGCAAGGTGCATTTACATCCCTACTGGGCAGACCTCCACGGTCAATCTGAAGAGACTGTCGGTACCAACACAATTGAGAACTACTTCGCTTTTGCGCGTGATTATGGCTTGTTGGACATCTGTGCACACCAGGGCAATGATTTTCAGGTAACAGATGATTTTTGGAGGACTATTAATAGAACAACAAGGGCATTCTATGAGAAGGATGCCTTCGTTACTTTTCCCGGGTATGAGTGGAGCGGGAATACTCCATTAGGTGGTGATCGCAACGTCTATTTTGCTTCTGAAGGCGGACGTATAACTAGAAGTAGCACTGAGCTACTGCCTGGAGGACATTCGGTATATGAGGATTCACTGACAGCGGCAGAGCTATTTGAGAATCTACTGAAGCAACGGACAAAGGCGTTTGTTTTTGCTCATGTAGGTGGGCGTTATGCTGACCTTAGGATGCATGATTCTGATATTGAGCTAGCTGTCGAAGTTCATTCAGCCTGGGGGACGTTTGAGTGGTTGGTGGAAGACGCGCTCAAGAGAGGGTATCGTATCGGTATCTGCGCTAACTCTGACGGGCATAAGTGCCGTCCCGCCGCATCGTACCCAGGTGCAAGCAAGTTCAGCTCGCTTGGCGGACTCACATGTGTGTTATCCAGAAGGCTGGACCGTAGAAGCATCCTTCAGGCGTTAAGGGCACGGCATTTCTACGCAACCACAGGCAATCGTAGCCTGGTCAACATACACTTGACGACAAGTGATGGTCAGAAAGCCATGATTGGAGACATAGTTCAGATTGGCAGGGACACGCCTATTCTATGCGTGAGTGTGGTAGGCACAGCTCCGGTTGAGAGCATCGTGGTGCGGAATGGTCTGCATGTACTGCAAACTTTCCGACCTTACAGTGACCCTGACCTTGGCAATCGCGTAAAGATACTTTGGGGCGGTGCTGAGGTGCGAGGACGTGCCCGCACTGTCCGGTGGGATGGTCGTTTGCATATCCGCAACAACAGAATAGTGAATGCCAGTGCTATCAATTTCTGGAATACTGACCAACCTCTGGAAAAACGAGGGCATGGCCAGCTCGAGTGGCAATCAACTACCGCGGGAGGAGTCGCTGGTATCATTATTGAATTGGAGAAGCCAAATACAGGCTCTCTCGAGATCGAGACGCTCCAACGTAACGTTGAGGTCAATATTGCGTCGATCGGCATTGACCCAATAACATGGGATTGTGGAGGGTTGCGGAAAAGAATCGAGATTTACCGGCTGCCCAGTCGACAGTGCCCGAACGAGTTTGCGTTTAACCTGCCGCTGACTGATTTGCATGAAGGTGATAATCCGGTCTACATTTACATGGTACAGGAAGATGGACATATGGCTTGGACAAGCCCCATTTACTTGGTGTCCCCAAGAAGTTGACGAAGTAGCAGTCACAGAGTTCATCTGCGCGGGGATGGAAGGGACTCGATATTGACCAGAATTTCAGAGTGGAACCCGCCCAGGAGGGTAAAGGCCCTTTGAATTGATATTAGTCTGGAAATACTCCCGCTTTGCCCGCAGCCGCGAAGATTCAATTGTGTATAAGGCCATATTGCGAAAGAATAGGGTACAGGTTGTCTCTATAACCGAGCCGTTTGACGATACACTCACTGGAAGGCTTCTTGAAGCCATTATCGAAAGTCTGGATGAGTTCTACTCGGATAATCTCGGGGAAGAGGTTGCTCTGACCTATACCATACCACTTTCACCAAAAGGAGTATCCGAAGAGAAGGTGGAGGTTCTTTCTACCGTACAGAATGGTGGGCGATACTGGACTTGAACCAGTGACCTCTGCGATGTCAACGCAGCGCTCTAACCAACTGAGCTAACCGCCCATATGACACTAATGTCAGCAGATGCCTTGTTTATTCATTATGGGGAATGCCGCACCCCGATGTTTAAGGGATACGCCAATTGGCCCATTTACCCTTATCTACCTCTCCATTATAGGCCGATTTAGGTGTTACTCCTCTGGCTATGACAGCTGCTAGCACGGTTTTGGCTATATCACCGGCAATGAATGGAACAAGTCCCATGCCCAGAAGCGCGGCAAAGGAGGCAGCTGGTGTTCCGGGCACCACATTAAGCCACAGCCCAAGCCAAATAAGCC
>SDBU01005561.1_pt1 | contig 15048 bp, 18 predicted proteins | sample 2277071 | NCBI WGS metagenome assembly SDBU01 (sample SAMN10397929, study PRJNA504765) | marine sediment metagenome | isolation source: marine sediment core GS08_GC12, 126 cmbsf | place: Arctic Ocean: Gakkel Ridge, Loki's castle | collected 2008
TAGTCCTTCGCCACATTAAAGAAAATCGTGGTTTTGTGGCAGCGCAGATGCTAGGAATTGGCCAATGCGGCCTTCAAACCACTTGGTTGAAGGCATGGATATAAAAGAAGTCATCGTTAAGTTAATAATCGCAGCAAGGACAGAGGAAGGGGACATTCTCCTTGATGGGGAGTTCGCAGACGACATAATTGAATGTCTCAAGGAACACGTTAACGAGCCCGTAATCAAGGTTTACAGTAGACTTCAATGATTACTTGTGCTGTTATAATTCCAGTCGGTCCGGGACACGAAGCAATAGCCAACGACTGTATCGAATCAGTAATAAGAGCGTCAAAGAAAAGAGGCAAGTTCAAAAAACCCGCCGTCATCACGATTGACGATACATTGGGTAAGTACGGTAGATCGAGGGCTCGTAACATGGGCGTTCAATCTGCGAACACTGATTACGTTTTCTTTCTCGACTCTGATGACCTGATGCACCCCAAGGCGTTTAAGTATGCTTCTCAGTATCTAGACTATGACGGAATATGGGGAGAGATATATTCATTTTCTGGTGACGAACCCGCTACTAGGCGTTACGGACAAGTCTACCCTAAAGATTTCACTGAATTGAGGTTCTACGATCCTACTCTTACGATTCAAATGGGGCATTTTGTCAGAACAGAGATTGCTCTGGAGTTTCCATTCGACGAAGACATGAACACCGCAGAGGACTTTCATTACTATCTTCGTGTGTGGAAAAAGTACAAGTGTATAAAAATCAACAAGCCTTTATTTTACAACCGCAGGGGGATTCATTCACAAGGACCACGATCTGCTACAGGTAGAGAGTGGTCAGAGAAAGTAAAGGAGTTGATGTATGGATGATATTACTCTAAGTCAGATTGAAGATGTTATCGTTCTTTTAAAAAAGAACGCGGTCTCACCAAGAATAGTAAAAGATCAAGAAGAAGCTGATTATTTTACTGGAATTGACCCATGCGGGAAAATATGGGTGGTTGGTGAGGAATATTACCTCATGCGAGAATACATGAAGCCAGATATGGTCGTAGGTTGATGTATGGCTAGAGATGTAGCCAAAATACGCCTAAGTGACTCGCCAGAGCCATACGCCCGTCTTAATTTCTTTGACCTCAGATGGTATAGAAAGAAAGACCCGAACGAAGACCCAAGCGTACCTAATTCTAAGAGTGGATGGGTTTTGTGCGATTCTGAGAAAGATGGATCGTAACTGCCCACCTAAACGATGGGTTTGGTTATCTGGAATGATAAACGAACACGGTTGGAAGACGGGGATAGAGGTTGGAGTTAAGGAGGGCGAGAACCTTTCTTACATTCTTGGACACTCAAACATAGAACACATGTATGCCGTTGATCCTTGGGTTGAACAACCCGGAGAGACCGAAGACTATAGAAACTGGAACATGCAAGACATACAGGGAAAATGTGTCAAATCAATTGAGCCATATAAAGATAGAGTTACTATAGTCAAAGAATTCTCCGTAGACGCCGCTAAACATCTTCCAGATGTGGATTTCATATTTATCGACGCCCAGCATAATTATGAAAACCTCATCAAAGATATTGAGGCCTGGCGGCATAAGTGTAAATTTCTCTCAGGGCACGATTATTGGACCACATTCCCTGGAATTGAAAAGGCAGTAAACGATTCGTTTCTGCAAAGTGAAATTAATCTAGGCCCCAACACTTGTTGGTATGTATGGATGAAGTAGGCTTTTACCTGAAATACTATAACTTCTCTGTCCGTATGCACAACGGTCAGTGGTGTATGTTTCGGCTTGGCCCCAAAGATGTATTAGCCACAACCACAGAACAAATAATCGCTGTTTTGGAATGGGCTGATGCGAACAGGCGGAAGTTCTATGGATGAACGACAAGTAATCCGGGAGAGAATGCAATCAAGCCCGTTCGGAGAGCGACCGGACACCAATTGTGGCGCAGGCTCTACGTTACTAAGAACGGAATCAATAAGAAATGTGCTTCCGAGTCTTGTGGAAAAATATGGCCCCAGGGTTAACGACGCTGGTTGCGGTGATGGAAGATGGATAACCAAGGTTGGCATAAAAGACTATGCCGGATATGACATAGTTCGATATGACGAGTGGGGCGAGAACCAGCAGGTTTTAGATATTACGTTAGACAAGATGAGGGACTGTGATCTCATCATCTGTAGAGATGTTCTAATTCACCTACCTTCAAACCTTATCAAAGATGCTTTGAAATTATTCGGGCAGGCAGGCAAATACCTGCTCGCCCCCAGTTATTTTGACAACCAAAATAATAATTGTGTTATCGAGAAAACAGATCATAGAGTAGACCTATCAGTAGGGCCGTTTAATCTTGGTGAGCCTGTTTGGCAGATGGATGATAAAGAGAACGGATCAACGAGATACTTAGGTGTATGGACTTTAGCGGCAGAAACTTAATGGTAGTTGCTCATCCCGACGATGAGACAATGTGGGGCGGGTCACTTCCTATTCGTTATCCCGGCGATTGGACGATAGTTTGCTCTACCATTCCAAGAAGAGACCCAATAAGAGCCATTTTATTTCAAAATGCCTGTGAGAAACTAGGTGCCGTACCGGTTTTAAATACTGTGCCAGAGCCCCCAGTAAACGGGCTGATTGACGAAGTTATTCTTCCGGAGGGGTTTGATCTTGTTGTTACCCACGGGAAGGAAGGGGAATACGGACACCCTCATCATAAACAAATTCACCAATTGGTGGTGAAATATTACCCAGACACCCCGATACTAACATTCGGGTTTGGTAAGGGTGAGATAAAGATAGAACTAACCGAAGAAGAGACTCAAAAAAAACTAGGCGCACTCAAGGAATATTCACATGAACTTCCGTTTCAAGGAAAAGTGATGCCTAAGTGGAAAGCACTACTCATAAACTACGCAGAGGTAGATTTTGGAAAAGACACATTCGATGAGTATAAGCGCGAGCGCCATTAGAGAGAAGTCTGACTATCAAATATACGGCTTTACACCTAAAGGCATTCCAATGCCCCAAGGAAGGTTGCTAGAAAAATTAAGGGCTATTGATAATGCCCTGCCAGACTTTAATGGAAAAAGCGTTCTTGATATAGGTTGTGATTTTGGTTTCTGGTCGTTCTTTTCTTCCCACTCTGGGGCAACTAGGGTTGTTGGTCTGGATAGAAGCCGGAATGTTAAGGGTGTTGGAAAGGTTGATTTAGTTAAACTAAACCAAGACGTAGCAGAAGAGTTTCCAGCCCACAAGAACTGTAAGTTTCATCCCATTAACTTAGGTAAGCAATATCTCCAATACGGTAAGTTTGATTTTGTTTACCTAATGTCTTTGTATCACCATATCTATCAATGTACCGGCGGGAGACACTTACCAATCTGGTACTGGCTGTCTCAACACGTTAAAGGGACTCTGTTGTGGGAAAACCCGGTAGACGTTGACGACCCTGTTTCATTCGGGAACATAGATAAAAAATATCATGCTCATTACAAGAAAGAAAAAATACTCAAGGCCGCATCGGAATACTTTAGTTATGAATATATCGGTAAGGCGCTGCATGAACCAAACAGACATGTTTATACGTTTACAGCAAGACCAGTACAAACTACCGTATACCAAGGGACGGTAAAGCACGGAGCCGGCGGAGCTAGTAAAGCTTTTCTCTTTGAAAACTCCCGAAGAATCAAGGAGATAGAGAGGATTACAGGCGTCAAATGTATCCCTGGAAGTTTGAATGTCTGGACAGACGAAGACTTTGATTGGGATAAAAATTACTACCGGGCAGAGGTCTTAGATGTTAAAGACAGAAAGAAAGGACTCTTTTCCAAATGGACGCCTAAATGGTGCCGATTATACCCAGTGAAAGTTATAGAGGGCCCGGTACACATGCGCGGGTACGCATTTAGATTTGAGGGAGAGAATTATCCAAAGAATCTTGTAGAGATTGTTTCTAATGTTAGGTTTAGGGATTTTGTGGGCGAGAGAGTAACAATTGAGTCTTGAGCAAGCGGTAGAATTAATACAGAAAATAAAAGTATATCGAGAAACAAACAAACTAGAATATTACGTCCCTTACGATTTCCAAAAGAAATTCCATCACGCCAAAGGTTATGGGAAGTTTCTATCCGTCCCGTCAGACATATACCAAACATTTCTTGCTATACAGAAGGCGTTGATGTGTGCAAATCAAATCGGAAAATGCATTTCGATTGGCACATATATAGAAACTAACACAGGCAGAAAAAAATTAAAAGATATTTGGGGTAAGAATGGGATAGAAGTTTTATCTTACCCAGATAAATTTCCCAGGAAAGTAAAAAAATGGGTTCGGAAACCCGCTGAAGAATGTTTCCGCATTATGATGTCAGACGGCCAGTGGGTTGAATGCCCTAGAGGGCATCGTCTTTTGACTTCTTCTGGTTGGCTCTCACTTCAACAGATTTTTGAATCCCTGCCAGGATACGTTTTTTACCGTCCTCGGTCCAATTCGGTATTTTCCCGGTTAGTTCGTGTTTTAAATGTGCGCCGTTTGTTGGGAACAATAAGAGGTTGGATAAATCGTTGTTTATTGGATTTCCGTCTAAGTGGTGGACCACTTCTTTTCGATCAAGGAAACGTCCAAGTTTTTGCTCCATTAAAAGACGATGCTCAGCAACATAACGACCGTTTACGGCGTTTGGGTGGTCTGGGAAATAGATGTATCGGTATCCTTTCCGAATGGTTGCGCCCCCTTTCCAGTCTGGGTGTCTTTCACCAGATTTGGGGCCGGTTCGTTCCTTACGGAGGCCGAGAAGCCTTAAACGAGCCTCTATTGTTCGTCGATGGCACCCAAAATAGACAGCAATATCACGAATTGTCACATCTTCAGAATGAAGTTGACGTAACTTGTACTCATCAATCTCAATCTTTTTCATATGGACTCCTGACGATAGATGGTAAAGAGATTGTATCAGTATATTCAGTTGGTGTACATACTTTATACGATATGGAGGTTGAGGGCGGTAATTACATCGCCGGCGGGATAGTTCATCACAATACATATTGTGGCGCGATGGAAACAACATTTCATTTAACTGGTAAATACCCCGGTTCTGGAGAGTTTTTTTATCCTGAGTTTTGGCCGGGGTCACATCCGCCAGTTCCTTGTCCTTACGCAGGAGAAGATATTTGGCCTAACGGCTGGGAAGGACACAGATTTAACTTTCCGGTTAATTGGTTGGTTGGGTCGAATACAAACGAAACAGCAAGGGATATTTGTCAGCAAGAATTATTTGGAGACCCAACAGACGAAGATGCGTTAGGAACAGGGACAGTACCAAAAGATTGTATAGGACCGAGATCAAGAAAACCTGGCGTCCCAGATGCTTTTGACAGCGTGCTGGTTAAACACTATACAAATGGTGTTTATGATGGCTGGTCTAGGGTTAGGTTCCGGGCGTATGAGCAGGGAAAGAAGAAATTCATGGGCCATAAATATCACGGGGCGTGGCCGGATGAAGAGCCCCAGCAAGAAATTCAATCACAAATATTACGTTCAATGCTTGCGACAAATGGCATTGAGCTTATTACTTTTACCCCCGAAGAGGGAGTAACGGAAGTAGTGAACGGTTTTGTTAACGATATAGCGCCGGGACAGGCGTTGATTACCGCAACCTGGGACGACGCCCCACACATGACGGAAGAAAGGCGCGAACAAAAGCTCGCCACTATACCAAAACATGAACGTGAAATGCGATCAGAGGGAATCCCGTTGATGGGTTCTGGTCTTGTCTTCGAGCTTTCGGAGGACGATCTTAGTGGAATTGTTATTGATCCAATTGAGATACCTAAACACTGGTTCAGGATAAATGGTTTCGATATTGGTTGGGATCATCCTTCGGCTGGTTCTGCTATTGCTTTGGACCGTGATACTGATACGGTTTATATATACGCAGAATATAGAGAATCTAAAGCCAGAATGGCGATTGTTGCTGATGCTATTAAGCGTTGGGGCTCTTGGATACCTATTGCTTGGCCCCATGACGGATTAGTCCATGATAAGAAATCCGGTATTCCCTTGACAGATATTTACAGGGATGAATACGGGATGAACATGCTCCCCAAACAATTCTCCAACCCGCCCGAGGTTGGGCAAAAAGAAGGTTCTGGAGGGAATGGAGTGGAGGTTGGGGTGCAGGAAATCTACAACAGAATGATCACCGGCAGGTGGAAGATATTTAAAACTTGTCCTCTTCATCTAGAAGAGATGAGGATGTATCACAGGAAGGATGGAAAGATTGTTGCTGTACGAGAAGACCTTATGTCTTCTATGAGAATAGCAGCAATGTCACTAAGACACGCTCAGGTTGAAACCGTGAGAATCAAAAAACAACGAATAAGAAAAGGTGTGAGGAACTGGGGCTAAATGGCAGATGTTAAAAAGAGACGCCTAAATAAGAAAGACTGGGACTTTGTTCAACAGTTTGTAACGAACGAAAAGGAACAAAGAGAAAAGTCTGCCTTTCGTAAGCGCGCAGAAGATATCTGGAGGGAAGTAGACCGCCAGGTTAATCTTGAGTCCAAGACACCGATAAAGCGAAGTGACCCGGGTCAGGAAGAGGATTGGCATAACGAGATCGAACTCGGAGAGCTTTCAAAGGCTAGTGAAATACAGTCCGCTGACTTCCGAAGAATTACTTTCCCGAATAGCCGGTTTTGGTTCGATCCCCACTCTGAATTAGAAGGCGAGATAAATCAAGAAACCGGAGAGGTGGTAGTAAGCGAGAAAGTCCAATCAAGGATGGACGGGGCTTTAAGGGCCATGATGACCCAACAGCACAAAGATTTCCAGTTTAAGACTCGAATAGGTCTTTCAGTCAAAGAGGCCCTCCACCACGGTAGTTTCGCTGTTGAAGTTAGGGAAGAGTCCCAGATGAGGGTTCACAAAGGAACCGGGATAGAGTCTATGTCTGCTCCTGTGTGGCATCCGTACTCCATGTGGAACACATATCCTGATCCCTCTCCGTCAGTTATCACCGGCGGTCTTTTTTACACAGGCTCGATGATCTTTGTTGACTACATCCCCAAACACAGACTCAAGCCTGGTAAAGGATGGTTTAATTTAGATAAAATCCCCGACCTCGATAATAAGGTTAAGGGAAGAAATGTAAAAGATGTGATGCTAGTTAAGTATTACGGCGACTTGGAAATAAAAAGGGGCTCGGAGTCAATTCTTCTTCTTAACTCTAAAGTCATTGTCGCTAACGGGATGATTGTGTTTTATCTCCCTAGCGAAACCCCATTTTCTCCAGTTATTTATTCAGGTTATGAAAAGCTAGACATCAGAGACCCATACCACGTCTCGCCGATAATGAAGCTATCTCCTATGCAGACCATGGGGTCACAGATGGGCAATAAGGGAATGGACGCGGTTGATCTAAAGACCGAGCCACCCATGATCTATAGTTCTAATGATCCGTATCTTGTTCAATCTGGCGGGCCGGTGATCGCCCCCGGCGCGAAGACTGCAACGAAGTCTCTTGCAGAACACAAGATGATCGAGACTGGAGACCCTTCATTTGCTTTTGAGGCCATGCAGTTTGCTATTAAGCAAATAAACGAAGGTACCGCTGCGGATGCTATACGGTCTGGTGGAGACTCGGCAGACAAAACAGCCTTCGAGGTCAGGAAAAGAACCCAGGGTGGTGAGATAAGGATTGTAGATTTTATAGACAAGTTTGAAACAGAAGCTCTAATGCCTTTCCTTTACATGCAACACGAATTAAACAAACAGTCCCTTAAAAACTATCCCTTCTATAATCCTGAGTTTGATGCACCTAACTTTGAGAGAGCCTCTAAAGGAGACTTACCAAAGACAGTTCACTTTGAAATCGTTGGTTCCAAAGGAATTCTAGGCGAAGAGGAAAGAACAGAAAAGACCAATCTTGTAACGGAGTTTATAGAAAACAAATGGCCCGGTCTGGTCGATAAGATGTACGTTGCTAAACAAGCCTACCAAGACGCCGGGAATAAAAACCCAGAGAGGTTTTTGGGGATTAAGTCAAAGGATGATGAGACACAAATACAAATCGAGCAAGTTAAGCAAGAAGCTCAGCAACAGATGGAAGAGCTACAGAAGAATCTTGAGGAACTCGATCAGAAAGACAAAAAACACGAAATAGAAAAGGAACTATTCAAGGTCAAGTTGGCTGCATCGGAAGCACAAGTACAGACAATGGAGGAACAGCTACAGATTCAGGATAAGGTTAAAGAACATGACAACGTGATTGTCCAAGAAGAGAGGGTTAAGGCATCGAACATAGTTCTTCTCGATGAGATTAATGACAAACTAAAGGAATTGGACGAAAGGGATAATGAGGGCGTTAAGTGAGCGACCCAGTAAAAGAACTCATATTTAAGATGCAGAGCGATCCTGTCTATCCTCTGCTTTTAGAAAGAATTGTTAGGGCGCGTCCAATCATACCCGGGTACAACCATTCTGACGATAATACCGCAGACTGGAAACATAACTCGGAAATAAAGATCGGATACGAACTAGCATTATTGCAATTTAATATTAAATTGGAGAACTAAATGACAGAAGAAAAAGAACAACCGAGTGAGGAACCGGTTGAATCCCAAGAAACGGAAGCTCAAGTTGAAACTCTGGATGAAGTTTACTCCGAGTTCAACGTAGATGAAGCAGCCCAACAGTTTCAGGCGCAACCTGTACAAAGTGCGCCACAGCCTGCCACTCAACCTGACCCCTATGATTACGACCAACAGGAATCACAGGTATTAAGAGGGCAATTAGATCAGACAACTCAAAGACTCACTCAATTAGAGCAGAATCTTGAGAACGCTCGGATCGAGGCTGACATTGGGAAGGCCGTTGACCATGTAAGTCAAAAGGTTGAGGGTGTTGATAGAGATGTTATCGACGCTTATCTCAATTCAAAAGCGAAGAGTGACCCCAGATTTATGAAACTATGGGAGGGAAGAAATTCCAATCCCACAGCTTATAACCGGGGTCTAGACGCGCTTTCGAGTGAGATGGTTGGTAAATTTGCTATCAAACAAGACCCACAGCTAACTGAAAATCAACGTGCCGCACAACAATCACAACAAACAATGGCGGCATCCACTAAACCAACGTCAGAGAATAAATTCGCTGACATGACCTCGGAAGAGATCGATAAGGAGGTTGCTGCCATTAAGCAGTCGGGGCTTTACTAACATGTAATGCTCTATGTAGTACGTGTGCCGATAATGCCTCGACGAGGATAATAATAAATGGCACAGGTAATTTCTAACTTAATTACCGACATTCAAGCACCAGTTAACTTTGTACTGATGCGTGAACTGTTGGTAACAGCCAAGTTGCGATTACCGTATTTTTTCGGAAGTCTACCTGGAAAGCTTGAAAAGAAGGGTGGTTCAAAGTCCGTTAAGTGGCGCAGGATTGAAAACCTTGCCACTGTTACAACGGCTCTTTCGGAACCTATCGGTAATGCTGCATTCGGTAACGGACGATCATCGGTTAATCCGACTATCACGGACGTGACAGTTGCTATTGCGAAATATGGCAATGCAATAGTTACGACCGAAGAAGTCGACTTAATTAATGTGAATTCCGATACCCTGGCACTCGTGGGTACACTCGGCGATAACGCAGGCCGCACTCTTAACGAGATCATGCGGGATGTGTACAACAGCGAAACCACGGCTCGTTTTGCCTCTGGTGTTGATTCTACCGCTGTTTGTATTTCTTCAATCTCAGCAAATGACATCAAGAATGTCGTAAACGTGTTGAACAACCAGTCTGCTATTAAGTTCAGTGGCTCTCTGGAAGGTTCAACAAGAGTTGACTCCAAAACTGTACGTGAAAGCTACATTGGTATCTGTCACGTTGACGTCGAGGAAGATATTCGCGCGCTTACTGGCTTTATTGGTGTTGAACAGTACGGTGGCTACAGCAAAGTCCACAACACCGAAATTGGTGCTGTAGGCGGCGTTCGTTGGCTGGCTACTGAAACCGCTCCGATTGCTATCGACGGCGGAACAGCGACAGCTACCTCGAAGAAAGGAACGTCTAACATCTTAAACGATGTTTATTCTACCTTTATCTTCGGCCACAACGCTATTGGGTCAATCGGCCTGGGAGAGAATCACACCAAGGAGATTTACATGCTTGGTGATCGTGTCCCTGCCGTTGAGATTATCCAACACAAGCCTGGTTCTTCGGGTATTGGGGATATGTTCAATGAAATTGGTTCAATCGCATGGAAATCGTGGTGGGCTGCGAAAGTCCTTAACTCTAACTGGGTTAAGAAAATCGAAACCCTCGCAAGCGATACATAAGGATATACCACAATAATAATAAAGTTGTACCAACTCGGGGGCGGAAACGCCCCCATTCTTTTGGAGATTAGATGCCTACCTTCTTAGATGGTTTAAATCGTCTTTTACGAATTAACAGTGTCATAAAAGGGGATGACGATAAAGTCGTTGCTTTTACCGATACTGACCATGCCTCTGATATAGAGCTTGGGCAGATTGCGATTCAGGACGAGCTGAACGATTTAATCTCTGATCATTTCATAGGCTACGAAGACGCACAGACTAGCTTTACAAGCGTTGCCTCTACTACGACTTATGCTCTTGCAACAGATTTCATACGTTTTATAGGAAAGAACCCTTTCCTATACGACAGTACGAATAATGTACAGATATTTGAATATCCGGGTGGTAAGGATGCGCTCAGACACGATGTCCCCAATTACGCCACGCAAACCGGTGATCCGTACTGGTGGTATTTTGAGCCCGATACTACGAAGAAAATATCCGTCTACCCTACTCCGGACTCGTCAAATGCGGGAAAAGTCTATACATACGACTACGAAAAAGACGTCTCCATAAGCGCCGCCACAGAAACGATTCCTTTTGCCAACACGATTACTTACCAGTCATTTATTTCCATGGCCGCAAGAAGGTTTTTCTTCATGCTGGCACAGAAACCATTGGGGGAGTTAAACAAAGACTCCACATACAGTAATGCAAAATCAAGATTAGTAAATCTAATGCGTCACAAAAACCCACGCAACAGATATGGACGAAAACATTAATGGCGGAGTTAATCTTTTCAGGTGGGCTTAACGAAAACGATGATATCACCGTTGACCCCAGAGAATGCACTGCCGGACAGAACTTTAGACTAGGCACTAACAGCACTCGCTTTAGACCACGCAAACCATTCGATCTTGTAGACACGGCTACTAATGCCGCTTCTGTTAATGGGATCATGCAGTTTATTAAAAGAGACGGAACGAAGTCTACTTTAGTCCAGGCCGGTGCGGTTATTTATGATTGGGATGGCGTTACATTTACTTCAAAGTCTGATACCGCAGCATCGACTCCTGTATCGACTTCTAAATTAAGAATGCTTACTTGGTCTTTGGACGACTATAGTATAATTACGGATTTATCAAAGGCTACTGTAGTTAAGAAGTGGGACGGGACCACGGTAACGACACTAACCACAGGTTTAGGTTCAGACCTGTTTGCAAAATACGGAATAGTCCATCAAGGAAGGGTATGGTTATTTAATGTAAAGTCTGGAACAGACACGCCTCATTTAATGGTCGCCTCTAAGTTTGAAGACCCCACGGTTTATGACACGACTAACAGAGCCCAGGCGTCTGGCTTCTCAACGGGAAACGAAGCCTTCTTTATGGCTGCGCCTAATCTGCTCCCGTTTAACGGAGTGTCTTTCTTTAAAGACAAATTAATCATCTCCACCAAAGACCCTTCTTCGGATAGAGGGATGATGTTTGAGCTTACGGGAAGTGATTCACTAGATTACGCCTGGAAAGAGTTTTATACAGGATCAGCCTCTATCGGTGACGAGTCCATGATTAGTGTCGGTGATGACATTGACTTTATGCGGCAAGGCGGGGCCATAGAATCTCTAAGGGCTACAGAAGCCTTCGGAGATGTGAAGACAGATGATCTTTCGAGATGGATCAGAACCACGACAGAAGACGTTACTGATTCGATAGCTATCTACGATCAAACCAGACAGAAAGTTTATTTCTTTGACACCGCTAATAACAAAGTATTAGTAATGCACAAAGACATGTTAAGGACTGGTCTTTCTCCATGGTCTGTTTATAAAACTCTCCACTTATCTAATTTCTCCGCCACTGCCGTAACATATATGAAATCCCCAGTCTCAACGACTGGGGATGAGTTTGTATATTGGGGCGATGCAGATGGGAACGTGTATCAAATGGAAGGTACCGGGCTGTCTGGAGACGGCGGGACTTCAAAAATAAGAACACACCGAAGATCAACCCTGTCCCCGACTGTGGAGACAGACACCATCTCAGGGAGGGTTGAATACAGACGGGTCTCCGCAGTAATACTAAATCTCCAATTTGAGTGGACCGATGACTACGGCATTGCTGAATGCGCCTGTTCACTAAACGCGCCGCCTGACGGGGATTATTGGGGTGGTGAAGCATATTTTGGGGGCGAGTTCTACTTTAATGCCGGTAATCTCTACTCAAGGAAAATCTCTACTAAAGGATTTTCCCCGGTGGGGAGGGGATCGAGCGTCTACATACACACGCTGGTCGAAACTGTAAACGATTTTGACGTAATAAAACTAAGAAATGACCAACAAAGACAATCAAGGCAAGCAATACAAGATCAAGCGGGATAGATTATTTAGCAAAGATCGTCCCTATATTAGGCCATTGAAAATATACGATGGGGACAAGTACCACACGGATATAGCTATTCTGTGGGCAGCGTATGAAAGAAACGAGTATTACGACTTTCCAGAGGATTTAACACAAGAGTCTTTTGCTGACTATATTGAAGAAATATCACAACACAAAGAACTCTTAATGGCGGAAGACTTCAATAAGGGATACAAAGAAAGGGGCCCAGTGGCTTTTGTTATGGTTGACTACCCTGATTATTGGAGAATGATGCCACATGTTATTTTCTTTTCGTGGGCAACTCCGAAGAACGTTTTAAGGTCTACTGTTTCCTTCCTACAGAAGGTTAGGTATTCAAGAACGATAGGCGTTTGTATTATTCATTCGCTTGAACAGAGCAAGAATTTATTCGATAGATGTATCAAATACGGCGTCCTCTCATACGTTGGAAAAATGAGAAGGGGAGACCCTCGGGGGGACGATTTTATTTATAGCGTTAGGGGAAGAAAAAATGAGCTTGGGGACAAGTAGCCGTAAATCACAACAGAAAACAACCTTCGGGGTTAGAAGTACGCCGTTTAGTACCTTCGACCCTGCTGTAGAGAGGCAGGAACAGTACATAGACCCTGTAACGGGAGAAACCAAAGTTAGAATGGTCACCGGTGGTGGGGGGTTAAATCTTGATCCCAGTATACGCGGGATACAGGACCGTACTCTTGCTGGTATTCAGGGCTCTAGAGAGGCGTTTGGTGTTGGAGCCAATCAAGTTCTTCAAAACTTTGGTCAAACCAGAGAAGGTCTGGTAGGTAATCAAGGATTATTTCAAAGAGCAAGGGTTGATCCTTTACGGAGACAATTAGCAACAGGAAGGGGAGAGCTACAAAGAGACCTGGGCAGAAGGAAGCTTTCGGGCAGTTTGTTTGCGGTCCAGGCAGTACAAGGGTTTGATATTGATGCCCAGAGAGCGATAGGAAACGCAAGCGCATTGGCTGATGCAGAATCACTCCAAGCTATTACAGGAATAGATCGGGATACTTTAAACGCCCTTATCGGTAAGGTCACGATTGAATCCCAGATGAGAGGCGAAGACTTACAAATCGCCAGAGACAGGCTTAATCAAGAACTTCAAGCATTTAATCTTGGCAAAGGCGGAGAAGGGTCCTTAAAGGCGTCTTCGTTTAAGATCGGGATTAGTGGAGGCGGAGGCGGAGGTGGGGGTAGCGTATAATGGCATTGCATGGTAATGACGTTCTAAGAACTCCCCAGGATAAGTTTGCTGTTATTCAAGACCCGGAAGAATTCCAAAATGATCTTAGTGGACGCAGGGGCGGCCTTCAATCATCCAGAAAAGCAGACCATAAAAATATATCTTTATGGGAGCAACGCATTGCTTCTGGGTCTATTACCACAGAACAAGCACAAGCCATAATAATCAGAAACCCCGGAGCTGCAAAGGCATTTCAGGCGGCCCTACAAGTAAGGCAAAGACAAACCGGTATACTAAACCAAGCTAGTCCCGTAATTCAACCTTCTTTGGGAACACAGGATGTTTCTACAGGAATAGCTCAAGAGCTTGGGCATAATTTACCACTAGGACAAGAAGAACTTGTCCCCGAAAGAAGAGGTGACGTTGATCTTGGTAAGGCTATACAGGGGGCAATTAATAAGGGAGATACAAGATTTGCTGAAAGGCTAACAAAATTAAAAATATCTGGTAGAGCAGGCGGAAGAGGTTCTGGGAAAACAATAAAGGTTAAGGTTTTTAACAAGCAAACTGGAAGAAACGAAACAAGGTTTGTTACACCCGACCAAGCTAGAGATATGGCGCAAAGTCGTCAAACACTTCCTGGGCCAGTAAAAGACTTCGCTCAGAAAGACATTAAATTAATGGCTGATATTGCAAGAAAGGCCGACTCGTCATTTCGTCTTAGCAATACATTCCAGGATGGATTTGGCGGGGCTAAATTTAAGACTGTTGCGTTAGCCATTGAAGAGGGACAAAAAAGGTTTGGCGATAGTAAACAATCAGTTGCCTATGTTAGCTGGTGGAGAAATTTCCGAATAGAGGAATCTTTGATAAGAAAGGCTTTGTTTGGTTCACAGATTCCTGAAGGCGAAATGAGGCAATGGGAAAAACTTACCATCACGCCAAACATGACAGACGTACAAATTAGGGCCGCATTAAAACAAAGGGCTGCAATAGAAAAACGTGCTGCCGCAAGGACAGCAAAAACACACTTAAGCTCTGCATCTGGGAATAGACGACAAGTTATTCAAGCCTTTGGGGGTAAGAAAAATCTTGATCGTATTTTGAGAGAGGATAAAAAACCAAC
>SDBU01005562.1_pt1 | contig 15045 bp, 20 predicted proteins | sample 2277071 | NCBI WGS metagenome assembly SDBU01 (sample SAMN10397929, study PRJNA504765) | marine sediment metagenome | isolation source: marine sediment core GS08_GC12, 126 cmbsf | place: Arctic Ocean: Gakkel Ridge, Loki's castle | collected 2008
CGGCATCTGCCAACCATCCAGGTTCCCGTCCACGCCATCCAACCTTCTGCTACTGGAAATATCCACAACCAAATTCCGTTCATTGGCAAGCCTTAGAATATGACCAAGCGTACCTAATCTATTGGGATGCAGGCTACCGTTAGAGTTAAACATAAAGTTCCAGGGACGATTTCTCGGATCGGGACAACTAACATTAAGATATGATCTAAACCCATTTATGCCTTTTGCCACAAAATAATCCAAATCTTGTTTAAGATATTTCGCATTGAGTCCGTCAAAATAGGATATAACAAACAGGAACTTCTGCTGACCGAAAAAGTCAAAGTATGGGGAGTCTGCAACCGGAGGCGGTGCCGGGGTTGGGGGTATAGGTTTTGGTGGGGCTGGAACCGGCTCTATTATAATCGGACTTTCTTTACCGATTAGTTTTCTGATAAGTTCAATGAAGCAACGCCCTCGCCCAATGAGTTTTTTGAGTATATCAATCATTTCTTCTCCAATTTAAAACAATAAAAATCATCACATCCTTCACCTTCGCCTGGATCTTTTCTCTTTTGATGAAATTCACAAAACCCCTTATCAACATATATCTGAATGATTTTTCCGCGTCTTTCTTCCGGCTCACCATTAAACTGATAATGTCGACAGAAATCACAAACGGCTGGCCATCTTGTGTCACATTTAGGGCATAGTTTCATTTTTTCTATGTTTCCTCCATGCTTTCCAGCCACCGAGCCTTACCGCTGCCCAGGCTATCCAGTCAATTAAGATTACTCCGTTGACATCAAGGCCGATCTCTCTAAACATATTGTCCCAATGGGCTTTACCATATTCGGCACAATAAAGATATTCCTCATCTTTAAGAAGTAGATGGTTGAACTTATAGGCATAATCGTGTATCAACCCGGGTATCTGTAGTATTCCAGCCGGACTCAATCCCGGTATCCACCAGAATATTCTTGGGATACTCGCCAAGTCCATGACAAACCCCCTTGGGATAACAATCTCTATGCCGCCTCTGAGAGTGTAATAATAATCCTCAGCGACTTCCCATCTCAGTGGATAGGTTAAGAGCATCCAATATCGTTTCCACCACGGATTCCCCTTGGTCGGAATTGGGATTCTCTTTATACTGGGCATTTCAATCATTGTTTTTTATCTCCTCGAATCGCCGGGCACATAGAACACACCCTTATATCACGATAACTCTTCCATCCATTTGCAATAGTCTCTTTCCTAGCATCTACCCAGATGTGTTGTTTACACTCTTTCGCTCGTTTCTGTTTTATTTCAGCCATCCGATTACCTTCCTCGCGAACAGGCCCAAGATTTGCCCGAAACTTATTGAAGTGAGAAAGTTGTGAGTAGCCTTGGTAATGGCATCCTCGCCCTTTATGACCTTCCCTGCCAACTTCCGAACGCTTTTTTTAAATATGTATTCTCCTATCGCCATTTCTTTCTCCTTTCACCATCCAATAGCTGCTAAATAAACAGCAAGGGCCAAGACAAACGCGCCGGCACTTGTAAAGATTATAGCCAACCGCTTCTTCAGTTTGTTCGCTCTCTCTATTTCATTCATCTCCACCTCGGACTTATTTCTGTTGAGACTGTCTTTGGCACGGATATATCCTCAACCTTAATTGTGAAACTCATGCTCTGAAAACAATCAGACGCCAGAATCTTTTCCAACGTAGCCGGATCGGTGATAATGGCAGTCTGCTTTGGCATCACATTGTACGTCCGGGTACAAGATATTAAAGCCATCAGTACAATAAGTTGTACAATTACCCGTTTCATACCTTTGCCAAAATCCCGTCCACCAGCCGGTTAATCCCTGAGATAAGCACCTCTTTAATCACCGGTAAAATCATTCCCAGCATCTCCGGGTTGTCCTTGAGTAATTTAATAATTGCTGTTAAATCCATTTTCAATTCTCCTTTGTGTCTTGTTACCCGTCCGCAACCAAGCGCCGGGTTTCATGTTGTGCTGATTGGACAAGGCTGCACAACGCAACCACTGCCGGGTCTGGTTTCGGACAATCTTTTCCATCCTCATCCGTTTGAACCATCCCATTTCTGAACGATTCAGTCGCTTTTTGATTGCCCTCAAGAAGGCCAAGCATCGCCCAAAAAAAATCAAACTGCCACAAATCGATACAGTTCTTTTTGATCTCTTTCTTCTCCGGGTTCTCCCGATTAGCCACTGCCATTTCTATCCAACAAGGACAACCCTCTTTGCCGTCCCAAATTTTCTCGGCACAGCCCTTCTTTTTGAACCGATCTAAATTGCGGATGCAAGGCGGATTCATTATTAGTCCCTTTGGCTTTGGGGTGGGTTAACCGGGAACACCGCAGCTACAAATTCGGCCATCGTCGCGTAGTCGGATAGCTGAATATTGTTAGCTTGAACGTATTGAGGTAAATCCCTCAATTCCTGCCGGTAGATTAGCCATAGGGGATTATTTGAAAGTATCACATCATTGCTTTGTGTCCAGTCACACTTTTCGAGCAACTCGTTTCGATACGCCTTTAATGCAGCCACAGTTGGTTTTGCCGCTTCGATTGCTTCATCTTCAAGTCTTGTTTTCTCGGTTTGCCAGGCGTTTGAAACCGATTGAAATGGAGCAAGACTTGTGATTTTCTTATTCGGCCTGCCGTCTAAATATTCAACTTCTCCGCTGCCGTTATCCCATTGCACCGCTCTAATGTCGGGTAACGAAAAAGGAAAGTTAAGCGCCTTGCCGTTTCGTATTACTGTTTGATCGCTTGGAATTATTGTTAATTTCATTTTTTACAAACCTCCTTAGTCTTTTACAGCCGAAATAACCGATAAAAAATATGGCGCCGAGTTGGCTGTATGTTGATGGGAGGCGCCAGAACCAATCGAACTTGACGTAAGTGTTCCGCCTGATGCTTCATCTGTTGCGGCAGCCCTTGCTGACCCGGTGCCAAGAGTTGCATAGTCAACACCATGCGTATGGGCAGGAATTTCATTTGCTGCCAGTGTAAAAGCCCCATGTTGATGAGTCGCTTTTGCATCAACGCTACCCCCCTGTGCAATATTGCCAGTGGTGTAGACGATCATACTGTTATTGGTCCAGTTGGTTTTTTTAGTCCATCCTGTCGGAGCTGCTGTTTGGCCGAAGAGCATGTTGGTGGTGGATGGGAAGTTCGCAACCCATTTCACGCCAGAAGCCTCGCCACTATCTGCGGTTAAAACCGTATCGTTTGCACCGATCGCAATTCTGAGATTGTCTGATCCATTAGAGACAATCACATCTCCCTTAGTAGTAGTTGGAGCTAAAGCATCAAAAGCCGCTGTCTTGGCCGACTGCCCTGTACCCCCCTCAGCTATTGCAACACCGGCGGTTTTAATGGTTACATCCCCAGAACTAACCGCGAAGTTATCCGTACTGAATTTTGCCGCGCCCTTTTGGGCGGAGGTAGCTGTCAAGACAGTCACATTACCGGAGCTTACCAGGAAGTTAGCTGTCGAAAACTTGCACACACCTTTTTGGCTGTCAGTAGCGTTCAGGGCCGCAAGGTTGCTCGGAACCAATGCTTTATTCCCAGCCGCAAATGCTAGAGCCTCGGTATTGGTAGCTGTTTCTAAAACACCTTTGTTGGAAGTGGTTGCGTCCTCGCAATCAATGGTTAGGGTTTCATCACCCGCAGGACTTCCAACAGTGAAATCAATTCCCTCCCCAGCTAAGAGCTTACCGTCTAAGTACCCCAAATCTGTGTCGAGAGACGAAATCAGAATGCCACTGCCACTTGTACTTAGCGCTGCCACCTCCTGTATTCTAGCGGACAGCGAAGCCTCGCCAGCCCGTGCATTGTAAATCTCGTTATCGATACTCAGGAAATTAGCTTCACTCGTTACCATCCCTGTATAAAAGGTATCCCCTGAAGCACTGTAATCTATTTCGGTTAAGTAGTTATATGCCATTTAATTTGCTCCATGTTATTGCGTTGTTCTCTTTTCAAACATTTTTCTAAAATTCTTAGGCAAGTTGCCAAGTTTTATCTCCCTGCCCAATTCAGGAAATTTCCTTGATACGCTTTGTGTTGCAGCCGCTCTTATTCTTCCAAATTCATCTGACAATAGAATCTGTTTGACTTCGTTTGAACGACTCTTATATACGTCTTTATTTATCAATGCTGGAATTTGTCTCTCTACGATAGGAGCCATCTCTGCTGATATCATCCTATCTGCCCGCGCAATTCCCGTTCTTGGGGCCACGCTTGACCAGCGCAAACCGATCTTGTCTATTTCTTTTTGAACACTGTTCTTGTCTTTTACCGTCAAGCCTGTCATTTGCCGTAACAACCCCTGCCACCAAGCCTTGTCTTCAACCTTGCCGGTAGGAGACGGTTTCTCAGGAACCATTTGTGATACTTTGGGCAGATTTAGCATTGTGGGAGCTATAAGCGGAGACTCCCTATAGTCACGATACTTATTCTCTTCGGGGTCAAAAGCACTGTAGACATCTTTAGCGGTTCTAAGGGGGACGGTATAGCCTGAAAGGAATTGCCCCGCAAAGTTTTGAACCTGCTTCATAAACGATTCGCCTGTTTCTGCTCTTAACCAATCGGTGATTACTAATCCTGAACCCGCTATTCTGTTTAACCCTACAGCCGCTTGTGCATAGTCTGCCGGTTTTAATCTTTCAGGATGGGCTATGGCCTCTGCTATAAAAAAGTAAGTGGAGAAAGGTGCATAGGCTCTCACATCTATAGTCTTCTCCTTAACTTTTATTTCATACCATTTCTCACCAGCATGTTTTGATTGACGGAACCGCAAGGCAGAATCTAAGAATAAGCTACCCAGGGTGGCCCTCGATGCGGCCTTTGCAAAAGCGTCGGGATTGCCACTCGCCAATGCCTTTAACGTGCTTGGTTTAACAGCGTTAAGATACCCTAATGGAGAATGTTCAAAAGCAAACGGAACGGCATTTGCGAAATTAAACCGTGGAAATGGGTTTACTAAAACCAAAGGAGACTCGGTCCACGCCTTTACAAACTTCTGCGCTGCCGCTGTTTTAGGAGAAGCTGCGAACGTCATTTCAAGTGCGTAGTTGGTAGCCTCTGCAAACATTTCTTCAGGGATTTTCTTTGGGTCAATGTTATTAAAGGACATTCCCTTTCTTGATAGCAGTTGTCGCAACTTTGATTCAAATGCTACCCGTCTGAAAAAGAACTCCTGTGTTCTGTTTAGTGTGTTTACAGCATGTGCCCACTTACCTCCAAGGCTGACTTCGTGGACGGGCTGACTAAATAGACGACCTTTAGATAAAGCAGAGTGGTTTGCGTTCAATATACTATTTAATCGTTTTCTGCCCGATGATTTCATTTGACTTATTGCAGATATATAAGTATTCAGACCTTCACGCATTTGGTTTATTGTAAACTTTTCCCCGCTGAATACTCCTTTTATTGCGACCTGCAGGGCTTCGTCTAAAGCAGATATGACAAAGACTCGTATCCCCTGAGAGGTTACATTTCTCATCCCGGTAGCTACCTGTCCGGTGAGACTTGCCCTCCAAGTATTAACAGCCTTACCAACAAATCCAAAGACTTTATCAAGAGTATATGCCGGGGTTTCCTTATACGCTTTCTCTAGGATTGCCAAAGCCTCCGGTTCGTCCTTAAAGGCCACGCGCATCTGTTTTCTCATTCTACTGAGATACCCAAGATAACGACCACTTTCAGACCCCCCGCTTTCAACCGCCTTTGCAAACTGAGCAGGCGTAAGATCATGCTTTGCTAAAAACTCTGGTATAAATTTAGGCTCAAATTCTCCTTTAGCTACATAGGAACCTAATTGCCGGAAGATTCTTTCAGACTCGTCAAAATTCCCCTTTAATGCTTCGGCAGCACCCTTGGTTAATTCATCGATCACCTCTGTCGAAACTTGAGGTTTTGCAATCGCTTTTAATGGTCCTTCTGTTTCCATTCCAATAGGAGGAGCGTCCTTAATCGCTTGCCTGATTCCGGTATCAAAGGGCTTCTCTATTTTTTCTACCCCTGCGGCAAGCGTATCATCTGCCTTTTTAGCTACTGTTTTAGGCAACTTAAATGCCGCCGCTTTTTCAGCCGCCTTCAGTCCGGGAGCATAGGACTTCCCCGCCATCATTGCACCACGGACTGTACCGCCGAGAGGTATAAAATAAATCGCCTCTTCCCCCAGTTTACCAATCATTTCTACAGGGTTTACCTGCCCTATTATTGGGAGATTGTAATCTTTATCAGGAATACCTACATGGGCAAAGGGGGAAAAGCTCATCTTTTTAGCGGTTTCTTTTGCTGCCGGCCCTACCACCCCCTTCCCAATAGCAGTAAGCGGAGAGAGTGTATATTGCGCTGTCCCAAGCGCTATCTGCAAAGGCGTTTTCTTCCATGAAGGATTTTCAATCGCACCGGCTACCAGCTCCCGGCCCGCTTCTCGCTCTTTATTATAAATATCCCAAGTCCGCTTTATCGGATCTGTTACAGCCGAAACACCACCTTTAATTGTATCAACCACCTTTTGAAGCTGTGAGGATTTGTTTAAATCTTTCAAATAGGTTAATTCAGTTTGCTCCTCTGATGTAAGAGGCCCGTTATCTTTTATCGTACCGACCACCGTTTGGAGCTGCGAAGACTTATACAAACCCTTTAGACCGGTTAACTCTTCTTGTTCTTCCGGCGTAAGGGGAAGAAGATCGCTTTCTGGTTGTTTTTCTGGTAATGGCATTACTGAACCCGTTTTTCAAGTTCGGTCATTCTCTTAATTTTATCTTCTGACATTGTAGGCTTTTTGCTACCAAATGAACCAATTTCCTCAAGAGCTAAGAGAAATTCAAGCATACCCATGTTTGATCGTAATATGATTTTCTCTAATTGTGCTTTTGTCAGCTCCTTACCAGTAAACTGTTTAAACACACCAACCTTTTCCTGGACCTTATCCTCTTCGTTTTTAGGAATAAGTCTGGCATAAACAAACTTTTCTTGATCTGTCAGTGGCTTGTTATTAAGTTTTTTCATTAATAATTCTGCCTTTATTTTACCAACTGAGGGAGTCTCGGTCCGAAACGGTTGGAAACCCCCGGTGCTTTTTGCTGCCATGCCTGCAATTCTCGGATCCGTACCTGGAGGGAGCTTATTAGGGGATTGCTTCTTAAGCACATTCCCAATAAGCGTATTTACATCCCTTGTGTCACTTGCGGCGCTTCCTTTAAGTTCAGCATCTTGAGTTAATCTTTGCTGTTTCCTCGCTTCTGCCAACCTCTTCAACATCTCTTGTATCTCAACAGGTGCGGCTTGAGTCTGGTACGCTTTAGGAAGCGGCGTCCCAGGATTAAGCCCCGGTACAATACGATCGCTAAACAGTTCTTGTGTTTGTGCTTTAGCACCAAGGAGGGGCAGCCTCTCACCCAACCTGAGATTTGTCGCTCTATCAAGAGCAGGCTTTATTTGTGGTTGTGAAAAACCCAGTGCTGTCATTCGAGACGGATCCGCAGAGGATGGGTATCTGCCTGTCAATTCTTGCAAGAATGAAGATTGACCGGCCTGTTGTTCACCCTGTAACTTCTGCGCCCGTTGCTCCTGCGATACCTGAGCTTCCCCAGCGGCCTTCTGCCTCTGCGATTGCATCATCATCTGCATGACATACCGCATCATCATATCTCGTCGGCTCTTACTGCGCGAAGATGCCATTTCTACACCCCCTTATAGATACACAACTATCCATACACCTACGGATAATCCATTTTATTCTAGGCTTATCTGAAATCCATTTGGCGAACCTTTCACCATAACGAAAATACAAAGACCTGAACCACCTCGGAGCCTTTTCATGCATCCAGCAGGCAAACAACAACCATTCCTTTGGATTCTTTTCGCCATAAACCTCACGAGCCACCCAGCAAAAGAGCTTACCCGCACCAACCATCATTCCCATATTCATCAAATCACCAAAGAACCCATCATCATCGTCCGTAGCCTGCGGGTTATTCCATTTGTAATCTTCCATCCAAGGAGCAAAGGCCTTTAATTGCATATTAAGCTTATCCTTCTGCATTTGTGGCATGTAGGAAAATGTAGAACCAACATTCCCACGCCCTCCCACTAGCTGCCCTGTTTGATTATATGCGCCACTATTTACAGCCTCAAACATCTCAAAGAACATTTGCAGCATCTTTTCATAGCTGTCTTCTTCTTCATCGGGTAGAGTTTTTTTTGATGATTTCGAACCCTTATCGTTATAAGGCCATGCTGGTCCAGCTTGGTCTCCTGGGCCTGATGGACCACCCCCGACCGGGCCCCCCAGACCGCTAGGGCCATCGATACAAAGAGCCACCGGCCCGGAATATTCATAAGACTCTTCCCCAACCGTTTTGCCGGTTTCCATGTTAATTGTTATTTTTGTGTAGATCTTCATTTTAGTTTTCCTTTATTAATTAGACCTGCGCAAATTGTGACGGATCTTCCCAATATTTTCGTGAGAAAGAAGAGGATGAAGCCGAATCCTCACCGGCTGATTCTCGCCCCAAGTTTGCAAGGGCATTTACCATACTAGGATAATAATCCGCCATAACTTCATATTGTGCTATAGGATCTTCTTCATACGACATTGCTTGGCTGGTATTGATAATACCCAAATCCGCAAGGGCTTGTAACATCTCCGTATTGTATCCAGCCTGGAGTGCTGGTGCTGCGAGTTCGTTTTCCTTATAAGCGGTTGATTGTGCGTCTGTTCTCGCCTGGTCGCTTGAACTCTGTCCCAGTGCAGCCATCTCAGCTAATGATGTTGGCACCTGCATCTGGGCTCCTAGCTGCGCCATTTGAGCATCAAACGCTTTATCTGCAACCGTCTTCGAAATATCGGTCGTTGTTTTGGCCAACGCATTGCTGGCTACTGTGCTGTCAATCATTCCCCTTTCAGCTAAATCATTAAGTGTGTCCTGAAACGCCCCTCCCTGTAATGCCTCTTGTAACAGATTACCATACCCGGACATCAGGGTATCCCCCATGCTGCCTGCACGCCCAGGTAACGCTTGCGCCTCACGAGTTAAAGTCGACAGAATCGACCCGGCAAACGGGTCTGTCCAATCCATACCGGATTGTCCGCTACTAGCAGCTCCAGAGGTCGATTGCTGGGTTGAATAATCTCTTAGACCAGGATCTATATTAAAATCTGTGATTCCCGGCGCAACAGCACCATACAACCTTTGCACATTAGGGTCGTTCCAATCCATACCTTGGAAACTTGATGCAGAAGAAAGTGAAAAAGGGACGGTGCCTCCGGGAACTGCAAATGATGAAGCATCAGGGAAAAGATTAGCCAACGACCCGGAAATTATAGGGTTATCCCAAGCTGTTCCCGAATAACTGCTTCCGGCAGTTGAGCTACTCGATCCACCCTTCTCTTCCCCCCAGGCTATCGGAATCTGATTTACCGGCGCCCCTTCGTCCCGTATACCGACATGCGGAGAATGATAGCCTGGTTTGCTCGGATCTGTATGGTTGCCATCACACAACGCCAGCTCACCGTTGTATTCAAAAGACACCTCTTCAAGAACCTCTAAGGTCTCTAAGTCCATTACAATTTTAGTATAAATTTTCATGTTTATTGCTCCATTATAAAAGTTACTCTTTGGTCAATATAATAGCCATCGGTAGTTTCAACCGGGAAAACGCTATATGGCCCACTAAATATTTCACCTTCAAGATCAAAATCCCAATTATCAGTAGTGGTTGTAATGATTACATTTTTATGATTATGATCTATATATAACTGTACCGAATGAACACCCGAATGATTCTTGCAAAACTCCCCCATGTAATTCTTAAATAAAGTTAAACTATTAATTAGCGTCATGTTTATTGCTCCTCGCCAATCGTAGCACTTATAAAATCCACACCGTATATCTCAGCGCCCAATACGCCGGCAATATCGGTTAATTCAAACTGCACTTCATCGTAATTAAATCTCTTTTTAATCTTAAAATCACTCGTCTCAGATAAAATATAAACACCCGTTAAATCCGCAATATAAACATCCTTGCCATGATCGTATATCAAGCCATCTCCACCGTAAATGCTTACAGAATTAGACAAATATTCAGTGTTGTTTCTATTCCTGAATATCTTCAGTGTAGCTGTCATGCCAACCCTGGCGCTGACGTTCAAGTTGATTTTCTTATTATGCTTTTTATTATTCGGAAATCCCCAATTCGTCATTGCACCACGAAGCAGGGTCTTTGCAGAATATGAAGTGCCATTGTCTTTAAAACGAGAGCTTACAGAAGTATCCTTACCAAAAAGCCGGTAGAGATTGCCATCGGCCCCCCCAATAAGCATTTCGTTATTAACGAAATTAAAACAAGTGCTGGTAAACATAAATTCGTATAGGGATATCTGTGCTCCTGTATTCAGGTGCATCACATAAATATGCCCCAGATAAGCAGAGGCGTCGCTATCATAAAGTTGAAGCCATAGCTGGTTATCAATCTGGTTATATACCGAATATGCTTTATTGTTAGCGTACCGTAACGCCCTGTGACGAAAACGGGCGCTTAAATCGATTTCCTTGAACAAATCGCCGAACATATCTGTCGAGTTATAAGCCGTCCAGCCGGAAGACGATAAAAATGACAGGTGATTACCATCATAAAGAACGGTTCTATATGCCACAGTACCGTCTACGTCCATCCACGATTGTACGGCAAAGTCATCATCGTCCGGATAGTTCTCCATTCGATGTATCCGAGAACCCTTAATAAGCGCCACAGATGGGAAGAAATTAATAGCACCTTCAAGGGTATCCCCATCATCTTTATCTACATCTATATAACCCCCGGAACTGGATGAGTTCCAAGCGTCCTCGTCATTTAATTGCGAATGCCATATCCGTGATGTGTTATCCGGATCGTTCAACATATAAAGCCTATTTGACCTGACAAACCCCGCTTTACTTTTAGGGCCTCCCTCTGCTTTTTCATAATCGATAAGAATACTGGTTGCGCTATCAGGTGCTCCATTGCACTTAAACACATACGCGCCGGTGGCATAAATTATGGTGTTTAGTGAACCTGTCCCACCAGACGTATAAGCATTGGCGAAAGTAGAACCTTGAAGATCGTAGTTGTTCCCATCGACTTTTGTAATCGTCCATGTCGGGTTTGCGAAAGTGCTATTGGCTTCAGTTGTGCCTGCAACAGCAGCGATATTGATTTCATCACTTGTGCTGAATGGATGACTGGCATCAGTCACCCGAATCAGGCCGGACCCATTATCAGCACAGTCGGTAATTGTCCCAACCCATGCCGCATCGACAGCCCCGGTTAATCGGCCTGTACCGTTATCCACAATCGATTTAATGGTTGTATCGGTAAAGGAAATATCCGATATGCTGGAAGCCTCAATCGCTGGATGAGAAACTGTTCCGCTGTATTCTGTTTCCGCATTATCGCCCGTGCCAATAACTTCATCCGTGTAAAGATCATTAAGTTTATCAAAGGTTGAGCCGTCCCAACTTTTTGTAATGCCGCCGTCATGGATAATCAGCTTGGAATTAAACTCGGTGAATGTCGGTATCCCGTCCAGATTACCTATCTCTACCGGGTCAAAAGAACCATCCAGGTAATATATTTTAGCCGCCGTAGTCACTATATATTGTGACTGATTCTTGTAATATGTAGTGGCTAATATATCTGCGGCCGCCGGCAAAGCGGAATTACTTATCTTTTCCGTACCCTGTCGCATTTCAAGCGTGATTTTATCCTCACCCGTCTCGTCCCGGCTCAAACCATACTTTAAATTTATACATCGGGTAAGTTCCTTTGAGGTCATAAAAGCAGATGGAACCTCTTCCGTATAACCGCCAAGAAAATTGTTAAACGAGAATGTCTGCTCCCTTTTAGGATGTTTTGTACCTACAACCGGCATTGATTAAACCCCCACCCTTACGTTCAGACCCTTACGCATTTCGATTACCCTCTCTGCCCGTATCCGCAGAAACGTCTGCCATTTCAACTCAAAAGCCAAATCGTACTCGTCTCTGTTTTGTCCTCGCAGGACAATAGACTCGATATATAAATTATCGAATATGCCATAAAACGGGACGGTATTGCCAACAGCGGTTAATGGTGTCGGGATCTGCCAGTAGGGGATTTTAATTGTGTATATGGCATCAGGGGTTTGAAGAAGCACCACTTCATTAGACCCGTTGACATAAAACTTGTCTGGCTGTGTCTCGGCATCAGCATTTGGGCTGTAATCAAGAGTAGCTTCTTCTGTGGTTAGAGTAATTTCAATTCTGCTGCTAGTTTTTTCAATCCATCCAGACTTATACGGTGCATACATATCTGATGCGAAATCATTATAAGCCGCAGTGCCGTCAACCGTTGTGATTGTTCCAGTGGTTCTGCCAAGCTCACTTTTCCGCTCTGCACATATCCCAAGTATCCACAAAGAAGTCTCGTTCAACCACAGGATACACTCGGTTGTATTCGGCTCCGTAGTTGCACTGATTGCTGAGGCATCGCTAAATAACCTACCCGCAACGCCCGTTAATATCGTTGATACAAGAGACATTATTAATCCCTTTGCAGAAAACTTACATTAGAAGGCTCTCCCATTGCTCGGCTGATAATTATATACCTTTTTTTCTTGTCCTGAAGCCCTTCTTGCTTCTCGCGCCGGAGGTTCATAAACGGGTTGATTGTATGGTCTTTTACTTCTTTCCGGGAGGGCATCCCCTGTCGAATATCTTTTGCAAGGTTATCTCTCTCTTTTTTCCACCCATCAGGATCTTCGGCAATAATCTTCATTGCCCGATCTTCAGACTCATTGAGCTTCTCCTCCCTTGCCTGTCTTGTCTTTAAGTTTTGCTGTTGAGCCATCACCCTATGCGGTGCTATTAAGCCAAGGTCCAACGACTTTTTCAACCCGGCAGTCTCCTCCTCGAACAGCTTCTTGTGCTGTGGTTTACAGAACGCGGGTTTGTCTGATCCCTTATCCACATCACCGTAAAACCGTTTAATATCTTTCGGGTCTTTTTTTTCTTGTGCCATTAAATTTTCTCCTTGATATGGGGGCGGGTTTCGCCCCGCCCCAGTTAGTTTTTAAGCCTGGTGAGAACCCAAAGTCGGCATCTGATATGCTGAATGATTACCAGCATAGGCCGCTTTATTGTCCCACATCACTATTCCGGTTGCAGCAGATACAAACGGAGTTGAACCATTGGTGTCAAGCATATACACAATATTGTGGTGCATCCACCCGGTAGAACCCGTACTTCCGGCACTGATACCGACAACGGCATTGGCGTCATGTAAATTGTGAATCATGTTGTAGCCAATCTCAATGTTGATATGGACCTCAGAATTCACCGAGTAAATCGCCGCATACGGCGAAGTTTGAAGGTCCGCAAGGATTTTGTTGCCCATGATCCGAACATCCTTGCTATCTTTTAACAAATTGATTGGATTTATTGCACCAATGTCCACGCCATAGTCCATAACATTGCCGATAAGTTCCATTCCATCGAAAGCATTATCACCAGAACCGGTTATGCAATTTACAAAGTTCTCATTGGTGGTGTTCCCCTCAAAGTGACACGATTGCATCTTAAACCCCTTTCCTGTCACCAAAAAGCCAACCGCAATATCGGAATGACCAGCCACGAATTTAACATTTTCAATTCCAGTGTTGGCAGCCGTGACTAATCCGGTAATTGCAGAACCGTCCAGCAAAAATGTCGGGCGGGAATCGTATCTGCCCAGCCCAACCATCGAAAGGCCGGGCACATCCAGCGTAATGCCGCCGGCACCCGTGACTGTTTCGGTATGACCGGCCCCAATGACCAGAAGGTCATCGTTGGCTGAAGTCGCTTTGCTTTGAGCATAGTCCAAGGTCGAAAACGGTTTTGTCGGATCCTTGCCGTTCCCCGGGTCGTCATTCGTGTTGGTTGCACCTTGGTCCAAAAAAAATACATCTCCTGTTACGATTCTGTTTGCCAGCATCGGCAAATACAGTCCTTTAATTTTTAACATAATATTCTCCTATTCCCAAAACCCTTCCACCCTTTTAAATGGGGAGCCCGAAAGCTCCCCGGTTATTGTTTATGAAACTGAACTTCCTATAATAAATCTCCAATCGATGTGCCCCCAACCTACGACAAAATACGTTATGAACTTCTGCATAAACGTATCAAAGTCAACGGTTTGGTTCAGCTCAAGCGGCACACCTTCGTGCCAGATCAGGCTGTCTTTCATTGCCCCGGAATCGATTAAAAACCAATCATTGGTGTCATAATCGTCCAGGAGTGGAAGCTCGATTGCTTTCCATCTGTTGCGATGCCAATTAGCATTATTGGTCATCTCGTCCAACTTGCCCTGAGAGTTCATAATCTCCCAGACAACCTCTGCGTTATTCGTACCATGAACGATAGTGTCGAAATTAGTGTCAATTCTTTCACTGATATCGCTCATAAAACCACGGCTTTGAATACGAACCGTCTCCAGGTTGACCGCATCAAGGGCCAGGGTGGAAAGGTTGTCAAAACCGGATGAGGTACTTGTTCCGCTTTTGGTTGTATGGCTATTTGAACACAGGGCTACACCCTCCTCGCTGTCCAGAAACGTAAACGCACTGGAATCGTGGTGGATGAAAGGCTCATGTGCGATTTTGTTCATCTTGCGATTCGCAGCAACCGATAGCCTTTTTGTCCTGGTCGTGATGACGTCATATTGATCGGTATCCAACAGCCGCCTCTCGATGGTTACACCACCCGCATACTCGAGCGGGGTGATCTTGCTGGTGTAGCCAGGTGAGAATCCCTGGTATGTTACCAGGCCTTCAAACCGGGCGGGGTCAGGAACGTCGCCTATTCCCATATATTCGATCCATGCTTTGGAAGATTTGACAATCTTAAAGAACTGATCCTTGATTTGGGGCAGCTCTTTATAAGTGTCGTAAAATACACCTTCCATGTCTTTTTGCAGGAGGCGAATAAATTCTTTATTTGTTGCAGGATTTCCCATTTTATCTCCTCCTTATG
>SDBU01005563.1_pt1 | contig 15044 bp, 8 predicted proteins | sample 2277071 | NCBI WGS metagenome assembly SDBU01 (sample SAMN10397929, study PRJNA504765) | marine sediment metagenome | isolation source: marine sediment core GS08_GC12, 126 cmbsf | place: Arctic Ocean: Gakkel Ridge, Loki's castle | collected 2008
AGTTATTGGTAACCGTCATGATCACCAGGGCGATCTTCTCACGGCCCTGCTTCCGGATGAATTGCTCCAGCCTGATGACGTCCATGTTGCCTTTGAACGGCAGCGGCTCGGATGAATCCGATTCCGGACAGGGCAGATCAACGGGGAGGCCGTCCTTGTGGATAGTATTGGCGCGAGTGGTGTCAAAATGGGTGTTGTTGACTATATACTGACCCTTCCTGAGTATCGTGCTGAATACCAGGTTTTCGGCCGAACGACCCTGGTGACAGGGAATAACGAACTGTTTACGGAATATATCGCGGACAGTCTTCTCAAACCGCCGAAACGATTTCGCCCCGGCGTATGATTCATCCCCCTGCATAACGGCGGCCCACTGGTGAGTCGACATGGCCGAGGTACCGGAATCGGTCAATAGGTCTATGTATATGTCGGCGGCATCAAGCCGAAAGATATTGTATTTTGCCTCGATCAGCTTCTTTTCGCGCTCGCTGCGCGTAAGACAACTGATCGGTTCGACTGACTTTATACGGAACGGCTCCACCGGCTGGCGGTCTTCTTTCATGGCTTATCTCCTTGCCTTAGAGTTTTCAGTTACCGCTGCGAGGGAATTATGTCAGGTCGTACGTTTGACCCGACGACGACGATAGGTGAGATCCAGGTGGTTGCATGCACCGCCTATCATTCTGGAGCCGGTTCTCATCAGCATTTCCTCAATTCGAATTCCGCTGCCACGTAACCGGTGACTATCCTGCGGGGCAGTTGCCATATCGACAACACGCCCCGGTTGCTATCCTGCAGGCTCTGGTGTCTCACCAGGGTAATATAACTATAATCGGCCCGCCGTGGGTCGGTTTTTTGCCGGTACCGATAAAGACGTTGTCTCAACAGGTTACGGGCTCTTATCCCGATCGCCCGGGATTCCCCTTGCCGGAAAGCTGCTTTAGGGCTATGTTACCGGCCACTCAGATTTAGAGATGCCCGTAAAGCCAGTGGAGATGTTTACGCAGCAATGGACATACTTTCAAGATCATATCGTTTCCTGCTGGCAGCAGTGATTCTGGCAGCAACGGTTTCCCCGGAGGCGTTCGGTCAACGAGACCCCGTCTCAAAAGAGGAACTTTCCTCAAAGACTGCCGCGATACTGCCTTACTGTATCGCTGTGCATGATGTCGGGCGGCTTGTCTTTGGTATTACCAACTTCGGTCGGGTAGGCCTGGGCCGAAACCGGGCACCCAACCACGACTGCTTCACCAATCTCAAAGCACCGCTGGGTGAGTACCCCAAGGGATCCAATACCACCTATCTTTATAAGGGCGCTTTCTGGGTGGGAGCGATAGTGGGCCGAGATACCCTGGTATCGGCAGGCGCCGAATTCAACAACAAGGTCCAGGAGTTCCATCCCATCACCGGAATGAGGTACCGATCCACCCTGGAACCGGATTCGTACGAAGCGATCGGGGCGGTCTCAGAACAGGACTACATCGCCGTCTACGCCGATACTTTCATCTCGGGGGTACCCAATCCATCCTACGACGCGCTGGAAGGACGCCGGCACAAACCCCTGAACATCGAGGTAACCCAGCATTCCTACGCCTGGTCGTACGGGCACACTGACGATTTCGTTCTGATAAACTATGACATAATGAACGTCGGCAACAAGACCCTCAGGAACGTCTACTTTGGCATCTACTGGGACGCCGACGTGCACGTGGGTCAGTTCGCGGTAAACATCTCTTATGACCCCTACGGTCGCAAGGGAGTCACCGGCGGCAAGGATGACTTCTGCGGATATCTGTATTCGGTGCCGACCATGGTGGCCGGCTGCGAGTTCCGCGACACGCTGGGCATCGCCTGGACCTGCGACAACGACGGTGACCCCACCCAGGCCCGTCTGCTGCAAGTACCCAATATCACCGGCATACGTTTCCTGGGTACGGCTCCTTACCAGCGACAGGTTTCCTTTAACTGGTGGACCTATAATTACATACCGACGTATGATTTCGGTCCCCAGCACAAAAAGAATTATCGCAATATGGGCAACGGTACCGGCACTCCCTACGGCGACAGGAGTAAATACGCTCTGCTGAGCAACGGTGAAATCGACTACGACCAGATTTTCACGCGGACTATCGGACAGTTCGATGACACCTGGATTTACCCCAATCCCCGTGTCGCCAAGCGCGTCTGTAATGGCAGCGACGTGCAATTCGTGCTGTCCATAGGCCCTTACGACATAGCTCCCGGCGCCTCGGCGTCATTGCCGATAGCATTCGTCGGCGGAGAGGGTTTTCACACATACTACCGCAATTTCATCGCCAACATCCGCTACCACTACCAGCCCGAAGAGTACTACCGGACTGTCGACTTCTCCCATTTTGTAGCCAACGCCATCAGGGCCGAGCACGTGTACGATATTCCCGGAGTCGATACCGATGGTGACGAATACGCCGGGAAATTCCATGTCTGCGTGCTGGATTCGGAATACGTTGACGGCCACTGGGTGGCTGCCGACGCCGAGACCACCTACTATCGGGGCGACGGTATCGCTGACTGGAAAGTCTCCGAGCCGCCGCCGCCGCCGGATTTCTGGATCGAGCCCACGTCTCGCGGATTCCGAGTTCGCTTCAACGGTGAGCGTTCGGAGAACGCCGTCGACATCTTCTCACAAGAGATTGATTTTGAAGGCTTCCGCATCTATATCGCCCGCGACGACCGGGAATCCAGTTATTCACTGGTGGCTCAGTATGATCGAGAGAACTATGACAAGTGGGTCTACACTACCCGAAAAGGTATTCCGCCCGGCTGGCGCCGGTTCGACGATCCCTTTACACTGGAGGAACTGCGTTGTCTGTACGGCAAAGGCACCAGTCCCTGCACCGACAGCACTTTCGACCCCTTTGCCTATTCGGCAGATCACCCCTATTTTCACCCGATCTACCCCGATTCCCAGTTTTACTTCGACACCCATGACTACAACCGCTCCCGCTTCGGCATTGACACACCCATCCGCCGAATCTACCCCGATGAGCCCCGACCGCCGTCCTCCTCAAACGACATCAAACCGGATGCCTACACCAAAGACGGGTATCTCAAGTATTATGAATACGAGTTCTACCTGGGCAATCTGCTGGCATCCGTGCCCTACCATATAGCCGTCACTGCTTTTGACCGCGGATCGACGGAAACCGGCCTGTCGCCGCTGGAATCGTCGAAAACTCTGACCGCCCAATATGCCTACCCCAACAACGATCTCGATGAAGCACCCGACGACGTCCGCAATGTTTACGTCTACCCTAATCCCTACCGTAATGACGCCAACTATCGTGTCCTGGGACTGGAAGGCCGAGGGGAAGAAGATCGAACGCGGGATCGTGTCCGCAAGGTCACCTTCGCCAACCTGCCGGCCCGATGCACCATCAGGATTTTTACGCTCGACGGTGATCTGGTGCGCAAGATCGACCACGATGTCGATCCGCTTGATCCCAATTCATCGTACCATGAGTGGGATTTGGTTACCCGTAATATCCAGTTAGTGGTCTCCGGGCTGTACTACTGGGTAGTGGAGGATGATCAGGGACGTACCCATATCGGCAAACTAGTGATTCTATTATAAAGCTCCGACCGCCTGATGCCGATTTGTGACCCGGTACAATAAATTTACGTACAATTATAAAGGAGGAAGCAAAATGAGAAGGAAGTTGTTGATTGCGGCGCTGCTGGCTTGCCTGGGATCATCGGTTTACGCCCTGACGGTGGATGAAATAATCAAAAAGACTATCGCCGCTCGAGGTAATGCTGACGTCGTTAGTAATCTGAAGACCAAGATACTCAGTGGCAAGACGGTCATGCGGGGAACTGAGTTTCCCTTCACCATCCAGCAGAAACGGCCCGATATGATCAGGATCGAGACCAGCATCCAGGGCACTCAGGTGGTTCAGGCGTTTGACGGGGAAACCGGCTGGCAGATCAGCCCCATGAGCGGTGGCCGCCCCCAAAAGATGTCAATCGGTCAGGCCGGTGCCTTCAGAAGTCAGGCCGATTTCGACGGACCTCTGATGGGCTTTGACAAAGCCGGATATAACATCGAACTGGTGGGAAAGGAAGATTCGGAAGGAACGGCCGTTTACCACCTGAAGTTATCGATTGCCGACGATTCCTTGCGCGCCGCCGCTGGCGATATTGTTACACATGTTTACCTCGATGCCGAGTCTTTTCTGGAAGTGCGGGTTTCTCAGCAAGGCGATCTTAACGGCACTCCCCTGACAGTTGACAGCTATTTTGGTGATTACCGGGAAGTCGGCGGACTCATGATGTACCATTCGCTGGTCACCAAGATGGGCGGTCAGACCGTTTCGCAATTGAACATTGAGAAAATCGAACTCAACGTCGAAATCGACGATTCTGTGTTCCAGCTACCTCAAGAGGAATAAACGCGGCCTGGTTGCTCTTGCGACATGACCGGTACCTAACCCAACGGGAAGGCTTATAGCGAACGTTCCGCGCAGTCAGGAATCCTTTTCTGACTGCCCCAATATAGCCATCACGAAAGGATTCGTGACGGCGCAAGAAAAATGATCGTCAGATTTGTAGGTTGGAACCCCTTGCGGTTCCGACTTCTCTTATTGTCGAAGGGCGGTTCCGATCTACAAGGCTATCCGTTGGTTAGGGTCCAGGTGTGAAAGTGTGCCCGCGATCTGTGATCGCGGCCAGTCTTCTATGGGGTAAATCGCGATCAGAGATCGCGACCACACAGCCACCCGGCCTGGAGAGAAAATTGGCTTAAACAAAATGGGGACTCACACGTTCTTGTAATTAGGTGAAGTGAATGCCGATGTTTCTCAAAAAGAACATATTACGGGGTAGTTTTGTTGCCCTACTACAGCTTGCTTTCGTAAGCTGTGGGGTCTTCGACTCTGATGAGGAACTGAGGCCGTTGGAAGGGGATATCCTATTCAGTGTCCAAGAAGGATATAGAGATTACAGCTCCACAGAAGAACCTGGCATAGTCATACTGATGAATACTGAGAAGGTCTACGGCTGCCACAACTGGTCAATTGAGCACAAAGTGTCACGTGTAGGTAATGAGATCACAATTGATATATTTGGCATACTTGTTCCTGGGGTTTGTGCCACTGCTTTTGGGCCTGCTCGGGCCAAAGAGTTCTTGAATATTTCCGATGGAGAGTATTCACTCCGATTCACCTATAGGAATAATAGGGATAAATATACTCTTAGTGTGTCTGATTCTTCCATATGCATCACCAAGCTTGTATCACATTTTACTGAGCCACAGGTTGAGCTATTCTGGAGGTATCCGCCCAAGTCATTTGCTTTTCTGTGTGGGACAACAACTGAAGCATCATGGATGTGTGAGGAGTTCCTGGACACCTTATTGGGCGAGATAGACCTAAGAGAATTTCAATTCCCTGATTCTGGAGCCATTCCCTATCCTCGTTCGAGTGACGGTCACTATTACGATATGCCTGCCAAGTACTTTATTTATCAAGATGATAACGATTTTGATAAAGCCGGTGAAATACTGAGAGCATATACTGAACAACACATCATCCAGAACTCAGGAATTGGAATTTCGTTGATAAGCTGGACGAACAAGAAGTATTTGTCCTGGTTGTTCAACTAAGGACGGGTGGCCCGCTCCTTGGGGCTTGTTGAAAAGCCAGGATACGGTAGAAAGGTGTCGGGGTTCTCTCTCCGTTTCACTCCGCTCGGAACTGACCTACGCGGCCGACCGAACGATTGACTTATGTCACAACCTCCACTTGGGGCTTGATATTCATTTTGTCACGCCACGAGTCGGCGTAACCAATACAGGCACAATTGGCCCCGGCCTACCCCAATCAGGGCCGACCAACAACCGAGAAATTTACTTGCTAATACTGGAGGCTATCTTTTGATTTGTCTCCCATGAGCACCGTCCACAGATCGCTGGGAATTGACATTGGTTCCGTTTCGGTCAAACTGGTCCTTGTCGAAGGTCAACGGGTTGTCAGGGAAACCTACCGGCGGTTTCAAGGAGGACCTATTGAAACACTTCACCAGCTATTGACCACTGAATATGCGGAGTTAGCACGACAGCCGCTGCTCCTCGGTACCACCGGGATCGGCGGACGGACGACACAATCCGTCCTGGGCGGCCGGTTCTATGGTGAAATCGCCGCTCTGGCACGGGGCAACTTCCACACCGTACCGCAGGTCAGGACGGTTATCGAGATGGGCGGCGAGGACTCCAAACTGCTCCTTCTGGACGGAGAACGGCGAATCGTCAATGATTTCGCCATGAACGCCCAGTGCGCCGCCGGCACCGGCTCGTTTCTCGATCAACAGGCCGGTCGTCTCAAAATCTCCATCGAAGATGAATTCGGGCGCCTGGCCCTGAAATCGAAGAACCCGCCACGCATAGCCGGGCGTTGTTCCGTGTTCGCCAAGTCAGACATGATCCACCTGCAGCAGATTGCGACTCCGGACTATGATATCGTGGCCGGTCTTTGTTTTGCAGTGGCACGCAATTTCAAGAGCGCCATCGCACGCGGCAAGGATTTTCAGCGGCCCATCGCTTTTGAAGGTGGCGTGGCCGCCAATCCCGGCATGGTGCGCGCTTTCACCGAACTGCTGGAATTGCAACCGGGCGAGTTGGTAATCCCCCGCCACTATAACGTCATGGGGGCGCTGGGAGCAGCCCTGCTGGCTGAGGAAGAGAAAACCCTGGTGGCGGACTTTGATCCTGAGAAGATCACCGCCTATATCAAGTACCGGACGGTGGCCGCCTCCGGTCGGGACGCCCTGTCATTCGATCACCCCGACTCTAAGCATTATGAGATTACACTTTCGCAGCGCCCAACCGATGTCGACGGCCTTGAAGTATACCTGGGTATCGACGTCGGTTCGCTGTCGACCAACGTGGTGCTGATCGACGCCGACCATCGGGTTATCGCCCGCCGTTACCTGATGACCGAAGGTCGGCCGATAGAGGCCGTTCGCCGAGGCTTGAAAGAGATTGGAGATGAAGTCGGTGATCGTATCGTGGTACTGGCAACCGGCACTACCGGTTCCGGCCGGTACCTGACCGGTGACTTCGTGGGCGCCGACATTGTCCGAAACGAGATTACGGCCCAGGCCACGGCAGCCATCGATATCGACCCCAAGGTTGACACCATCTTCGAAATCGGTGGCCAGGATTCCAAGTACATATCGATCGATAAGCGAGCAGTCGTTGATTTCGAGATGAACAAAGCCTGTGCTGCCGGTACCGGATCGTTTCTGCAGGAACAGGCCGAGAAGCTCAGTATCAGGATAGAGACCGAATTCGGCGAAAAAGCACTGCGCGCCCGGTGCCCGGTCGGGTGCGGTGAACGCTGCACCGTCTTCATGGAATCGGACCTGGTAGCCCACCAGCGCAGCGGCGCCGGCAAAGATGACCTGGTCGCCGGACTGGCATACTCTATCACCAGCAACTACCTGACTAAAGTGGTCGGTGACCGACGGATCGGTGAGCACATCTTCTTCCAGGGCGGCGTCGCCTGGAACAAGGCCGTAGTTGCGGCCTTTGAAAAGCTCACCGGAAAAATGGTGACGGTGCCGCCGCATCACGATGTAACCGGTGCTATCGGGGCCGCTATCCTGGCCCAGGAGGCCGCTGCTCAGCCGGGGTTCCAGACGTCGTTCAGGGGATTTGATCTGTACAAGCGGCAGTACCGGATAGAGACATTTACATGTGAAGACTGCTCCAACCAGTGCGAAATCAACAAGGTGGAAGTTGAAGGAGAAAAGCCGCTGCATTACGGCTCCCGATGCGAAAAATACGACGTCGAACAGCGCTCCGAACGGACTCTGCCGCCTGATTACGTCAAGCTGCGCCAGAAACTACTCTTTAGAAGATACATAAAATTCCGTCCTCCGAAGAAGGTTAGAGGACGTATCGGCATCCCGCTGGTTCTGCATTTCCTGGATTACTACCCGTTCTGGCGGGCATTCCTGGAGTCACTCGATTTCCAGGTAGTCAATTCCTCTGTCTCCAGTCAACGGATTGTCGAGGAAGCGCTGGAGTTGTTTGTCGCTGAGACCTGTTTCCCAATCAAGATTACCTACGGGCATATTGCCGACCTCCTGCGCAAGAAAGTGGACGCCATATTCCTGCCGGCTCTTATCAAGGTGACTGAAGAATCCGATGACAACGAGGATGGCGCCTACATCTGTCCCTACGTACAGAGTGTCGGATCGGCGATAAAAACCGCTTTTGATTTTGAACAGGCCGGAGTGAAATTCATCAATCCCCCGATATCCCTGGGCGGCAGCGTATCGGAACTCAGACACAAACTCAAGCAACTGGCGCCCCATTTCGGACTGTCCGATCGGGAATTGAATCGAGCTATCGAGGCCGGCCGGAAAGCGTTTGAGGCCTACAAGACCAGCCTGCAGGAAGAGGGACAGAAGATTCTTGATGACCTGGACCCCGACGAGAAAGCAGTGGTAATCATCAGCCGACCTTACAACGGCTACGACCGCCGACTGTCTCTGGAACTGCCGGCCAAAATACGCCGACTGGGGTTCAAGGCAATCCCGTTGGACTTTCTGCCCCTGGACAACTCCAACGGTGATTTCGACTACATGTACTGGCGGTACGGCAGGACGATTCTGACGGCGGGCGACTATATCCGCACGCATCCCAACCTGTTTGCCGTCTATATCACATCTTTTGGTTGTGGACCGGATTCGTTTATCACCCACTTCTTCCATAAGCGGATGGCGGGCAAACCATATCTGCAACTTGAACTTGATGAGCATTCGGCCGATGCCGGGCTGATAACCAGATGTGAGGCGTTTTTCGATTCCCTGCGCTTCTATCGTTACCAGCCGCCCATCAGCAGCTTCAACATCAGTTGTGACAATTTTAAGCCTTTTGAGAAGACTATCTTCATCCCCAACATGTGCGACCATGCCTACGTGCTGCGGGCAGCCTTTGAGCGTTTCGGGTTGACGGCCCAGGTCCTCGATGAGCCGGACCAGGAAACTCTGGATCTCGGCAAGAAATTCACCTCCGGCAAGGAATGTTTCCCCTGCGTTATCACTACCGGCGACATGATCAAGAAAATTCGCTCATCCGACTGTGATCCATCACGGGCGGTTTTCTTCATGCCCGGCGCCGATGGTCCCTGCCGCTTCGGCCTGTACAGTCAGTTCCACCGCATTATCCTGGATGATCTCGGCTACCAGCAGACACCGATCTTCTCGCCCAACTCGAAGGATGGCTATTCCGGATTCGGTCTGAAGGGGACCGCCTTCAGAAAACTGACCTGGCAAGGTATGGTCTTCCTGGACTGCCTGGCCAAACTGCTGCACCGTGTCCGACCTTACGAGATCAACGTCGGTGAGACGGAAAAAACCTACCTGCATTTTCTGCAGAGGCTGGATCGGACAATAGTCAAAGATGAATCCCTGAAAGCCCTGACGGAGCAAGCTGCCACTACCTTTGCAAGAATACCGACCCGGCCGGAACGATTCCCGCTGGTGGGTGTGGTGGGCGAGATATTCCTGCGACATAACCGCTATTCCAACAACCACCTAATCGAAAAACTGGAAAAACTGGGGTTGGAAGTGTGGCTGGCCACGTTCTGCGAATGGCCCATGTACACCTCCATGGATTATCGCCGTGATGCATTCCTGGAACGGAACTGGTCGGGGCTGCTGAAAAGCACGATCCAGGTATTTGCGCAGAAGCGTCAGGAGCACAAGATCATCCATGGTTTTGAGCGACATGTCGATCTGGGCCACGACTATCCGGTTGAGAAGATGATCCGGCTGGCTACCCCCTACCTGCCGATTGATTTCAAGGGTGAGGCGATACTGTCGGTGGGCAAGGCTATCGAAATGACCCACCAGGGCGCCTCGGGAATCGTCAACGCTATGCCCTTCAATTGCATGCCAGGCACCATTGTCAGTTCCCTGTCAAAAAAAGTCTCGGATGATCTCCATGGGATACCGTGGCTGAATATCAGTTACGAGGGTTTGCGCGATTCCGGCGAGGACACGCGACTGGAAGCGTTTGCCGAACAGGTAAAGGCGTTCGCCCGATATGATAGGGCACACTCCAAGGTCACCCGGTAAAACTGACAGCTAACCCTCGACGCAGGCTATTTGAAATCTGCGTCCTTGGAGAAATGAGCGGTAATTGTTATCTTCGGAACCAACACCGAGGTGTGCTGTTACAAGGTAAAGAAAAGATTGAGATACCAAGCGGAGGAACTGATGAGCAAGCCGATTCATGTCACTGATGATACTTTCGAAGCCGAGGTAGTACAGTCGGACAAAACTGTCATAGTCGATTTCTGGGCCGCCTGGTGTGGCCCCTGTAAAATGATTGCACCCATCCTGGAGGAAGTGGCCGGCGAATACGGTGACCGCGTTAAGGTTACCAAGGTGGATGTGGACGCCAATAGTGTCGTGGCCGGCAAGTACGGCATTATGTCGATCCCATCGTTGCTGTTTTTCAAGAACGGCGAAGAGGTTGACCGGGTCGTCGGCGCCATACCCAAGGCACAACTGACCTCTCGGCTGGAAAAAGTCCTGGGTTGAATCCGAACCGGCAGTCACCATAATCGGTTCCGGAAAGTCGGGGTGATTACAGACTGGAGGTCCTTCTGTCACGGGGTCGGTTGACATGGCGGTCGCAGAATCGAACGGGACTGTGCCGTTTTTTGCCGGGTGAGGTCGGTGCGGCAGACCTCAGGCCTGTCTCAGCAAATACCGGCTTACGGTTCAAATGGCTTGATTTTAAGATGAAAACTTGGGATTATGTATGCATGAGTATAGCCTGATATGGCTGTTGGTATTCCTGGCAGCCTGGTATCTGTTGATGAAAAAAGTGCTGCCGCGTTTCGGAATCGGCACCTGACTGTCGAAGCCATGTGATCTTCCGGAGGAAGACAGTTCAGCAGAAAACAGCGACGGCCGGTCATCGGGTAACTGACTACTCTTAGTTACTTGTGATTAAATGATTTGGGCCAATACCCGATAATAGTACTGATGAGGTATTTTCGCTCCAACCGTGGTCCCGCCAGAGGTGGTGTCACTTTCGGCCCGGGCATATTACCGCCTTTCATTAAGGTGATGATCATCGCCAATGTCATCATCTTCATAATACAGAAATTCTACCCACCCTTGATGCTGCACCTGGGGCTGGTTCCGGCCAGATTTTTCGCTGATTTCCCCAATCTCATCTATCAACCACTGACCTACATGTTTCTGCACGGCAGCCTGGGACACATCTTCTTCAATATGTTCGCCCTGTGGATGTTCGGTACCGAGATCGAACGCAATTGGGGTGCCCGGATTTTTGGCCGTTTCTATCTTCTGGCCGGTTTGACCGGTGCGCTCCTGTGTCTGATATTTAATGCCTCACAGCCTTACCCCATCATCGGCGCCTCGGCCGCCGTCTACGGGATTCTGGCCGCCTACTGGGTGATGTTTCCCAATCGCCGGCTTTATATCTACTTCCTGTTCCCGGTGAAAGTCAAATGGGCTATCCCCGGGATGATGTTGCTGGGATTTTTGTTTTCCGCCGGCAACATTGCTCACTGGGCGCATTTGGGAGGTGTCCTGTTCGGACTGATCTATGTCAAGGTCGACCGGCGATGGAATTTTCTCTCAACATGGCTCAACCGGCGACATCACCGGCGGCAGGAGGTCAAACTGGACCGCAATCGGCAGCAGGCAGAAGACGTTATGAAACGTATTGACACTATTTTAGACAAGATCAACGAAGTCGGCATAGATAACATCAGCAAGAACGATCGAAAATTCCTGGAGGAGGCTTCATCCGAGCTGGCCAGGAAAGATTCTGCTAAAGGCAGGTAGAAGGATATGCGCAAGAGGGTATTGCTGGCAGAACAATCGGACGCCATACGTGGTGTGGCGGAGACGGCATTGCGGCAGAGTGGCTTTGAGGTGATTTCGGTAGCCACCGCGGAAAAGGCTCTGGAGGTATTGAAGTTCTCCCGACCGGACCTGATGATTCTGGGGGGCGAACTGCAGACCGCCGACCAGAAACCGTTATACGAAAAGATTCGCACCCATCCGCGGGCCGGGCAGATTTCTATGCTGCTGTTTGACGACTCGGGAAATCTGCCGTTCCCGCCGGAGTCAATCATATCGAGGCCCTTTGATGCGACACAATTTCTTCAGAAAGTGATGTTGCTCGCCAGCCGGACACCAAATGCCACGGAAAAACCGGTGATCACTAACCCGCTGGAAGAAGCCAATCTCGATGATGACTTTCTCAATGCCGCCCTCGGCATTGACCAGATTGACGTTACGGCGTCGGAAGTAATGAACAAAACAACTCCCGGAGGCATACGGCTCGAGCCGAAGGCGGCTGACAAGTTTGTGGGCCTGGAACACACTGAGAGTCAGCACGGAGATGTTAAAGAAAGCGGAAAAGTCGAGTCGTTGATGATACGCGATGCCGAGGCTACCGATATAAGCAGCAACTCCCAGCCGGAGAAGAAAACACTCGCTCCGTCGGCCAGCGGGAAGCTGGAGATACTTTCGGACCAGTTTATGATAACTGACCCCAACGCCGTCGACCGGTCGTCGGAAGACCGGTCACACGACTACGAGTGGTTTGTCGACGAGATGCGCAAGGAAGTGGGTGCTTCTTCTGAAACCTCACCCGCCGAGAAAAAACCGGACGTTTCGCCGGACCTGAGCTTTTCAGAACCGGCCGCGATGGTCGACCCGGTGACGCCACCGCCGGCATCCTCCGAAAAAGAACCGGCCGCGCCCGCCCAAGGTGGCGGGGTCGACAAGTTTATTGATGATTTCAAGAAAGAAGTTGAGAAAATCCAGGAAGAGAATCCGCCCACAGTCAATATCCCGGCATCTGAGCCTCAGAAGACCGAACCGACACCGACCTCGCCCCGGCCACCTGATCGCGGTCTGACTGTAGAACCTGAACAGGTGGTAATGTTTACACGACAGTTGTGCCGTGAACTGGCCGAAAAGATCGCTGAGAAAATAGTGGCCCGTATAGACCCGGTCGCGCTGGCCGACTCACTGAAAGAGGAGATTCTCTCCCACATCAAGCACAACTCACCGGAGGAAACCTCCAGGTCCTGATAATTAGAGGCTGTCCCAAAAGTCAACATTGGATACGTCGAACATTGCATCTAATAGATTATCATTCGCTAGAGGGGTGTTGGAAAACACCGAATGGAAGACATGAATGTTACTACCTTGTTTTATCTGTCATTCCTGCGAAAGCAGGAATCCATATATATTAATAGATTACTGGATCCCCGCCTTCGCGGGGATGACATGTGTGTTGGCAATTGAGCATGATAGAACACTTATTCAACAACCTGCTGGACCCGCTTAGCGGCGGGCTTTATGTTCGCCGGTGGCATCGCCAGTTGACAAGTTACCTCTATTGGTGGGGACAAGCCCCCTCCCTACGCGCGTCAGAATAATCACCTTTTGAGACAACTTCAATTATTCTTGCCCACCCTATCCCTAAAAGTTTTTCTTGATCAACGTAACACTGTTGTGAATGTATAAGCCCTGATGTCTATGCCGATGAACGACTCATATTCACGCCGACGATGGCGGGCGGCTCTGCCGTTAATAATATCGGTAGTGCTGTTGACCTGCCTGCTGACTATACCGGCAGCCCCACCTGCCAGTGCCCAGATTGAGTTGCCTTCACCGGGCAATACGGAAGAAGAGCGAATTGTCGAAGTAACGGCGTTGTTCTCCCGCTCGTCGGCACAAACGGGAAAAACCTACGATGCCGCCGTGGTTGTCTCCGTGAAATCCGGATGGCATATCAATTCGGACGAACCATACCAGGACTGGCTGATCCCGGCCGATCTGTCATTTGACTCGATCACCGAATTGACAATCGACAGTATTGTTTTCCCCGACAGCTATGATGCCCTGTTGATCGGAGAGACCTTTTCAGTTTATAGCGGACGGTGCGTGATCCGTTTTTCGGTGACCATCGCTGCCGATGCGCAAACCGGTACCTACCAGTTGCCGATCCGATTCACATACCAGTCCTGTAATGACCGTGAGTGTCGACCGCCGGAAACAACCGAGATGCAGTTGTCCGTAACGGTAGGAACTGAGGGCGCTCCGGTCCACGGCGACGTTTTCGACGCTACTGCCGAAAGCCCGCCTGAAAAAGCCGTCGCGGAATCGGGCGCCACCGAAGAAAGCTACCTGCAGAAGTTGATTACCGAACACGGTTTCTGGGGTTACCTGCTGGCCCTGGGAGTCGCCTTTCTTTCGGGCTTGCTGTTGTCCTTCTCGCCGTGCACTTACCCGATGATCCCCATCACGGTCAGTATCTTCGCCGGGCAAAAGCGCAGCATCGGCCGGGGCTTCTTCTTATCCCTGGTGTACGTTGGCACCATGGCGGTGGTGTACGGCATTATGGGGTTGATTGTCTCGCTGGTGGGAGGAGTCTTTGGTGCCTGGCTGGCCAGCACCCCGGTGGTCGTCGGCATCGCCATTGTCTTTGTTATATTTGCACTGTCGATGTTTGGTCTGTACGAACTGCAGGTGCCGTCTTCCATTCGCCAGAAGCTGGGCACGGTGTCCCGGGGCGGCGGCGTGATGAGTTCTATAATCCTGGGGTTCGTGGCGGCACTGGTGGTCTCGCCCTGCGTGGGACCATTTGTGGCCGGTATTCTGTTGTACGTGGCCACCAGCGGATCACCGCTGGTCGGCTTTTTGGTCCTGTTTGTTTTCGCCATCGGCCTGGGGACGCTATATCTGATCATTGGAACGTTTTCGTCTGCGATCGGCAATCTGCCCGGAGCCGGGGGGTGGATGGAGACCGTCAAGAAATTCTTTGGGTTTGTCCTGTTGCTGATGGCCCTCTATTTCCTCCGTACCGTCATTCCACCCGACGTTATCGCGATTCTGACAGGCTTACTGCTGGTCGCTTTCGGTGTCTTTGGCGGCGGTCTTGATCGATTGACACCGGAATCCGGTTTCTTCCTGCGGCTGAAGAAGCTCCTGGGGTTGCT
>SDBU01005564.1_pt1 | contig 15040 bp, 12 predicted proteins | sample 2277071 | NCBI WGS metagenome assembly SDBU01 (sample SAMN10397929, study PRJNA504765) | marine sediment metagenome | isolation source: marine sediment core GS08_GC12, 126 cmbsf | place: Arctic Ocean: Gakkel Ridge, Loki's castle | collected 2008
TGCGTTCCATGATTTTGGGTCGGTGCCCGAGTGGCTAAAGGGAACGGGCTGTAAACCCGTTAGCGTAAGCTTACGTTGGTTCGAATCCAACCCGGCCCACTCCGGCCTTGCATTGTGTCGCAAGGTCTCGTTTAGCGTCGTATATCGCAGGTTCGTGAACTGGCTGCGACTCAATACGACGTCCTGCCGACATTTGCTGCGTCGGATTTTGCGTCGCCTTCTCAAAATGTTCATCCGTGACCTGGAGATAATGTTCCCTTGCCACCGCCTTTGAATTGCCAATCCAAGCACAAACAACATGCTCAGGAAATTCCTGGCAAAGTTCTGTTTGCCGTGTCGATCTGAGATTCTGGAAAAGTTTCGGCCAAGGCTTAAGACCGGTCTGATGAATAATCCGCAGTAATTGTGTCCGCAGATTACAGTTGCTATCTCGATAGCGTGTGATAACGTACTCACTGCCCTCTGGGGCTTGTTCAAAAGCATCTCTCAGGTAGGGAAATAGTTCAGGAAATATCGGGATAATTCGGGTTCCACCACCCTCAAGGTGTTCAGTTTTAGAACTGTGCACGGTTATCCTACTGTGCTCCCAGTCAACATCAGACCACCTTAGAGCCAGATGTTCAGAAGGGCAGCGTAAGCCACCAAACCTACTAAGAGCGAATATCAAACGCCACTGGGTATCTGGGCAGGCTTCAAGCACTTTTTCGGCTTCAGAGCATGTGATGAAGTAGAATCGTTTGGTGTTGCCTCTGGTTCCGGACGGTAGATCCTCAAAGGCGTTGGACGAAATCAAATTTCGTCGCAGAGCAGCTTTCATAAATTGTTTGGCAATTCCACAACGCCTGCGAACCGTGTTCTCAGAAAGGCCCTGCTCAAGCAGATATAGCCGCCACTTGTCGGCATCGCCTGGCGTAATCTCCCTCATAGGTTTGTCTTTGCCGAAGAAGTCAATCAGAGTACGCCGTGTATGGCCATATACGGTAGCAGTGCCGCGTTTAACATCAGTACGTTCAGCAATATAAGTGTCAATGAAATCTCCCAGTGTTGTGGATGTCCGAGAAGCAATCAGGCCGACCGCTGCCAGTTTTTCGTACATAGCATCATCTAGCCCAGCCAACCATTGAATCGTATCGGGATCTACAACACCTGACGCACCGCTTGCAGCTAATTGCAATTGTTCGATACGCATCTTGACAGCTTCGGCCTGTCGCAGTGTAGCCTTACCCAGTCGAATAGTTTTGCGACTTCTATCCAAAGCAGTGAACCCGATTCGCTTTCGTCCGTTTTTATCTCTTATTAAACTTGCCATGATATACTCACTTTCCTGTGTTTTGCTGCCAACACCTAATGAGATAAGCTGATATGGACAGTCCAGCTTCACGTGCTTCTCTAATGAGTTGTCTGTGCTCTGCCGGGGTTAATCTCAGGATAGCAGACCTGCTACGTTTGTCTTTCGCTTTCTTCGGAGGTCTGCCCATTTTTTTACTCATATAAGCACTCTATTTTATGTATACATGAAAATCAAGCTTTATTTCGACATTTTTTCATTATCTATTAAGGCAGTTTGAGTACATTGTTCCAGCCAATCACGAAGTGCATCCACGGAGTATAGTACAGCTGAGCCCAGCCGGATATGTGGAATCATACCCTTTTTTGTCTGCTCCCATAACAGCCGTTCACTGATTCCCAAGGCCTTAGCAGCTTCGCGGGGCCTCATAGCTAAGCACGGTGTTTCCGGTCCTGATTTGACCGGCGTATTTTTCGGATTAACACCAATCATTTAGCTCTCCATATAATCCTTTAACCTTACCTTGAGCAAATTGAACCCGTGTCCTATGTGTCCCAAGTATGTCTTATTTATTTCTTTACTATTATCTTTTTGTTTTGCATGCGCGATTAAATAGAGAGTACTTAGGACACTTGGGACACCAATCCTTTGTAAACCCAAACCCTATCTGTCCGACCGCCCAACCTTGCCCTGTTGATTGTTGGGAATATCCGCCGAAGGTTACGTCCGAAGTTTCGTTCGTTCATTGGGCTATAAGAGTTTTCAGCGCAAAATCCTTTGTATGCGTCGTAAACATCAGAGCAGGGTATATATTCGCCGTTGCTTGGTACTGAATACGCCTCTTGTAGAAAAGCTCGACAGGGGTCGGCATCGCGTCGATATTCTTCTACAAGCTGCTCACTGCCTGCCGGTATGGTAAAACCATAGTTCTGGTTCAGCCGTCGCAAGCCATCCAAACTCCAATTAAAAATACCGCTTGATTCTTTTTTGAGTTCATCGGCAAGATTTTTTAATTGGTGTTCTTCGGGGATAACCTTATCAAACGGTACAAGCAATACTCGACGCCATAATCCAGATGTTTTGTCATTGAACCTTGGCAAGGCATTTGTGCTAATCATTATCTTGGCCGTAGGTACAGCAAACACAGGCTCTTTGAATTTCCTCTCGAAAGTAAACCTATCACCGGCCACAAGAGATTTTAAGACATTTTCGGCCTCATTCTCGATGATATGAGATGATTCGTTTGTCGCGTTCAGCACCCTACCCAACATCGGATACAATGAAAACGGACTGTTGAACCTTGACAGGGATATTTCCGAGCAGTTCTCTTTGCCGACAAGAGCCTCGACAACCTCAGTGAAAACGCCTTTGCCGTTAGCCCCTTGACCGACGCAGAGCAAAAACTTCTGCTCGCGTAAATCTGGCCGGAAAAGATAACCGCACCACTCTTGCAAGAGATTAACGTAGTCCTGCTGTTTGAGCATAACATCATCAAGAAAACTCTCCCAGAGCGGGCATTTGGCCTCTGGCTCATAGTCATAAGGCAAGCAAGCGGAGTTAAAATATTTCGGTGTATGCGGCAGCAAGGTAGGTTTGTCTTTGCCTCGGCTGTCCAGACACAAAAGACCGTTTTTGAAAGCGAATGTATGCAGGATTTTTTCCCTTCCGTCCGGCCAGCTATTGAGTTCCCTCAATTCAGGCAGGCCCGTTCGACCGGACAAACAAAGCAAAACATCTCCTATTAGACGCTTTGTTATTGGGATTAGCTTCTCGTTTGCAATTCTCGAATCATTATGCCGCTGCAATGACTCCGTGATTATCCGGCGCATCTCGTCGTCATTCATTCGCCTCCAGTGTTTCTCAAACCACAGATAAAAATCTCCTCTCCAATATGTTATCGTCCAAGCAGCCTCTCTCAGCACATCACCTAGCTTTTCCGAGCCGTCGTCAAAAACATAATTACTATCGAGCAATAACTGCGCGAGAAAATCAGGGTCTAAATTCAACTTTGGTTTTTGCTCAGTCATCGTGCTTCCTCTTGCTTGACCGCTCCACAAGCGCACACTCTACAGCCTCGATGTTGAATAGGAGTTTTCGTCCAGCTTTGAGGTGAGGTATTTGTCCTGCAAGAGCCTCGGCCTTTAGCCATTTGGCAGATATATGCAACCTACGGGACAGTTCTACCAAACTTACAAGTTTTCTTTTGTTATCAAACATACCGGTGAAAGTATATCACCAGCATTAGTGCGCTAAGTGGTGCGCAGAATGTGATTGTTCTGTGATTTTAATTTTTTTCAGAATGTACAACAAGTCCATATATCCCTTTGCTGCGCTTGACAATCATTCTCCCCCAAGCAGGGTGTAAACCTTTGCTCTTATGATTGCGGAATACGTGAATAAGCCGAAAATTGTCGGCATCAGAGCCTATTTCTTCTCCGATGGTTTTTTCACTCAGTGTGAGTGCGCCTTTTTTGTATTCCTGCCAAAGCAGTTTGACGCATTCCGCCTGAGTTTTGTTGAATTGATAGTTCGTTCCGTTCCAGATCACCGAAGTAAAATCGGCGGAATGGATATTCTCCTCTGCAACTCTATCCGTCCAAACAATTTCCCTTAAATTGCCCCGAAGTGAGTCAATTTCTCCCTGAAAATTATTAATTCTCGTAATAGCCTCTTTAATAACTCCCAAGATTTTTGCTGGATTTATTATTTTCAAAACACCAATAGTCTGGTCTGTATCAAGTACTATTCCCCTTAGTTTATGCAGAACAGTATAATCAAAATTAGGCAAGCCTCTTTTATCTCGGATTTTTTCCGCTGCCCTGGAGGCACTCCAAGCTATACTATCCCAATCCTCCTTTGTAATCTTATCTGCATTATTTGAAAATGTTATATTCTCAGACAATGTAGATACTTCTTTGTATAGCTCCTTAACTTTATTCCCCTGCTCTGATTTTGGCTTTGTTTTTTTCGGTTTGCTCATTTTTTCATCTGTCTTTTTCGGGTCGGTCTGAGCAGCAGCAGGGTAGCAGGTGAATTAAAACCTTACTGCTGCTCAGACCGCTTGCCGGTAGTTAACCGGTGTCCCAATTTTGCGCACATTCTATCACAACAGAAATTGCACATAAAAGCAATTTTACCCCCCTGCGTTCAAACCCACGCAAAAAACTCCACGCTTGGGCATATGGTCTACAATGTTAGCCTTGTAGAGATTTTACCCCCCCTCCCTATAGTAAAAAGCGCAGTTTTCCGCTTATGCAAAAACCCGCTTTTTGATTGTAGAATTAATAATTCTACAATTATTTGCAAAAATCGCCCTCATTTTTAGCTTACTATCGCGTATTCTGGACCTCGTAATTCTACTATTCACGAAAATTTGCGATTATTTTCGATTTTTTTGATTAAACTACCCATTTTAACGCGATGAATACCCGACAATTACAAGTCCTGATTAGCTGTTTTTCGTAACTGCTTTTATTTAAAACGGTTAATCCGGTTTTTCTTTTACTCCTTAACTTTACCTATCTTCTGTTAAGAAAAAAATAATGTATGTTACCCAGACAGGTCCTTTTGCTGTTGCTGCCGGCGGTCCAGAATCTCACCGAGCCCGACTTTATGAGCTGCCAGATAATGTACATATTTGGCAGTTGTCATCATGCTGGAATGACCGAGCAGATACTGGAGTTGGCGGACATTAATGGGCCGTACCTCAGCACTGAGATTGTCGGTTGCGAAGGTGTGGCGAAACTTATGCGGGGTAATTATTTTTTTTAATCCAGCCTTTACACCCCAGCGACGCACAAGATAGTTAACGCCAGCGACATTGTATGGGCGCTTGAGTTTGGAATAAAAGACACACTTATCACCATCCTGCCTGCCGACATGCCGTTTAAGGAAGTAAGGTCGATAGTTTGAAATATACAACGCAAGCAATGCGCAAACGCGGGAGCTCAACGGTATCGTTCTGTCCACCGCGTTTTTCGAGCGATAAATATATACCGCGTTTTCTCCCAGCCATTCCGGGCAATCTTTAAGCCGAAGGTTGCATATCTCCATGCGGCGCATGCCGGTCGCAAGTAAAAGCTCAAACATCAACAGCTCCTTAAATGCAGCAACATCCCGCCTGCTTTGCGGCTTGTTTTCTCCGGACCAGCGGTTCTTCAAATATTCTTCTATCGCCGATTTTTCCTTGTTCGTCAGTACCTTGACCGGATGTATCTGGTCACGGGCACCGCGAATCGGCCTGGTTCGTCTTGGTCTCATGCTCATATTTTCTCCAGTTGAAGTTTTCATCTCATTAAGAAAAGGTGGTGCAAAAACTTATAGAGGGTAACTCGGCTCTGTAAGTCCCTACCCTTTGACAATATCGAGCATAGCTTTTTTTTCTTGCTCTGCAAGCTCAAACCGCTCAGCGGTTAATTACGCCGCTGTCCCGATTTTTGCTTATCGAGCAGTTTATCAAACTCCCATATTCCAGACAACCTTTGACCCTCCTCTTCCTTGCTTTTCTGCCCTTGTCTCGATATTAAGGGGAAAAGAGTCCCTTGGAATGCCACGTTTGATGCTTGGAATGCTCTATTTGATGTTTCGAACGTCACGTTTGATGCTTGGAATGCTCTATTTGATGTTTCGAACGTCACGTTTGATGCTTGGAATGCTCCATTTGAAGTATGAATGCTTTATTCGAGCTTTTGAATACTCCATCTGAAGTATCAAATGGCTTATTTGAAGTAACAAAAAGGGCGTTTTTGCCCCGCTCAAGGTTTTACTCCGCTTTTATTTGGTCTTTCGTCACCTTTCGACTAGCGAATGCTCAAGTCTCTCGCGAAGCGTGCCGCGGGGGCTGATTTAGACGAGACCTGTCCTGAGTATAATCGAAGGATGCGAAATACGAATTATTGGACGCTGATTTTTTGCTACGAACCACGAACTACCAACTACAAAGAGTTAACTGATTTTGAGGGGAAAAGGAGATTTAGGACATATGCCCTTGGGCCAAGCCCAAAGATGCCGTTTCGGCCTCGAACTCGATCATCCCTCGCCTTCGAAGTCGCCAAAATCATAATCATTGAAATCCCGTGTTTCATAAACGCTGTAACGCAAATACACCGGCTCGGCACCAGCCGGCAAGGGATTGCCGCTGCCATCCAGCAAGGTTCCATCATTCGTTTGATCGCGAAGTTCTAGATCCCATCCGTTGAGCCGTTGTCGGCCATTGTCTTTTTCGCCGCTGATCCAACCGCGCGGGCGATACCCAACTACAATTGTAAACTCAGCGTGGTCCATCATGGCCGTTTTGCCTAGCGGAACCGGCTCCTTTTGTTTGATATCGACGACCATGCAGGATTCTGGTTCTTTGGCCATCCATCTCGTGCTATTGATTTTGTTTAGCAAACGCCACGGCGAATTGCCTTCCGCGAACACGAGATTGGCCGATTCCATGATGAGGGTGAATTTGAGAACGCTCTTGTTACCTTCCAAGAAGCTCATAGTTGATCCTCGATTGTGTTCTAGTGCGATGCCTTTCCTCGCCGGAGTTGGGTTGGGTAATTAGACTCAGACGGTTATTTTTCCCATCTCCATCGGCTGTTAGAGCCTCTGAGAAGCAAGACGATTAATGAAACCACAACAAGGCCGCCAACGCCGTAGGAAACGATTCTGAGCCAGTTGTCGTTTATGTACTGGAGTATCTGGTCCATTTATTTGTCCTTAGCTATTCGCTAACCGCTATTCACTACTTGTCCGCCTGTGGCGGATACCCTAATTATTAGTTGGGTTGGTGGTCATTTAATTACTCAGGAAAGTGAAAACATAAAACAGCGAGTTCAACGCCTCTAGTGGTATCATCTTTCAAGTGGAAGTTAAAACGAAATTGGCTATCAGCAGTTTTCCCATAATTTTTAACAAAACAGCTATGCTGAGATGTCCCAGCCTCAATTTGATCTAAAACAGGTGTGAGCTCTTTATTCTTGATGAAGCACAGAATGGCAGCTTTAGAATCTCGCCATGTCAAATAGCCGAGAAGCTGATCAATTGTTTTGTGGTATGACCTTATTCCCTTCCAAAACTTGCATTCTGCAATAAATACATTTGAACCTTCATGCCTAATCAATATATCTGTTTTTCCACCTTTGTTGAAAGTCTCCCCTGTTGCACTTTGAAAATGTGGTGATAGGACCATCAGGAAATGATCTCTTAAAGTTTCTTCATCTTTGCCCCTGTAAATATCTGGATGACGTTCAATTTCAATGCCAGTATCATGATATATTTTTAATATTTCTTCATATGTGGATGAATCAAGTGTTGGTTCTGGTTTAAATGAGGTATTAGGTGCAGTTGGTTTCTTAATGATAGTTTTTTTCTTGAGCGCCGAAATTGCAAATGTATCCGGTACATCTGGGGATTTCTTGATAGGGACACCCAAACTACCAAGCAAATCTGACTGTTTTAGAAGCTCGTTCTTTCTATTTTCTACTGCTGTAACAATCTGGCTTTCAAAATTATTGTTATATTGTTCAATCTCTTTAATAATATTTAACAATTGCTTTTGAATATTTTCGATAATTTTATCCGCATCTCTTTTAATTTGTTCCGGATTATTATTTCTATTTATAATATCAAAAGAAATCTCACTTTTAAATGTATTTATATTCACTTGGGTTGTCCACATTATCCGTGTGGATGGTATAGCATGCAGTAAGCCACTGTTGCCTTTGTATGGAACATGGTAAGTAATAATCTGTTTTTCGACAGTTCTTTGTCTTCCAAAGTCATCTATAGGTATGCCTGCTTCATAGTCAGTTACATATTTGTTTTCCCAGTCAAATTCAAGCAGTTCTATTGTATATTTAGAAAGCAAGTATTGTATATATTCAACCTCGTTGCAATTTAATAATCGATTTTTGTCCTCGCCTAGAACCTCTGCGTCCATCTGCCTTATATAGCCTTGTATAAGGGAGCTTAATTCTTGTGAATAAAATATTTTCATTTGAGACTTTTTCTTAGTTGTCGAAGTATTTCTTAATCCCATCCATTTTACTATTCACCAACGACAAAAAAAGGCGGAGTTGGGTTGGGGCGGTTTTCTTTATTTTAATAATTGTAAAATATCATTTAATTTTGGACAATCTTCGCAGCCACTGGTCCCATCGGGAGGCGTTTTCATATCAGCTAGTTTTCTAACTTTTGCCAGCAGAGGTAAAACTGTAGTCTCCGGCTCTAATTCAAGTGGCAGTAAATGGGCGTTAAAAGGCATATTGAAACCATCATCAAATGTAGCTTCATCTATATTGTCGATAGAACTGCCCGTAGGCGGCTCATAATATACTAACCCTATTCCACTTACTGGGTCTAAACCGCACTTTTGCGCAATTAGAGCATACACATTCAATTGAACCCTATAAATCGGCAGCAATTTATCTTGTGTTTTCGTGAATCGTGCTGTTTTGTAATCTACGATGAAATATGAACCATCTTTTTTCTGGATTATGTCATCCACAACACCCGTCAGCTTTACATTTGCGGATTCATCTAGGTAATTGAATACTTTTCGTCCGGGGGCCTTAATAGGCTTATCAAATTCTCCAAACTCAGACAGCCAGTCGGGGAGTTTTCCAAACTTCTCATAATATCCCCACGTAATTTTTTTGCTATAAGAATCGATTGATGAGAATATGCCAGGGAATATCTGATAGGGAAGCTTGCAATTAAGCTTAATCCAGAAACATCGTGGACAAAAATCCGGCATCGCCAGTTCACCTAAAGTTTTAGCGGAAATTTGGATTGAGTTATTCATTATAGTTTACTCTTTATCTTTAAGTTCCGTTGTGCTTGATTGTATTTTGGTCGAGTATAATATGGAACTATCTCCGTAGTATATGTTTTTCAAGTATATTGTCTTGGTCTTATTCAATTCTCTCGTAGGGATATACATTCTTGTAATTTCTGTGTAAATACGAACCAACCGATGGCGCATTTTTAAGTCCCTCAAAATCAGGCTCAGGGACACCTTTGTAAATATATAAAGACCCATTCAAATATCTTACATATACTGTTTGGCTAGCTATATCGTAGCCTATTTCCGAAACATTAGAAGAGCTAACTGGTATCATGTCTGTAGTCATTTTGTTTTTTCCTTTAATTGTTGATTTCTCCAAAGAGATAATAATTTATTATAATCATCAATTTTTATTTCTGTCTCATTCATCCACTTTTCAGAAGCTATTGGATCTGAACTCTTTGGTGCATTAGAAAGTTTATAAAACTGAACTCGTGATGGTATCTTAACACCTTCGCCTGATATAATCCCTTCTCCTGTTCGTAAACTCGGCAGTAAATCTACCATTGACTGAAGTTCATCTTGAATTGCTGAACTGATATGACCTCTATCTTTCGAGTTGTTCATTCGTAAGGCGATGATTGTTCCGCATTGACTCAAAACAGTTTCATCTAATTCTGATGGCCTTTGTGTTACTAATGCTAAACCAACTCCATATTTCCTGCCTTCTTTTGCAATAGTTTGTACCGCTCTAGAAGAAATTGATTTTTCACCTGCTCTTAGATAATTATGTGCCTCTTCCAATATAATTAACAAAGGCTGTTCTTTTCCTCCAACCTGTAAGTTTTGTCCCCAAAATAAGGCATCATATATTATTTTCAATAATGATCCCGAGACAGAAGTCACTATTTCGCTCGGAATACCTGATAGATCAAGAATTGTTACAGGCTTATCACTTCCTAACCAATTAAACAATAAGGCACTCAAGTCTTTTTTAACTTTTCCTTGTAAATCTGGTGTATAATCTCCCGGTTCAAACAAAAAATTATAAGTCGAATCTTTTAGTTTCAGCCTGACGCTATCAAGAAAACCCAATATTCCCTTCTGCATCTGATTCATGAAAGGTTTGGAACTACCTAGCCCTGGTGGCGGATATTGATTAGATAATAACTTTGCAGGGTCTCCTTTTACAATAGGTTTATAAGCCGTTGCCAAATCTCTTGGAGAATCGGTTGTTATTCTTTCAAAGTCATCTAACTCAAACCATAATTGGTTCAAGCTGAAAGGAATAGGTGTATCTGCTGTAACAAGTTCTTCCTCAATTTTGATTTTGTTCTCTTTAAGAGAGTTTAGTTTTGCTTCAACTATTTTTCTTCTAGAATAATCTTCGTTTTGATCGGATAAATGACCCGAAAAAACACTAATTAACTCATGAAATGGCAGTGCCCAAAATGGAATATACAATTCCTTTTCATCATTCGATACATTTGCTTTTATCTTAAAAACATTACTTTTTCCCTTTAATACGCTATTGTATTCTCCATGCGGATCAATAACCAAAATTCTGGACCTCTTGAAATTCTTATTGGCAATCGCTTGCAAAATCACTCCCACCGCATTTGACTTGCCACTTCCTGTAGAACCAAGAATGGCACAATGTCGTGACACCATCTTGTTAAGATCAATTTTTGCATTCAAACTCTCTGATATGCTAATGTTTCCAACTGTTATTGAGTTGGTCTCATCATAACCACCGTATATGATATCTAAGTCTTTGATTGTTACCAAGTGAACTTTATCCCCTGTAGTTGGAGATTGAGAGACACCTCGATCGAATTTTCTTCCAATTTGTTCTCCTACAAGGACCATATTAAGAAACTGTCTATTTTGAAGCTTTGTATAATCTTGGGCAATAATTTCTTTAAGACTGTCAGGAATTGCATTAGCACCAATTTGGGTTACAATACCATATAAGTTAGCATACCCTAATGGAACTTTTAAGAAAGAACCTATTTGACCAATGCGGTACACAATGCCATCAAGAACGGGCATGTTTGATTTCATAGTGTCAGCTAATTGAACCGAAATTACGTTTCCGCTGACACTAATTATTTCACCTATTTCAGTTTGTATATTTTCCATTATTTTTACTGAATTAATTCATTATCGAAAATCATTGCCTTGAGAAATGCTACAAATTTTGTAAAATCAGGTAATATTAATTCTCCTTCTCCTGTCCATTCTTCCTCTCCCTTTTTCTCTTCTTTTATAGGGTCACTTTTACTGACAGGGGCATCTTCATCGAAATAAAGATAGATATTTACAGTATCTTCCTTGCCCGGTTCTCGCTTCAATTTCCATTTCCCATAATGACCACCAATTACAGCATTTCTACAACCATAAACTGACAGTTTTCTATTATCCTTAGCAAATTTTGTTAAATCAGAATGAGCAGTTAATGTATAACCATCTTTTTTTCCTTCTTTCAATATAACATCATAATACAACGCAATAACATGAGCTTTTGTATTTGTTTTTAAGGCAGTAAATATTCTTTCATTAATATGTTGATCGCCAAAAGCATAGCCGCATGTAATTAAAATTGTATCTGGTTCTTTTAAGTAATTATTTAACCTGTCCATTAATGCCATGTAAGGTTGTTTTTTTGAATCATTATATTTCAATGTAGATGGATAAATCAAAATATCGTCACCATCAGAATCTTTACGCCAAACCTTTTTGCTTTTTTCATCAAAATGCCAACCTAAAGAACCATGAATCTTCCAAAGCTTTGTTTGTTTGGGAAGAAAACACAAATCATCAACTGAATCAGAATTAAAAAAAGGCTGATGGCTTCCTGTAAACCCATCATAATATGGAATGTTCTTTTCTTCTAAACCCAATTCAATCAAATAGTCATAATTTGTTGTAAAAATTTCAATAGGATATTTCCTATCTGCACGGCGAATCCATTCGGCAAAATCAACATGGATTAAGTTTTTAAGTCCATCGGTAGTCAGTATTTTCTTATGTATGCTGACGATTTCCCTAATTTGTTTTTTAACATCCAAGATTAAAGAGTCTAAATCCGTTGATTTTAAGCCATTTAAAGTTCCATCACCTATAATTTCTATTTTCTGTTCTATGTTTGACAAAAGTGTTTCAATATTATAATTGAGTTTTTTGTGCTCGATTTCTTTTTTTATTTGTTTTATTGCTGTTTTATAGTTCGCTTTTTTATTCAATTCCTCTTCAATCTTAGTCGTCATTGTATCAATTGCAGGTACTATCAAAGAATCTTCATTTTTTTTGGCTAAAGAAGTTCCAGCGCCAAACAAAAAAGCTACTTTCTTTTTGTCTGATACTAAGATTTGTTGTAAACCCCTAATATATTCTGACGGATCATGCGTTAGCATTACTTCTCCCATTCATATTACCTTAAACTCTATCTTTTCCACCAAACCAGTCAATTGATTATCGATTATTAATTATTGATTATTTCAATCTGCATAAATCGGTGACAATCTTTGGCTGCACGTCCTTCCGCCTTATTTTTTCCTTGCCCGACAAAATCCTACAATTAACTGCTATTTTAGGCAACCTTTTTCTTAAAATTCTCCAAAGTCTCTGTCCAGTAAAGATTTAAAAGAACCAACTCTGTAATTTCAGGTCATTTTGTGGTATAATACGTGGTTTGTATAACTGGCCTGGAGGAAAAGATGAAAACGCTGTTTTTATGCTGCTCGGTGCTCATTTTCTTGGCGGTTGTTCCCTGCCTTGCTGTTTATCCGGTTGGCTATGAATCTTACACCGATTGGCAGGACCTGCCCCAGCTTCGCCTTGGTGCCCAATCCGGCTTAGCCTCCAGTTATGACCGTACCGGCGGCAATCGTGATTGGAGCTACTACGAGTTGCCCGAAGGACAAATCGAGACCGAAACCACCTGCACCATCAAGACAATTCAAGGGCCTGGCGTTATTTATCGCTTCTGGATGCCTCATTGCATAAGCCAGGATAGTTATGTTGTTCGGATGTATTTTGACGGTGAATCCACTCCACGTATTGATACGATGAGCGACACCATTTATGACGGCCTTTTCTCATATTTTGATGCGCCACTCGTTGATACCTGCGCCGGTGGCCAAACGTGCTACGAGCCGATTACTTTTTCTGAATCAGTAATTATAAAGACAGAGAACCATGAATATGTAAACTTTTATGACCGCCACTATTATCAATACAGTTATTTGACTTATCCTGAAGGTGTTGATGTAAATTCTTGGACAGGAACACTTAGCCTCGATGACCAAAACGACCGCACAGCGACGGTATCCATATTTGACAACGTTGGTCAACAGCCAGACGGTAACAGTCCGACGGCAATAGACGTAAATGTACCAGCTTCAGTTATTGACACTAACTTAATTTTGGCTGACATAAACGGCCCCGGTGTGGTCCGTGAACTAAGAATTAAAATGCCTGATGCAAACGATGCTGAACTGACTGGGTTGAATTTGCAGGTTTTCTATGATGACAAATCCTCGCCTGATATTAATATACCGGTTGCTTACTTTTTCGGCGCTGGAGAGCTAAGGGCAGATTATAACAGCCTTCCTATAGGTGCCGATTCCAACGATGGTTTTTATTGCTACTGGCCTATGCCGTTTAAGGAATCAATTCTAATTAAGCTGTACAATACAACAGCATCGCCGATAGATATTAACTCAGCTAAAATTGAATATGAACTAAAGGCGCTCGACCATCACACGTGTTATCTTTACGCTACAGAAAATACTACCGTAAAAGCTGGTGATGTATATCACACTATACTTTCAACTACCGGACAAGGACACTTTATAGGCGATTTGCTTTATGTTATTCAGGCCCCAGACTATAATAGCTTTGGTATGCTCGAAGGTGATGATGTTATCTACTCGGATGGTGAATTGATTCAATATGGAACTGGACTTGAAGATACATATAATGGCGGAGCTTACTACAACTGGGTTATAATACAGTCTGGTGAACCTGAAGGAGCAAAACCACAATCAGCTACAAGGCCGCTAAGCGGTATTTTGTACGTGGACAGGCTAACGAGCACGTCCAGAGCAGACCAGTACCGCTGGCGAATTGCTGACTGTATACCATTCACAGAGTCTATAGAGGTCAATGTCGAATGCAGATACGCCTATAACGGTTCGCGATGGAAGTCTGTAGGATTCTGGTATCAGTTACCACACCTTTTGGAAGATTTAGATGAAAACGGTATTGTAGATTTTGAGGACTATTCAAAGTTTGCTTCATACTGGAATCAATCAGACTGTGATACCTGCGGATACGCCGATTTTACAGGTGATGGTAAGGTCAGTTATGAAGATTTAGAAGAATTAGCTAATTCCTGGCTGTCTCAAATGTAATAAACTACACCCGCTGGATTGTATGGTATTACGAGTGAACGCCACCACGGGATTACTGCTCGGCCTCGGTGCGGTGATGTTGAGAAGGAAGTGCTGATAAACAGGCTCTTGATTATCCAACCAGAGCGACATACAATCTTGTCAACTGAATGTCAGGGAGGTTTCTGAAAGGAACGGGTTTCTAAAGATGATTGAGAACGACAAATTCTCCGTTAGTTTGTCTGGTAAAACATTAAAGGTTTATAAAAAACTTAAGAAAATGATTGGCACTATTGATGCAGAAGTCAAAGAAGTCGCAGACCGTAAGCATCATTACTACTATGCAAACTTCCTTTTTTCTCCGCAAAAAAAAGTTGGGTTACAATTGCACAAACATAATGGAAATATAGCATTGGTGATACCAGGCAGCGATAGAAGATTTCCGAAGTGTGATCTAAGAAACGTTGATATCCAAGCACTAAGTGGTTACTGTGTTATACAAAATAGGTTTTGGTTAAATGCTACAAAACAAAATTGCTGGCCTCCGAAACCTGCAAGAGGTTTCGTTGTTCTGTTGGAACA
>SDBU01005565.1_pt1 | contig 15038 bp, 16 predicted proteins | sample 2277071 | NCBI WGS metagenome assembly SDBU01 (sample SAMN10397929, study PRJNA504765) | marine sediment metagenome | isolation source: marine sediment core GS08_GC12, 126 cmbsf | place: Arctic Ocean: Gakkel Ridge, Loki's castle | collected 2008
CTCGAATCCTGTCACTACCAGAAAGGTCTTGCATCAGGCTATTGCCGATAGCCCGGGCATCGCCACGGAAATCAGAGCCCCCCCGATTTAGTTGGCTTATGCCGACGTAGGACGTCAGCGTGGTATGAGTACCACTGGATGGGTCGGGTGGCAGTGGAGGTGATCTTGAAGATTCCGCTGCTTGTATCCCAGGATAGATCAATGTCATCGCGGTTGGTACTGGTCCAGGAAAAAATACCCCTTGGCTCCCCGATTGGGCTGAGGTTGAAGGTTACGGTGCGCCTGAAGGGAAACTCGGCGCTGGGTGTAAACCCGCCTTCCCCGGAAAGGGGAAGCTCATACGGCAGCTTTTCAAAGTCAATATTGTTGAATGTCCAAGCTAGAACAGTGCCGCCATGGTGACCCGTCTGCTGAGGTTCAGCCGAGACCACCGTGCCATCATCGTGGTCCGCGGCATCAGGCCTGGTACAATCGTTGAATTGAGTGGGCGTCTTGCTCCCGTACTGGATGATTTCACCGTCAATGGCGATGACTCCCGAATTCGGGAAGAGCTCAGTGCTTACCACATCGATGGTGTTGTCGTAATCATAAAGGTGCCCGTCCAGCCCGGTGGTGATATTGCTTGACCCCGGCATATAGCTGAAACCGGTCGGGAGCCAGGCGCCAACCTTGTCAATCTTGAGGCTCCCCACGGAATCATCATAGGTAATATCAACATGGTAGGTAATCTCCTCAGCGGTGACTTCTTCGCCATCGCCATGGCCATCAGCTCCAGTGCCGTCAAAGCCCCTGCCATCAGGGGCGGCAATGAGTGCCGGCGGGTCAGGGGGTTCCGTTTTACCTATATACTGAATGAGTTCATTCTCAATGCGGATGACGCTCGGGTTACCTTCACTGGCATCGGGAAAAGCTGCGGTGCTTGCCACGGGAATGGTGGTGTCGTTATTGTCAATGTCTCCGGTGAGCGCGGTTGTTGGGATTTCAAGCACCTGCCCCACAACGACAAGCTCGGCATGAGGCATAGTCCCGTTTGCATCCGATTCCAGGCCATCGAGAATCCAGATGGGCTCAATGGTAACGTCTACCTGCTTGTCATTAATATCTTCTATGCCATACTGCCACGAGTCACTGACATCCCCAACGGCTGGCATGCCGGCGGTAACCGGGGTGCCATCATCATGCGCCTTGGCCGTCGTGCCATCATAGCCACGCTGACAACCGGTAAGTTGGGCATCAGTCTTACCAGCATAGTAAATACGCTCGGACTCGATTGCAATTACGCCCCTTACGGGGAAGCGGGCAGTGCTACCCGCAGTGACAGTGATAATGTCGACATCGGCGCTAATGTCACCGTTCAGGGTGCTCGTTGCCGAATATTCAGCCAGTACTTTGTGGCTGGCATCCTCTATCCCACTATCCGCAGCGTAAAACTCCTGCATTGTATCCGTATGGGAATGTGAAGCACGAACACCGGTCACCATGAACTGCAGGAATGGGCCAATAATCATGCCAGCAACAAGGGTGAGTACCATTACCCAGGTGAGGACGTAGCCCCTCTCGTTTTCACGGGAGTGGAAAAACCCACTGCTTTTGCCAAAACTCCGGGCAAGGCCTCTTAATCCTGGATTTCCCATATCAAACCGGGGGTATAGGCAGGTTTCTATGGTAAAATAGCTTCAAAAGTCCCTTATTTAGCTTCATCAGGTGGGGCTGACTGGAGGAACCCAATGGGTGATATTTACTCACTGTCACGCAGTATACCTCCCACCCGCTCGGGTGATTCTTACCCACTGTCGCGGAATATACCTCCTTCTGTATGATGGAACGAAAGACGACCAGGAATGTCAGCCGGCTCACATTTGAAATGTCTCAACCAGAACTTATTGGCTTGGGATTACAGCTGGCCTAGGTTAGCCAGGCCCTTTCCTGTGGTGTAACAACTCCATTAGGGTTGAGAAGAACATACAAGAGGCATGCTGTACAATAAACTTGCTTGAAGATGATAGTCTTTGCCTGCTCGGTAATGGCAAACGAAGCCCTGGGCGTGAAGAATTTAGTTACCATTTTGAAAGGCAAGCGGCGTCAAAACAAACCTCTGCCTTTGAGACTCAGGTATTTCCTATCACCAATAATGACGTGGTCCAGGACATCTATGCCCATAATCTCTCCGGCGTCAGCCAACCTTTTGGTGAGCTTTATATCGTCCTCAGAAGCTTCAGGGTCGCCTGAGGGGTGATTGTGGACAAAAATAACTGAGGCAGCACTGGCCGAAATCGCCTCTTTGAATACCTCGCGGGGGTGGACGATGCTACTGTCCAGGCTGCCAATCGAAATCTCGGATACTTTTATTAGCTGGTTCCTGGTATCCAGGAAAAGTGCCAGAAAATACTCCTTCTTTTTACCCTTTAACCTGCCCCTTACCAAGCTGGCAACATCGTCAGGGGTCTTCACCAGCGGCCAATCACCGGCCTCGGAATAACCCTCTAGCCGGTTAGCCAACTCGAAGGCTGCCTTAATCTGGGCTGCCTTGGCGAGACCAATTCCCTTCACCTGGGACAGTTGCTCTACCGAAGCCGCAGCGATGCCTTTAAGACTGCCAAACTGGCTTAGCAATCTCTGGGCGGTCACCATCACCGACTCGCCGGCGATGCCACGACCGAGTATCAGCGCTAAAATCTCCTGCGCCGATAAGGCTTCCACCCCCAGTTTTTGTAACCTCTCCCTCGGCCGCTCGGAAATGGGCAAATCGTGAATGGTAAACGACTTCTTCACCGGCCACGCCTCCGTGCCCAACTTCTGGTCGCTAAGCCTAATGCCAAAAGAAGCCCTGTCGCCAGCGCAGCTAGTACCGCAATTAGTGCTGGATGTGTCGCCTTCTCTTTGACAACTGGTTGGTACTGCCCAGTAACATGGTCCCGCCAAAGGGCATCCAGGCCATCGGTATCGAAGCCGAAGACCTTTTCCAGGGCTCCGTCGTAGCTACTACCTTGCCTGAAGGTATTCAGTAGGGCCAGCATCCTGGCCTGTCCGTGTTGATGAATGAGAAATTCGACCAGGCTGTAACTCTCGGCGTAGGAAAGGGAAGCCTCGTCGGCATGAGCGGAGAACGGGCTTGATAGGCTACGCACCGAGATGAGGTTATCGTCAGCTACTCCCCGATGGAGACGGCTGGTATATTCCGGTCCGGGCAACCCTTCAGCGTACATAGCTAAACCCTCATCGAGCCAGGTAGGCAGTTCGCTGTAGGGGTTAAGTGTTATCTGGTGGATGACCAAATGGGCCAGTTCATGGGCAATCGCCCTGTTTCCCCAGGAGAGGTTACCGGGGGCAATGCCAATAACGATAATACCAAACCTGGTAAAGGCGGCCCCTGCTGTCCACTCCCGAGGATAGATCATGGCTCCCCTGAAGTCCTGGGCGCTTGAGTAGACATATATCCCGGCTGGCTTCTCCAGAAGAGCGCCAGTATCGGCAGCCAGCCTGTCCAGTGCCTGGTGAGCGGCGGCCATCAGCTCCCGGGCAAACGACTCGCTCCCGTCATACCAGTAAATAGTCACTTGACCCTCAGTTAGACTGCGCCATGGGTAACGATTGTCAGTGAACTCAATTCGAATGGGAGCCGTTTCTACCTTATCACCGCTGGCATCCTTGACCACCCACCAGTATGCCACGCTGGCCCCCGGCGGTATCCCACCAACCTTCACCATTTCCAGAGTCCAGTCAACCTTAATGAAAGGGCTGGGCACAACTTCAATATAGACTTCGCTGGTGACTTCAGCAAAGGCTAGCCGGTCAACGGTATAGCGCAAGCGAATATCAGTGATGTTGGCATCACTCCTGGCGGATAGACTAAAGCTGAGCTTGGTCGGAAACTCTGCCTGAGCTGTGTTATCCAGTATTTCTAGCTTGCCCTGTGCCTGAACCGGGCTTGATAACACCAGCAACAGGCAAAGGACTAAGGCGGGCAGGCCAGTCTTCCTAATCATTCTCTACCAACACTTGTGCCGTTACGACTATTTGCCCATAAGCTCTGCTCTAATCTGTTTTGTAGATAACGTTTGCCCCCACCGGTCTTTAGGTATTTCTCACGCGGTAGGGCATCATATTTGTTCGAACAAGCTTCGTAATCCATTAGCATCAACGGTCTGCGGTACTTCGTGGACTGAACTCTCCATTGTTATGCTGTTCAACCCTCGTTCTTAAGTCGCCTGTCGACCCTGGATAGAACCGCTCATCCTTTTGGCTTAGCAAAACATATGTATAATGCATAAGGTGCTCCATAATTTAAGTATATCAACTTGTAACGGCACTTGAGCGGAGATAAGCGATGATGAAGCTATCTAATTCCCCATCCAACACGGCATCAGTATCGCCTACTTGATAATCAGTTCGGTGGTCCTTAACCATTCTATACGGATGAAGGACATAGCTTCTAATCTGGTTGCCCCAACCAGCGGCTACATGCTTGCCTTTAAGCTTGGCCCTTTCTACAGCCCGCTTCGCCAACTCCAACTCCAGGAGGCGGGCTTGAAGTATTCTTAACGCGATGTCCTTGTTCATGTGCTGAGAGCGCTCGCTCTGGCAGGTAGCCACCAGCCCCGTTGGCAGATGGGTGAGTCTTACGGCACTGCTGGTCTTCTGCATATGTTGTCCCCCGGGGCCGCTTGACCTGAATGTGTCAACCTTCAAATCCTCGGGGTCTATCGTTACATCGACATCTGCTTCCGCCTCCGGCATAACCTCCACCATGGCGAAAGAAGTATGCCGACCATGGTTAGCGTCAAAGGGGGAGAGGCGGACCAGGCGATGGACGCCGTGCTCCGATTTCAAATAGCCACAGGCGTAATCACCGTTAACCTCGATGATGGCGCTCTTTATCCCGGCTTCTTCACCGGGGGAAGTATCCAGTATCTCTGCCTGGTAACCACGGCGCTCCGCCCAGCGGAGGTACATCCTTAGCAGCATCTGTGCCCAATCCTGTGACTCGGTGCCCCCGGCCCCGGCATGTATCGCCAGGATAGCGCTTCTGGCATCATACTCGCTGGTGAACGCCGTCTCCAGTTCCAGTTCATCGAGCCGGGTAGCAACCTTATCCAAACGGGACTGAATCTCGGCGTCAAGTGAGGTGTCCTCCTCTTCCTCTTCTACCAGGGAGATTAATTCAGCAATTTCACCGACTTCGCTCTCTAGCCCTCGCCATCTTTCGACCACGCGCCTCTGTTCCGCTAGCTGGCGCATGGCGTTCCGTGCCTCGGTCGGGTCAGACCAGAAGTCAGGCTGCGCCGACTGTTCTTCCAGTCGGGCAATCTCCTTTTCCGTTGCAGCTATGTCAAAGATGCACCAGTGCCATGGAGATTCTGGACTGCAAATCCTTCAGTTTATCCTTTGACTCCTGCATCTACGCTCACCAAATTCTAGTCAAATAGCCTTTCTTGCTAGCCTGCCTTGACGGTTACGGTGGCCATCTTCAGGTTCCCGCCGGCGGCCAGATGGGCAAGCCGGACGGGTTCGGGCAGGCGATAGCCACGGCACAGATTCAGCACCCAGTATATGGCAGTTTGAAGGTCAATCTTGTGACCGATGGAAACATAAACCGGCTTCACTCCAAGCTTGGTCCGCAGTGCGGCGCCGATAATCTCGCCGTGGTCTACTATCTCGGCATAGCTACCAAGCTCGGCCCCCGGCTCTTGATGACTGCCGCAGAGGAGTGATTTGGCACAACCAATTGTTGGCATATCAAAGAAGAGCCCGAGATGAGAGGCAAGCCCCATTCGGCGGGGGTGGGCAATCCCCTGACCATCTACCAAGATAAGGTCGGGGGTAACGGTGAGTTCTTGACCGGCAGCCAGTGTTAGCGGTGACTCGCGGAACGACAAAAGACCAGGGATATAAGGAAAATCGAGCTTCCCGTGAGCTGTTTTTGCCTCCACCAACTCAAGGTCGGGGTATTGTATCACCACCGCTGCCGCGGTAGCCGTCCCACCCGCCTTCGGTACCGATATATCAAGCCCGGCTACGAAGCGTGGGGTAGCGATCCCGCCTTCTTTGAGTACCTTCGCTGCCAGTTCCCGCTGTATATCTAATGCCTGGCCGGTGCTGACCTGCCAGCTATGTAATGTCCGCACCTTCATACCCTGATTATAGCGATTGCGTAACCCGCTGACAACTTTAGCTTGTTGCGAAACTCCTCATTCACTTCGCCCTTTTCTCCTTGATTAGCTCAACTTCCCATTTGGGAATAAGAACCACTTGTTTGCCAAGGCGCTGTGCACTAAGTTTCCCTTCTTTAATCCATCTCCAAACAGTAAGTTGATTGACTCCCAATTTCTCAACTACCTCCCCTTTTGTATAAAAAAATCTGAGATTTGCATAAAAATCCTCGCAAAAGGCGTTGACATATATGTATGGTAGTGTTACACTTAGTAATATAGCTAACTTAAAGTAACAGGATGTAACATTATTATGGCCTTGAAAGATGAATACTTTACGATTTCGGAAGCTGCTAAAGAGCTCAATGTAACTAGGCAAACCATTTCTCGTTGGATCAAGCAGCGAAAAATTGTTGCTGAAAAAATTGGTAGAGAGACACTGGTCAAGAAGGATGAAATTCGTAATTATATGGAGCTTCCAAAGAAGATGGCATATCTTAAATGGGCGGTTAAAGAGGCTGAGCTTATGGCTCGTAAAGAATATGACTACGATAGTAAAGATAGTTTTAAATTTACTAACTTCTATGTGGAAAAGGGGAAGGGGGTCTATGTATTTAATGTTACTCGTAAAGATGGAATAAAGGAAGTAGTGAACGTAAAAGTGGTGCCTGACCTGAATATATCTGAAAGTCTGGTACCCACTATTTTTCTTGCACCAAAGGGATTTTTGCGAAAAGAGGTTCAAGAATTCAGGGCGCAGGATAATCAAATAAAGAGCACAGAAGGGAAAAAACATCTAAGTGAGTAGGAGTGGTGTGTTCGAGACACCACTCCTACTTTGTGTTTAACGGCGGCGTGCTGGAATAGGCAGACAGGCCCGACTGTCAATCGGGTGGCCTGAGGCCATGAGGGTTCGAGCCCCTCCGCCGCCATCAGTAAATTTAGGACACTAGCCACAGGATTGGCCATCGCTCTACTAGCACCCGCAGTCCAGGTGCGTGCACCCCCATGACTACTTACTATCATAACATACCCGCAGACCATGTCAAGCCTGCACCTATTTTAAAGCAGTTTAACGGCGTTGCTTCGTGGAACGGGGTTGAAAGGGGCTTTGCCCCTTTTATAAATTCTCTTCCCTCTCCCCTTCATAAGGGGAGAGGGATAAAGGGTGAGGGGTTAATAAGCAACCTCGGGTACACGCATTTGACGGGTAGCCTGGCCCATGTTATATTTAGGCAGGTAACGAAAAGATGGACATTAGCTGGCTAGGTCACTCCTGTTTCCGGATTAAGAGTAGTAGTGCCACCATTATCACTGATCCTTACTCACCGAGCCCGGGCCATTCACTAGGTAAACCTACGGCTCGTATTGTAACTGTGAGTCATCAGCACCCAGGGCATTCTTATGTTGAGGGCATTGGTGATGAACCGCGGGTGGTGGCTGGACCCGGTGAGTATGAAATCGGTGGTGTCCTCATTATCGGGATAGCTACCTTTCATGACCAGGAACGGGGCAACAAGCGGGGCAAGAATACTGTCTACGTCATGGGGGTGGATGAGGTAACGGTATGCCACCTTGGTGACCTGGGGCATACGCTGGGTGCTGAGCAGGTAGAGGAAATCGGTAATGTAGATGTGTTGCTGTTGCCCGTAGGCGGGGTATCTACGATTAATGCGGCTATGGCGGCTGAAGTGGTGCGACAGCTTGAGCCAAAGGTAGTGGTTCCCATGCACTTCAGAACGCCGGAGTTTGGCTTGGAGCTGGAGCCGGTAGAAAAGTTCTTCAGTGAGATAGGAGTAAACCACATTGATCCCCAGCCCAAGCTGACTGTCGCCAAGTCAAGCTTGCCGCCCGGCACTCAGGTCTTCTTGCTTGGCTATTGATTATCTACCTCACCGCCTTAGCCTTCTACTAGGTAACCCCATCCCCTTTAAGCACCCAGAAGAAGCTACGATTTCCCTGGGAACCCGCTGTATCCCCTTCCCCTTAACAAGAGGAAGGGGTATCTATTTTTGGAGGGGCTTCGCTCCTCTGGGACACCCCGTTAGTTTGACCTCCTTCAAAGGAAGGGGGAGATATAGCTTTTAAAGGGCTCGACGGCCTCAGATTTTTACACACGCCGTTTCCTTAGTATTTGCCTCGAGGAAGCTAAGTCAAGTCTCTTTTGAGACCGGTGCCGGTTCCGGCTGCCCGGCTAGGTGCCCCGCATTCTTACCAATAACACGATCATTATTGCCAGTACCGCCACCATGGTGACCAGCAGGGCAACACCGAGAAACAGTAGCCAATTCGTCCAGTCGGGAGTGGTTGCCGGGGGTGGTGGCGGAGGTGCCGGTGGAGATGGGGGTGGTGCTGCCTCTGATGGGGGTGGTTCGGTGGTGAAGGCACCAACAGCACTCCAGGCACTGCCGCTTTCAGAACCAGTGGCCCTGACCTTCCAGTAGTAGGTGGCACCCTGACTCAGGTCAATATCGCACTCCCAGGCGGTGGCAGGTAGTGCGTAGTCGCCAACCTTGGTGATTACCGGATGAGCAAAGGAATTATCGGTGGCCACCAGTAGCTCATAGCTGTCAGCTCCGGCGGTGGCGCTCCACTGAAACAGAGGTCTTATTGGCACGCCGCTGGCACCAGCTTCGGGAGTGTCAAGCTTGGGGGCAACAGTCTCGGTGCCCAGGCTGGTGGTGAATGAGCCCTTGGCGGACCACGGGCTTAGTACCGGCTCAGTGGCTCTCACCCGCCAGTAATACTTGGTTGCCGGCTCAAGCGGCGGTAGCTGGGCTCGGGTAGCTTCAGTCTCACTCTCAAATCCGTCAGGAACGCTGGAGAAGTCAGTGTCATAGTTAAGTTGCCACCGGTAGTGAGTAGCCCCACTTAAGCCCTTCCAGTCGAGACTAACACTGCTAACATGACTGATAGCGCTGCTAGTAATTGTCCCTATGCCTGATGCTTTGTCGCGTGGTGAGGTCAGGGCAACCGGCACCGTTAATGTGTCGTCAAACTCAAGCAGCCTGGTATTGGTGGTATCAACCGACCATAGTTTGTTGCCGCACAGCCAAAGCCCTACCAAGGTGGCACCATCGTCAAGCCCGCGGGTTACTGTTTCAGATGTTGGCCCGAGCGAATATGTTGGGTCAAGGCATCGCTCCATACCACCGTCAGCCTTGAAGTTGGCGGCGTAAAGAGTGCCACCAGCAGCCGCCTTCAGTTGGCCGACCATGGCGCCATCGGGCAGAGTGCTATCTATACTTTCCCAGTTATCACTGCTACCGACGATAAAGCGGTAGATGCCCTCGCCTGCTGTATCGCTGGCAGCATAGATGGTGTGATTACGGCCGAACCCGGGGTCGAAGGCAACAGTTATTGAGCCGGTGAAGGGTGGTGAGATAGCGTCGACTGGCACCGGCTCAAACGAGGTGCCACCGTCGTCAGACAAAAAGACCCAGCCGTTGGTATTACCTATCAGGGTAGTCTCATCCTGGTCATAGTCAGGCGATAGGGCTATAGAATGCAACGACTGGCTGCCGGCAACCACTCTGGTAGAATAGCTTAAGCCACTGTTGGTGGTGCAGTACACCAGTCCATCACTGCCATCATAGCTGGCAATGAACAAGGTTTCGTCATCAGCCACTGCCCAGGCATCAATGGGGACGGGGACGCTTCGGTCGGTGAATGTTTGCCCGTTATCCTTTGACTTCCATATTGCCGCATTGCCGTCACTGCTCCCAGCTATGAATACCACCTGACTGCCGTTGCCGTAGTCAGGGGGAAGCGCCACCCGGTCAATCTGGTCAACATCAGCCAGGCTGGAGGCATACACCCGTTCCCAATTCTCTCCGCCATTCAAGCTTCGCCACAGGCTATGCTCTCCGCCCCAGGTAACCATAAACAGGGCATCATCCTGGCTATCTTGCGGGGATGGCGCCAAGTCAACGATATTACTAATTTTGGTGTCAATCAGGCTAGTCTGATTCCAGGTAGTGCCACCGTCCCCGGTCACGGAGACAGCACTGCTACCGCCACTGGTAGCGGCATACGCCAGGCCATTCTCGGCCATAGCCACATAGGTCTTGGACTCTCCTGTGGGTGGCTTGGCATTTCTGGTGCCCCTTGTCCAGCTATTGCCGCCATCAGTGCTGGAATAGACTTCAGCGCTACCGGCAGCACCGGCCAGCAGGTTGGCGGTGGCCGCCTTGCCGGTAATAGCCAGCCCGGTAACGTCAACATTGCTCAGGCCGTGGCCAAAGCCAATATTGAGGTCGGTAGCTACTGAAAGACCCGGTGCGTCAACCCCATCTATCATATAGACGTCACCATTCTCATCGCCGGCATCAATAGCTACAAACTGGACATAGTCACCGGTGATGTTATAGTCGCTGGGGAAGACAATCGCCGCTGAGGTATCCACCGTCACTGACGTCCCTGAGTTGTCAAGTCGGGCATCACTTACCGTTTGACCCCAAGCATCGGTACCGATCTTGGTGGTCACCAAGGTATCGGTCTCATCGGTAACCACCGCCACCAGTTGCTTGTCGGTGGCAAAGTGTGGCGAGAAGGCGAGGGCGTAGACATCATAGCCACCGATATCGGTAGCTATCCAGCTAGAGACGGCTTTGCCCTCATCCAGAAGATATACATCACCGAACTCTGAGCTATCCCTATCTCTGGTAGCGACGGCAATAAAGTTTTTGCCAGGCAGCGAGGTGACGTCAATTGAGGTGATCTCTACGTTGTTGCTGCCGGCCCCACCCGGGTTCCCTGCCAACCGGGTGAACCGGCTGCCACCGTCGGTGGATTTGTAGACGGCGGATACTGTGGCGTAGTAAACAGCATCGGCATCATCAGGGGCAGTAGCAATAGCAGCCATATCATCTTTAACCTTGCCCACATCGTCCCAAGTTTGCCCGCCGTCCTCAGACTTGAACAGGAAGGAGGTGGCACCGCTGACAACCACGGGGTTACCGTGCTCATCGTAACTGTAGGCCTGGACAAAAAGGGTGCCGTCAACTGCCATTGTCAGGTGCTCGATATCTGAGCCATTGGCCAGCACCCAGCCACCCGATTTTCCGTCACCGGGGATATTGACCCTCGACCACTTTACCTCGTCGGGACCGGCAGCCATCGGGGTGGCTAAGCTGAGTACGCTTGCCAGCACAAGTAGTGCAAGACTGGTGGCAACCTGCTTTGCCATATGGCGAATTATACATTGACATAAGGCAAGAGTCAATATACTTGGTAATACATAATCGTACTATCGGAGACGAGGGGAATGAATATTGAAGGGTGAACGACTTTAACTCGTTACTTCTTTGCTGCTCCTGGAGAACACCATCTTGTGTCCGCTTATCTCCGAGACTACCCTTTTCTTTTGTTTGAGGTAGTTGATATGGGAAAGGGCCTCGCCAACAGCAAACCACTTCTGGGAGGCTGGAAAAAGGGGCCACGATTCATAGTTTATGTCCCAGTTCATCTGGGTTGCGATCTCGTAGGCCGTCTGCGCACCCTTTTCCAGAATCGACAGAACCTCGTTGGCTCGTGCTTGGTGGTGCTGCTTGAGTTCTTCTATCCGCGTTCGGTGGTTGGTGAATAGCGCCCGGTGCCCAGGCAAAACGAGGTCAACATCCAGCGCGTAGACCTTGTCCAGACTGGCCAGATATTGCTTCAGTGGATTCGCCTTGCTGGACCACGTTGGGATGTTCGGAGTGATGCCCAGGAGGATATGGTCTCCAGACACAAGGACTTTGCTACTCGGATCGTAAAGGCAGAGATGCCCCGGGGAGTGGCCCGGGGTTTCAATGCATTCAAATGAGTAATCCCCGATTGTCACTACCGAGCCATCTTGCAGGATGGTGAAGTTCATATGGCCCTTGGGGCCGTATCGATAGCCCGGGTGGGAATCTACTGCTCGTTCAAGTTCCTTTTCCGGGAAGCCACTTGACTTAGCCAGCCTAACGTCTCTCTGCAAGCTGTTGTTCCGGGCAGCTACGCTATTAACCGTGGCTTCTGGCTTGTTGAAGTAGATTGTTGATTTGTTACTGGCAAGGGTGGTTACCATGCCCAGGTGGTCGGCGTGCCAGTGAGTAATGAAAAAGCTTGTCTTATCTAGGTCCACGCTGAGTTTCTTCAAACCAGCGGATAGCTCGTCGACACATTCCTGCCGATTCATTCCGGTATCAATGAGCAGGAACTCTCCGGGCGCTTTTATCAGGTAGCAGTTGACCACCCGAAGGGGGTTTTCCGGGACCGGAACCTCAATTCTGTATATGTTGGACAAAACTTGTTCAATCATAGTCAGGACTGCCGCAGTGCCTGGTTGGCCAGGTAATCAGCCTCAGTATTCTGGCGGCGGGGAACATGAGTAACAGTGAACGCCTCCAGTTGCTCAGTTAGCTGCTTGACCTCCTGGAATAGCGGCCTGAGCCCGGCATTCTTTACGCGGTAACGACCGCTAATCTGCCTCACTATTAGCTCTGAATCTAGCCTCAGGTCAACCTTTGTGGCACCTAGCCTGATAGCTTCCTGGAGGGCGCCGATAACAGCTCGATATTCAGCTTGATTATTGGTGGTAACGCCAATCGGCTGCGATATCTGGGCAACGAGTCCGCCCTGCTCATCCTTTATCACCGCACCAATAGCTGCTGGTCCCGGGTTACCTCGCGAGGCACCGTCAGCACTTATTGCCACCCGTTCTACTTTCAACGCTTATCCTCTTGAGTGCCTAGACAAAAAACAGGATGCGCCCACAGTTACTGCATTGCACCAGACGGTCCCCCCTTGCCTGCTGTAAATGGGCAGTAGCTAGGGATATGCCACAGCCGCGGCATGTCCCCCCCTCAACCCTGGCTACGGCTCGACCTTTCTGTCTCTTGACTTGGTCATAGACGCTGAGCGGAGGCGAATCAATAGTAGCTAGCAGTAGTTCCCGCCTTTGCTTGAGGTTGGCTATTATCGCCTTGTGCCGCTCGGCCTCAGCTAATAGCTGCTGTTGGCTATCCTGCCACTCCGTCTCCAATCTCCTGAGGTTACTACCCAGACCAGCCATCCTGGTTTCCGTCTCCGAGACCTGCTCCATAATATCCAGTGCCTTATCCTCTGCCCGGCTTCGTTGGCTCTTCAGTCCGTCAGCCTCATGCTGGAGGTTGGCCAGTTCCTTGGGGTTTGTTATCCGGCCACTGTATAGCTTCTCGTCGACCGCAGCCAGCTTCGCCGTGAAGTCGTCTATCTCCCACTCCACAGAATGCTGCTGCCGTCTCAGTTCTCCGAGACGTTGATCCTCTCGATTGAATTCGTTCCGAGCAGTGACGATGGCCGGGCTCTCTCCAAGCTGACTCGTTACCCGCGCCAGAGCCTGCTCGTTGGATTCAAGCTCGAGGTCGACTTCCTGTAGCTGGTAGAGTTGGCTGGCAACACTCATATCTCAAAAGAACGCTCTCACGCTATTGTATCGTGCCTTACCGCCAAATATCAAATTGGAGGGATTGAGGTTATTTATCAACCTCACCCCCTTTATCCCCCTCTCCTTTGAAGGAGAGGGGGAAGAGATTTTAGAGAGGGGTGGTGCCCCTCTCTTACCTACACTCCCCCTTCCCTTGGCAAGGGAAGGGGGGCAGGGGGATAGGTTGCCAGATAATCTCAGGGGTTTATTTCTTAAACCGTGGTCGTGCTCCAGCCGTGGTGAACATACTTAGGAAAAGGGAGCTACAAATTATTGGGTGGCGAGGATAGAAAGGTGACAAGAACTTGTAGCAATGGTAGAACATATGTGCTATTATTTTTATGGGGAAACGAATCAAAGCTAATTAGATAGGAATCGTTTTTCTAGTTATGTAAAGGAGAGGGAGATGAGGCTACTCAGGTTGGCCATAGAAAATCGGAGGTGGGACCTGGCAGCCCACACCATTGTCCTTGCCACTGCCAGGCGCCTGAACAATGGAGAAAAACCACATGCCAACAAGAGTAAACAGAAAAAGAGGCGGCCAGCCGGACAACCAGAACGCTAGGAAGCATGGCTTCTACACCAATGTCCTTGATGAGGCAGAGCGGCTCGACTTTGAGCTGGCATCCGGTGTTGACGGCATTGATGATGAGATTGCCCTATTAAGGGTGAAGATAAAGTCACTCCTTGAGCATGACCCGGAGAATATCAAGCTCATTATGCAGGCGACCAGTACCCTAGCGGGGCTGGTTAAGACTAGCTATAACATGACCAAGGAGCAGAAGAAGGGATTGAAGGAGGCAATCGGTAACGTCCTCAGGGATGTCGCCCTACCTCTTGGCATCGGCATCGGAGCCACCCTTAATAAGTAGCAATTAAGCTGTGGGAACAAGGAAGATATTGCCTTTTTCCATTAGGGAGGTTAAAATGACCTCAAAGATGATTACTTTAGTTGCTAGTGTTATTTATAAAACTTTTGATAAGCATCAGCAGTCTCTACATTTCTTACAAAGGTTGATTATTTGCCTTGCCATAATTGGTGTTATATTTGGAATTCTAGCATACTATACGTCAATGTTACTTGGATTTGTAGAAATCTTAATTGCACCCGCTTTGATTTGGGCAATACGGAGCTATAGGTCGCTTAATAAAGATAACGTTGATATTCTTAACGCAGCCAATAGAACTCTAAGTGGGGCAAGAAGTCAAGTCGAAATCGAACATAAGATTAGAAAAGAAAACGAGATAGAAAAACAAGGAGGAGAGTAATATGAGGCTTCCGTTTTTAAAGTTAAAGGTTCCCAGTTTCAGCCTGCTATCTCGTTATCCAAAGCGATGGGAAAATAAACAATGGAAAGATTGAGGTGGTCCCCGAAATTTGGACAGGTGGTTAAGAGCGGGTTCTGCTCCCTAAAATAGAAACTAGAACAGGAGGAGCAGGACATGAAACAGAACCG
>SDBU01005566.1_pt1 | contig 15036 bp, 28 predicted proteins | sample 2277071 | NCBI WGS metagenome assembly SDBU01 (sample SAMN10397929, study PRJNA504765) | marine sediment metagenome | isolation source: marine sediment core GS08_GC12, 126 cmbsf | place: Arctic Ocean: Gakkel Ridge, Loki's castle | collected 2008
GCATTTAGATATGAGAAAAAATATTGAAGATAGTTTTGGACTAGGTATATTTCCTAAAGGAAATACTAAAATTAAAGTTTTAATTAAAGACTGGGGAGTAGCAGTTAATAGAAGAGATGGAAAAGCTAGAGTGTGGGGATTTGAAATAATATAGGAAAAAATGATGGAACCAATAATTAATAGTATTTTAGATACAGATCTATATAAACTTACTATGCAACAAGCAGTCCTTGAATTATTCCCCGAAGTAAATGTTGAATATAGATTTAAGAATAGAGGCAAACAAAGATTTACTTTAGAATTTTTTTTCTTACTTAAAAAAGAAATACAAAAAATGGTTTCTCTTTCTTTGTCTAATAGAGAATATTCATGGTTAAAAAATAATATTCCCTTTTTTAAACCTCAATATTTAGAATTTTTAAAAAATTACAGATTTAATCCTGAAGAAATAGAAATTTCTTTAGATAAAGATCGTGATTTAGAAATTTCAATAAAAGGTCCTTGGAGAACCACAATCTTATGGGAAGTTCCTTTAATGGCTTTAATTAGCGAATTGTATTTTAAAACTATTGATGATGATTGGGATTATTGGGAATCAGAAATACAAACAAATGCTTATAATAAAATAAAACTACTTACTGAAAATCAATGTAGTTTTGCAGATTTTGGAACTCGTAGAAGAAGAAGTTTTAATGTTCAAGATGAAGTAATTAGAGAATTTAATAGTTTTAATAAAGACTCAATGAAAAACAATTTTGTAGGCACAAGTAATGTTTATTTTGCTAAAAAATACGAAATTAAAGCAATAGGGACTATGGCACATGAATTTATAATGGGAATGTCTATTTTAGAAGGGTTAAGACACTCTAATTATTATTCTTTGCAAAATTGGGTTAGAGTTTATAATTCTGATTTAGGAATTGCTCTTACAGATACCTTTGGAAGTGAATCGTTTTTTGAAAATTTTAACAAAAGACTTTCGAAATTATATGATGGAATAAGACATGATAGTGGTTGTCCTTTTGAATTAATAGATGAAGCAATTAAACATTATAAAAAAATGGGAATAGATCCCTTATCTAAAAGTATTGTTTTTAGCGATGGATTAAATGTTGATAAAGCTATTGAAATAAAAAAATATTGTGAAAATAAAATAAAATGTTCTTTTGGTATTGGGACTCATCTTACAAATGATTTTGAGAATAGTCCTGCTTTAAACATGGTTATTAAATTATGGTCTTGCGAAGGAGTTCCTGTAGTAAAATTAAGCGATACTCCTGGTAAAGAAATGGGAGATCCTGATGCAGTTAAAGTAGCGAAATGGACTTTTTATGGAGAAAAATTATAAATTATGATAAATGAAAAAATAGATTTTGATAAAAGATATAGAACAGATAATAAAGAACATTCTATCATCATAAATATCTCATCAGATGATGAAATATTTCTTTACAAAGTTAAAAAAGACGGAAAGTTTACAGAACATGTTTATACCAAACATAGATTTTGTGGAGGAACATTTGTATTTAGAGATTTAAAAAAATACAAAATATTAACATGTGATTGTTGTAATTTAAGAGTGGTTATCCCTAAAAAAATAAAAACTATAAAACAATTAAAAGAATATTTTGAGAAAGAAAATCCAGAAGAAAAAATAAATAGCAGATCAGAGATATTAGATATACGAGAAAAAAATAAATAATATAAACAGTTCTTTAATAATAGAATAAAGTATAATGGTGACGGAAATTGGTATGGCTGCAAGAACATTAACAATAGAACTGCAATAAAATTAACATCGTTAATGGTTGTGAAAGCATTCATGTTGTGAACCCCCTTTTTTAAGGAGCAATAGGTCCAAACTGAAGCAGGTAAAAATCCTGCCTATTATACTTTATTAAATTTTAATATAAGGAAAACAAATAATGAAATATTGGTATATTAAAGAACCTTATACTTGTAGACATTCTGATTTTGATGGATTTAGAGAATTAATATATAGAGGAGATCAAACTCCAGAAGAATTTCTTGCAAGATATCAAGATAATGATGAAAATTATTATAAAGAATGGAAAATGAAGTGGAGAGAATTAAAAAAATATAATCCAGTTTATTATCCCCATACAGCAGAAGGAATGACAGAAATATCAGAAGAAAAATTTAAAGAAATAACAAAGTAAAGGAATAATTAAATGACTGATGAAAAATTAAAACAATTTTTTAAATTAGCAGAAGAATTATATAAGGAAGAGTTTCAAAAAAGAGCATTCTTCGATCCTCCAGTTTATGTAGATGTTGAAGATGAAAATAATCTTATAATAATATCATGTCTTAGTGACTCTTCAAGCATAATTAAAGAACATCTAAAAAATGTTCTTACAGAAGTTAGAGTTGGAACAGAAGCTTACAAAAAAGGAAAAAGATAAAATGATAAAAGAACGAAAAATAAAATTTGAACATATGAAATTTACTAAAAAAGAATTTAAAATATTAAAACTTAAAATATTAAAAATAAAGTTTATTTTAGATCTTTTAAAAAAATACATAAAGAAAATATGAAAAAAAGAGGTCACGATTATTGTCCAGATGCTGTATGGAGAGACATGCAAGAAAGATGTATTATTTTTTCAAATAACAAAGAAGCTCTAATATCGGAAAAAAGATTTAACAAGATGATAAAAACATATAAAACAAAGAGTATCGATGGGCCAGGAGATTTTAAAATTAAAGAGTTTAATCCCATCTGGGCCATGTTTATGAGAAATCAAATATCAGAGTGCTAAATAAATTTTGTATTTGTCCTTTGGGGCAAAAGAAAGAATAAATTATGGAAATATTTTTAGAAGATTCAAATGGAGATCAAATTTGTTTTCATCATGCTGTAAAAATAGTGATAGAGAACGATGAATATATCTCTATGAAAGCTTTTGATGATAAAGATTGTGGAGCAAGTGGAGCATGGTGGAACGGTGGATGTAAAAAATGTGAAGAAAAGAGAAAATGAAAATGAAAATAAAAAAGATTTCTAAAACTCAATATAATGAAAAACTTCAAGAGCTAGAAGATGCTCAAAAAGAATTAAAAATAGCTCAAACAGAGTATGCTAAAGCAGAAGCAAGCATAATAATGGATAATTGTCAAAACTGTAAAGGAACTGGCTTAATAGAAGATGTATCAGGAGGAGATCCTGCTTTTAATCCTTATGGAAGTACAATATATAATAATTGTAGAAAATGTGAAGGGAAAGGATATAATTAATAAAGATGGATAAAAAAATAAGTAAAAGAAAAATGGAGTCATATAAAAGAGCAGAAATGGTGTGTCAGGAGTTCCGTTATCAAATAGTTATAGCTGGTAGGAACGATATGGAGAAAGTTCTTGACTATCTACTTCATTGGATGAAAGTAACTGGTGAAAAAGTAAAATTTAATCGTCCAAAAAAATTAGAAAGGTTAAAATGAATAAAAATATTAAAAAAATAATAAATCATGTAAAAAAAATATTATATAATATTAAAAAATATTGTTATTGTCAAATATTTCATAGAAAATGGATGTGTTTTCCAGAAGTATGGGACAGAGGATTAAAAGGACCTTGGCATTGTAGTGAATGTCATCCTTGTGGAGATGGATTGCAAAAATTATTAAAACTAACAACATATGAACTTATTTCAAATATTATAAATTCAAGTTGCAAACCTGATTTATTTCATATTAGAAAAATGATTATAATTGCTGAAGACACAGGTTTTAGCGTAAAAGAAAGTAAAATTATCAGTCATTGGCTTTTAAACTTCGCTAAAAAATATAAAGATAGTAACGATCCTGAAGATAAAGCACCAGTATTATCAGCAATACGCACAGGAGCATCAATGCTTTTTCCTTCTCAAGTTAATCGCTTATTCCCTCTATTAGAATCAAATCATTCTATTAACACTACTTTAGTTACAGTTAAAATGATAGGAAGAATTTTTGAAGCACAACCTCCATTAAAAATAAATAAATATAAAAATGTAGAAAAAAAGATTTTAAACATTATAAAACCCTTATTAAATCAAGATAAATCTATTTCTTCTGAAGATAGAACTTTATTAAACCTGTCTATTTACGCCCTTATGTCTATAGGTAGTAAAAACATACAACAAATTATTATAAATATTAAAAAAACACAAAAACAATGGTTTGTAAACCATTGTTTACATAATCTTAAAGAATTAAAAAAAATATGGACAAATCATTCCAAACCAGTTTCAAAACAAATTATACAATTATTAGATGAAGTTATTAAAAAATTAAAAGAATAAAAGATTTTTTATGGAGCAGGAATAACTCCTAAAAAATATAAAATTAAATTATTTAAAATAGACAGTAATTATAAAAAATTATAAGAAAGAACAAATATAAAAACAAAATATGAAAAAGAGAATTAAAATGAAAGAAAATATTAAAAAATATTGTAAAAAATGTAATAAAGAAACCTTACATCTTAAAACAAAAAATCAAGGAATTGGAGAAAGAGTTGTAATTGGTATATTTACTTTTGGATTTAATGAATTAATGGTAGAAAATAATTATGAATGCACAACTTGTGGAACAACCGTTTAATAGGAAAGAAAAATGAAAATAAAATATATTTTTGTTATTGATACAGATCAATATGCAGGAAATTTCGAAAGAAATATATGTGCTTATTGCACAGGGCAAATAGGAGATTGTAAAGTAGGTAAAGAAGAAGCAGATAAGTTTCTTCAAAAATATGGGGAAAAAATTATATTTGAAATGGAAGAAATAATAGAACAAAGACCAGATGAACACGGAATACATAGACCTACTACTATATACCCAACCCCAGGATATCTTAATAATGGAAATGGAAAAGAATACAAAGAAGAAGAATGGAAAGAAGGAATGGAAAAATATCCTTCTTATCAAAGTGTTGCTATATTCTTCTATAAAAAACCAGAAAAAGAAATTGTAAATATGATAAAAGAAAGAGCTGAAAAATTTATTCATCAAAAAGATAAATATAGTAATAAACCAAGGACTATGAAAATTCTTGGCTTTAGAATGATTAAAGAAACATTAACGAAAGAAGAAGTAGAGATATAAAATGAAGAAAATATTAATAACTGGAGGGGCTGTTGAGGCGACACTTGATGATGTAAAAATCATTGTTGCCCCAAGTGGCAGTTTAACTATTGGGAATAATCAAAATCCGATTAAAGCAGATAAAAAAGTCCATGTTACTTATCTTTGCTCTAAGAATTCTCAACAACCATGGTGGGATGAATTTCTTGGTTCTGAAGATACTCCGCATTGTGATGTTATTCATCATGATGGAATAGATGATTATATGAAAAAAGTTTTAGAATTAACTCTTAATATGGACGCTGTTGTTCTTGGTGCTGCTGTTGCTAATCTTGTCCCAAAAGAAAAAATAGAAGGTAAATTTCCTAGTCATAATTATAAAGTAGGAGATACTATTCCTATCGATTTTACTATTGCTCCTAGAGTTATTGATGAAGTTAAGAAAGTAAATCCTAAAGTTCATCTTTTTGGATATAAGCTCCTTTCAGGGGTTGATTATTACGAGCTTGTTAGGGCAGCTTATGGAGTTCTTCTTGAATCTAAAGCAGTAACGGTTTTTGCTAACGATGCTAAAGATCTAATGCAAAAATATGCTATCACTAAAGAAAGAGGGGTTCATCCCATACATAATAATGATGTTATGCAATGGATTCTTGATAGAATAAATGAGGATTATTACATCACCATAACGACAGAAAATAATCAAGTACTTGAGAATATGAAAGATGCTAAATATAGATTAAAAGACATTATTAATGTAAATAAAAATTCTTTTATAGAAGTAGAAGAAGGATATGTCTTCGGTTCCGCAGCTATGAGAATATTAGAAAATAAAAATGTATTTGTAACAACTGTGAGAGGAAAAAGAGAAATAGCTGATTTTACTTTTGTAACAGAAGTAGATCATTTGAAAAGAAAAGTTTATTGTGCAACGAATAAAAAAGCAAGTTTAAATGCTCCTTTATTTGAACGTATATTTACTCATCTTTCTGAAGTAATGTATATATTACATTTTCATCATCAGAGAGAAGATTTAATAACATTAGAATATGCAACCCCAGGAACAGATAAAGATTCAATAAGAGATATACTAAAATATCATTCTTTTAATATTAAAGGACATGGTTGTATTTTAAGTTATGATAAAAATGGAGAATTATTAAAATAATAATCGAGAAAGTAATGGAAAATATGAAGCAATTGAGTAGGATTGAAAGTCATGGTGGAAATGGAAACTTTAAAGGTTCTGTTCTTATAGAGTCTGAAAAATATGATGCCTTGTCAGAAGAATCTCGTAATAACATATCTTGGAAAGTTTCTGATTATTTACAGGTAATTCAAAAATTAATTGAGATAGAATGGGCTAAAGCTAATGAAATTGACAAACGTAATAATCATGTAACTGAATTAACTGAGTTATTTAAGTCAGCAGGATTTAATACTATTCACGTTAAGACAATAGATAATCAATATTGTAAAGATGCTTGTTGCTACAAATATCCTTGGATTATCGTCGCCACCAAAAAAGGGAGTATTAAACTTGGATGGAGAAAAAGAGTAATGAATCTAGACTGGTCAGAATCAGATATTAAAGCTATAGGCACAGAATTATTTAAAGACGAAAACACTACAACTGGAGAACATTATATACATTGTTGGGGTAAAGATAAAGCTATTGAATATTTGAAGAAACTTAATTCTGAGGAATTATAATAAAAATGAGTTATCCTAACATAAAAACTTATGAAAAATTATATAGAAGATTTCTGCAAGGAGATAGATCTAAAGAAATGCTTGATCTTGCAGGAGATATTAGTAGTAAAGTATTTCTTGATATCTGTTGTGGAGGGGGTAGATTAACTAAAGAAGCAATAAAAAGAAACACTAAAAAAAATATAATGATTGATGTAGAAGCAAAAATGATTTCAGAAGGATTTATAGAGAGCGGACTTACTCAACTCTTAATAATGTCGATAGAAGATGCTATTGTTGAAATAAAAAGAACTAATAAGATAATAGATATAGCAATGTGTCAACAAGGTATTAATTACTGGTTAACAGAATCTAAAGCAAGGAGTTTATCTCATCTTATGCCTAAAGGTGGAATTTTTATATTTAATACTTTTAATAAAAAACCCTCTGAAACCCCATTAGTTAAGCAATATGGTTTACTTCTCCCTGGAGAATTAAAAAAGAGACACTATACAGAAGTTAGTTGGTTCGTAAAAAATGACTGGTTCAATATTTATCATGTTCAAATCTGTCAAGGAGAAGAATCTCACTTTACAAAATTTAGATGGATGGATGAAGAATATATTAGATATTGTCTTGAAAAATTCTTTGAAGTAAAGTTAATAATAGATAATAAAACGAGTATTTACAAATGTATAAAAAAAGAATAAAAATACAATGCAAAATGTGTGAAAACAAAATGTTTAAAAAAACAAAAGATGGAATGTGTATGTCTTGTCATATGAGTTTATGTCAAAAAAAAGCAATTGATTGTTTAAGGTGTAATGATGTTTGTAGTAAATTAATAGATTGGGTTTATAAGGAAAATAAAAATGACAGTTTATGAAATAGATGAAGAACAATTTGAAGAAATAAAAAGAATAATAAATGAATATAAAAAAACATCTAAACATATAGAAGATTTATATTTAGATTTATTTTCACGAGGAGAAACATCTAAAATAACTCTTAAAAATACAATAAAATCAGTAACTGATATAAAAAAACAATCTGAAAAACTTATTGCTTCTATTAAAAAAAATAAACAAAAAAAAGAAAAAATCGAATCAGAAAATAGATTCGAATTATTAGATAATTATTATTAGAGAAAAAGATAAAAAATAATGGAGAAAATGTAGTCAATTACCTCTACCATAAAGGTAGAGGCTTGTAACTATCGTCAAGATGACGATGCTACAATAGGCTGATTGACTACAGCCCTACTTGGGTAAGATTTACTATCCAAGTAATTTTGTTTAATGTTAAATGATGCATTTAAGTCAGCATTTAACTGATAAGAACATTGAATACATTTAAACTGAGATTGGTTTTTACGATTAGAACGAGAAATATGACCACATTTACTACATTTTTGAGAAGTATAACGAGCGGAAACGTATTCTACTTGAATACCCTTTTCTTCTGCTTTGTACGTCAAGAACTGCTCAAACTGGTAAAAGTTCCACTTGTGAAGTTCCGTTCTTTGCTTCTTTCTCAATCTAACGTTTTGACGGATACCCGTCAATTCTTCAAGGATAATGGTACTTCCTGGAGTTACAGACTGAACGACTTGCTTAGCAATGCAATGATTTACGTCTCTGCGATAACGGTTAACCTTTTTAGAAAGTTTCTTAAGGTGTCTTTTTGCAGATTTAGTTCCTTTGCTTTGCAGTTTGCTTTTAAGCCTTTCATACTTATCTGTAATTCTCTTAATTTCAGAACCATTAAAGAATTGTTTTTCAGATGTCACTGCTATCTTCTTAATACCACGGTCTATTCCTACATAAGTATCTGTTTTAGGAATATCAGTCTTTTCTGTAGAGACTACAATATTAAGAAAAACTGTATGATTTCTAATCATAAGTTCAGCAGAACATTTATTCCAAGTAATATATTGTTTAAAGTAATCTGGTACTTGAATAGGATATTTCTTCCTACCATCGATAGTAAGAAGAGAAATCTTTTCTTTGTCGAACCAGATAGTAATAGAGTTTTTGTCGTACCTAATAGAACACTGTTTAGAGATAGGTTGTGTAGCTTTTTTCTTCTTAATGATTTTAGACCTGACAGATTTAAGACTTTCAGTTGCCTTTGTTCTAGCGGAGATAGCAAGTTGAGAAGGAAGGTTAAATTGTTCTCGAACAGTTTTGTAGGTCTTATGGTGTAAAGATATAGCATTATAATCACTATCTTGCCAACCTTGTTGGCATATAAGATTGTATGCTTTTGTATATGCTTGAACAGTTGATAATATCTCTGCTTCAGGTATATCTAATTTAAGTTTAATTGTACGAGTTAGTTTCATATATGTATATTATCGGATTATATGAGAAAAACCTTTAAGAAAATGATAATTTTAGAAAAAATAAGTTTTGAGATACTTCGTCAGCCTTTGGCTGACTTAATGTCTCATTCCTCCCCTCCCACAAGGGAAGGGGTTTCCTGAGACAAGAAATTATGAAAAATAAAGAAATTATTAAAAAAATAGATCAATGGCAACGCAGCTCTTGCACTCACGAATTAACTTGTGGATCTGATATTTGTCGATTAGCATTAAAAGCAGTGGAAAAAGAAGGTAAAGTTATATTAAAATGTATGAATCCTAGTTGTAATTATGAACAAACTTTTATTCCACCTCCTGTATTAAAGGCAAATATAAAAAAAATTGAGAAAGAAATTAAAGAAATGTTGATGAATCTTAAAAAGGATAAAAAATAATGTGTCTTGATAAAAATTTTGATGAGAAAAAAACAGAAAAAATTCTAAAAAAACTACCAGAAGAAATTACTGTATATAAAGTGATACAGAAAAACAAATCTGAAAAATGTTATACAGGATTATTTCATGTCAAATTTGAGTATAAAGAAGGAGAAAATAGAGCAGAAATATCTAATTTTACTCCAATAGATTCTGGTTTTTATACTTTTAAAACAAAAATAGGAGCATGGATTTATAATTTTGGTTCAAGTATAAAAGCCTCAATTATTAAATGCAAACTGTATAAAAAAGACATTCGAGCTATTGGGAAACAAGGTGGTTTTTTAACTTTTGTTTCTTCAAAATTAACTGTCCCTAAATATAAGGATTAAAATGAAAAATGTATCAGATAAACAAATGAAATTTATAGTAAAATATATAAATAAAACTCATAAGAATGATAGTCCATTTATTGTTGGGACTATCATTGAAGATATAAATAAAAAAATAACCAAACTTATGACAGAAGAAGGACTTACAAAAGAAGAACAAAAAGATTATTGGGACTTTTATCAAAAAAAAGAGAATGTAGAATTTGATGAAAATGATGAAGTAATAAGTTTTAAACCATTTTTGAAAGGAAAAGTAAAATGAATTGGAATAAAGAAATAGAAAAAATAAGTAGATGGATGGCCGATTATAATAAAAATGCTGGAACAAATGGCTATATCTGTGGAATTTCAGGGGGAATTGATAGTGCTCTTGCTGGAAGTCTTTGTGTTAAAGAATGTGAAGGAAAGGTAATTTTTATAAATCTTCCGTGTCAAAGTTCTCTAGATATGGAAGAGGATGCTCTTAAATTAGCTAATAATTTAGGAGTAGAATTAAGAGTTTTTAATCTTATTGATAGTTATAATGCCATTATAAAAGAATTAGAAGCAGGAGGAGAAACAGTTGAAAATATTACAAGAGAAAACACAAAATCTCGCTTACGGATGACGTATTTATTTGCTATTGCAAACCAGTATAACATGCTCGTTTGCGGAACTGGGAATAGAAGCGAGCTTCAAATTGGATTCGTTAGCGTAGGAGGAGATCAAATTTGTAGCATTGAACCCTTAGGAAACTATTATAAAAACGAAATTTATAAAATGGCAGAACTAATAACAGAAATTCCTAAAAATATTTTAGAGAAAACTCCTACACCTGATTTGTCACAAAATAAAAATATGACGGACGAGCAAATTATTGGACTTAGTTATAAAAAAATAGATGGTATTTTAAAAGCTATAAATGAAAAAAACAATAATACTTTAAAATCTTTTTCTAAAAAGGATGTAGAAAAAATTAAATCTATGATAAAGAAAGCAAAATTTAAAAACGAAGTTCCTCCTAGATATATAAGAGAAAAAGAATGAAAATGTTAAAACATATATCTGGATATCTATATACTCAATTACAAACAACTATTCATAAGTTTTGGGTATTTTATTATGCTGTAAAATTTTGTGTTAAAGACAAGGGAACAAAAAGAAAAATAACTTTACTTATTAGTGCATTATTTCACGATAATTCTAAATACTCTTGGATAGAAGCAAAAGGATTTGCTACTACTATTTTTGATCTAAAACATAGCACATATGGATCAGAAGAATATAAAGCACTTTTAGATAAAATACAACCTTCTTTAAAACATCACTATAATAAAAATGCACATCATCCTGAATTTTTGATTAATTATTATAAAGATTTGGAAGAAAAAGAGCGAGACATAGATTATTTTGATGAAATGATTGCAATAGAAAAAATTGAAATGGTGGTGGACTGGCGTTCTGCGACTAGGCGGCACAAAGATGGTGATATTTTTGAATCAATAGAGATAAATCAAAAAAGATTTGGCTATAGTGATGAGGATAAAGAATATTTTATCACTATAGCCAAATTGATAGTTTAATTTTCATTTATATTTTTTTCTTTTATAATTTCCCAAATTTTAGGTATTTTTTTTCTATTTTCAGAAACTATAGAAACAGTATCTTCATTTTGTATTCTACCAGCTAATCCTCTTTCTCCATCTTTCCCGAATAAATTATCTCTATTTTCCTTACTTAACATTATTTTTGCTAATTCTGTCGTAGCGACTGTTTCTTCGATAGCTTTATCTTTTTTTCCTATAGATTTTTGTTGAGAATATGTTTTCCACAAAATAAATCCAATTATTAAAAGAAGTATTCCTAATCCTATCCACGAAATAAGAATTAGATGTTGATTAAAAGTTGTTGCAAATATAAGAGTTCCAGCACAAGCTGCAAATCCTGCCATTCCCATTTTAGGATTTGTTATAAATCCTACAGCAATTGAAATTCCCATTCCTATAAAACAAATAAACATTATTTGTCTAATCATCTTTTGAGTTTCTTTTTTGTTTTCTATATTCAAACTTTCTGTTTGTAGTTCTAGTTTTTCTGCTTTTTTTATACTGTTGGTTAGGTCTTTTTTTAATTCTGAAATTTCTACTGTTCCTAAATTGTTTCTTATTTCTATTAAATCATTTGATAAAGTTGTTTTATTACTTTCGAAACATCCAGTGGTGAAAAGTAATAATAGTAATAATATAAATATTTTAGTTTTCATTTTATTTTTCCTAAAAAATTATTTATTTTTTTAACGACATTTTTATAGTTATATATTCTAACAACAAGAAGTTTATTCCTCTTTATCTGTAAATATATTAATATTTTGTTCTTTATCTATAGCATTTAAAAATTCAATTATTGTCCATGTAATTCCTGCTGCAATTGCTCCGCTAAAAGGCCAAAAGAAATAAGGAATACCAAATATAAAAAAAGAGATAGAACCAACAGCTAAATCTGCTATAAAAGTTACCCAGAAGCTTGTGCAAGTCGTACAAAACAGTATTTGAGGAGCTTTATAATGTATTTTTCTTAAAAAAAGTTGTAATATTATTCTATATCTTTTAATAGGAAAATTTTTTCCCTTCTCAACTAAAAGAATAGAAATACCATATCCTAATAAAACAGATATAATTAAACAAATTAAAAAATTAAACATATATTATTCCCTTTTTTCTATATATATCGACATATTTAGAGGATATTATTATTTTTTGTCGAAATAAATTAATTATGAATTGGTATAAAAAAGCAGAACAATATATAGCTTATCATGGATCTCCTAAAGAGTTTCAAGATTTTTCTTATGAATATCTTGGAACCAATGGAACTGCTGAAGGATTCGGTTTTTATTTTACTAGTGATAAAAAAATAGCTGAAGGATATGCAGAAGGAGGTATGGTAAAAGAAGTTTATCTTAATATTAATAAGCCCTTAAGCTTTAATAGTTTAACTATCACCCCTAAAGATCTTTCTATATTTTTAAGAAGATTAGATCCAGATGGACAGGGATATCTATCAAATTGGGGAGAAGCTGATTTTCAAGGATATGAAAATATTTTAAATACTGCTGTTGAAGGAGAACTTTCTGGATCTGACAATGATGTAGATTTAATATCGGGAATTATTAATGGATGGGGAGGGTCTCCAGAATCTATATACCCAATACTAAAACAAACATTGAGTTATGATGGTATTATTGTTAAAAATCCATCGTGGGGGAAAAATCAAATAATATATATAGTATTTGATAATAATCAAATTAGAAATATATAATTATGAATTGGTATAAAAAAATAATTAAAACATCTTCTATTAGATATTTATATCACGGGACCAGTATAAATAATTTAAATTCAATATTATCTGAAGGATTAAATAGTTATCATGGAGCAATTTACGATGAAACTTTTCAAAATGTAAGAAAAAAAAGAAGCTTAGAAAGTTATGGAGGAGTTTATTTAACAGATAATTTAAGAACCGCTCTTATGTCTGGTTTTACAGCAGCAGAAAAAAATAAAGTTGAAACGAAAACTTCTGTTATAGCAATAGTTCAAATAGAAGACAAAACTCCATCTGTGCTTATTGATGAAGACTTGCTAAATAACCCCTATCATGCTATTTATCAAGTAGCAGGAGACCCGAGTATCCCTATAAAGCTAGTAGAATGGATAACTAATAATTTTCCCAATATAGAAATAGCTGTTGATTTTTATTTACAAGGTTTGTCATCAGGAAGAACCCAAATAAATAATGATAAATTTTTACAAGGAATAAAACCTTATGTTTATAATTTATTAAAAACATATGCCATACAACAACTTACTATAGCTTTTAACAATGAAGATTGGGGAACAACAACATTAAAATATAACTACCCTCAATTAGAAAATTTACCAGATATGACAACTGCTATTCAAAACTTCCGAAACGCCGCTTCTATATTTATGCAAAAAGCCAATCGTTTAACAACTTTTATAAATGATAGTTTTCAAAATAATATGAGAATAACGGAACCTATATCTTTTAGAGGTAAAAATAAAATTGTTTTAATATCTACATTTAACAGAAATGATAAAGCATCAGATTATAATTATTCAATAAATATTACATATTTGTCAAATCCAAACATATTAAAACAATATATTAATGATATTAAAGAAAAATATAGTGATAGTTTTAATATGAAACATAATGGGAATATCGTCTATGAAAATAAAAAAGAAAAGGTTCTTATTTAATATGAATTGGTATAAAAAAGCACAAAATGACGACCCTCCTGAATGGGAATTCCCTGAAGCAGAGCATGACTATAATCCCTCTTGGGATTATGAGGTAGATTCTATACCAGACCAAAAATTAGTTCAAATAGCAGAACAAACTATAAATGAAATTAATACCAAAATAGTTCCTCAAATAGGAATGGGAGTATGTAAAGCTGCCTATATAAAAGAAAAAAGCCCTGATGCATTAGCTAGATATATATATGGAACTCAACCTAATCCTGTTTTTGTTATTGATTTAGAAAATATAAAAAGAATAGCAGAAGAATGTTCTAGAGATTTATATTGCGATCCAGAAACAGAAATAATAATTGGAATAAGAACCTCTCTTTTTCATGAACTAGGGCATGCTATACAAGAGTGGATGAATATAGATATGAATGAGGATGAAGCAGAACAATTTGCAAGAGAATATCAAGATATGGGAGAAATATGGAGATTTTGGGAATAATATGAATTGGTATAAAAAAATCTTGACAAGCGATTATAAAAGTGATAATATCTCTCATATGGAAAAAGAACTAATTATAATGAGAGGCGTGTCTGGAAGTGGGAAAAGCTATAAGGCAAAACAATTAGCTGGAGATAATGGGGTTATTTGTTCTGCTGATGACTTTTTTACAGAATTAGGAAAAGGCAATTATGCTTTTAACCCTTCTTTATTAGGAAAAGCTCATCAACAATGTCAAGATAGAGCTACAAAAGCAATACAACAAGGAATATCTCCTGTAATTATCGATAATACAAATACCAGATTATGGGAAATGAAAAAACTCAAACCAATTATTCAACTTGCCCAGTCATTGGGATATTCTGTTAGGATAG
>SDBU01005567.1_pt1 | contig 15035 bp, 12 predicted proteins | sample 2277071 | NCBI WGS metagenome assembly SDBU01 (sample SAMN10397929, study PRJNA504765) | marine sediment metagenome | isolation source: marine sediment core GS08_GC12, 126 cmbsf | place: Arctic Ocean: Gakkel Ridge, Loki's castle | collected 2008
GAATTCCCCACCACCTTCATCGTGACCCTGTGCAGGGGCAGGTACCCCTTTTGAGCCAGCTCCGGTCGGGGGATGGAGGACTCGTCGGGTTTGTCGGTCAGGCCGAAGAGGAGGACGCCCTTCTCTCTCAGGAAGCGACAACCGTCGGCCACCTCGCGGGTGATGACGATCTCCTCGGCGAGAACCCTCTCCTCCCCCACATCGTCGGGCAAGCGATCCATCCGCCTCACCGTCTCTTCGTATTCCCGGTAGCGAAAACTTTTGAAAGGGGTGGGATCGCCCCGCTGGAAATTGGCGTAGACCTCCCGGTGAACCGGGGCCAGCTCGTCGCCAATGGCCCTCTCCGCGCAGATCTCGATGAACTGGGCGAACGTGGAAACGCGGTCGTCATCGAGATCGGCTAGCAGTTGGTCGAAGTCATAGACCTCGCCGCTGACCATGAGGCAGATGTAAGCCAAATAGTCCTGATTGTCGGCGGTGAAGGGGTGGTATTGGGGTTGATTCAGCTCGTCATAGACGGCCCGGAACTCCCCTTCGTCGAAGTCGGCCCCCAGGACCTCCTCCACGGTGCGGCGCACTGCCTCCACCCGCGCCGCATCTATAACATGAGAGTTCCTCCCCCGCGCCCCGAAGGCCGTCTTGTCCAGGTCAAGAAGAACTGCCGTCGCCTCGTCGAAAGCGAAGCCTTCTCTCTCAAGGAAGTGGATAAAATCAGCCAGCGCCTCCCAGCGGTTAGCCAGCATTATTCTGTCCCCAATGCCTGTCCGCTCGCTCTCCTCCACTCTCTCGTGGCCGATGAAACCGTAGATGGGCAGATGCTGGGCCAGATTGCGGATGGCCTGGCCGTCGTTCATGGCGGTATCGCCGATGTAGATGAGCCGCTGCAGCCGCTGGTCGGAGCGCAATGCCTGAGCCTGACTCAAGATGCGCAGGATAGCCTGGGCGTAAGCGGGCTCTGTTTTGCGAGGGATGCCCCCCCTTCCTCCCCCCCAACCCTTCGACGAGCTCAGGACACCGCTTTGGGGGGGAAAGAGGGGGGGCAGTTGGGGACTCCGTAGCCGCCCGTCGGCAGGCTCCAGGTTGCGGTAGACCACCAAGTCGCCAAGGATATCGTGGATCGTCCCTCGCTCGAACATCTTTCCTCCTTCGGCCCACAGACCCTAAGGGTTTCTGAAACCCTTAGGGTCTTCTAGAAATCCAAATAACCCTGAGCCGCCAGAAGCTCGGCATTGAGGACGGCGGCCCCAGCCGCCCCCCGTATGGTGTTGTGGCCCAGGAGGACGAACTTGTAATCCAGCACCGGACATTCCCGCACCCGCCCGACCACCACGCTCATCCCTCCGCCCTCGTCGCGGTCGAGGCGGGGCTGAGGGCGATCGTTCTCCTCCCGCACCACGATGGGGCGCTCCGGCGCGCTGGGGAGCCCCAAATCCTGGAGAGGCCCTCGAAAGCTCCGCAGCGCTTCCACTAATTCCTCGCGGCTTGCCTCTTGTCCCAGCTTTAGTGAGATGGCTTCCAGGTGCCCCTCTCGCGTGGCCACGCGGTGGCACTGAGCGCTGATGGTCATCTCCGCTTCCCTGACGGCCTCCCCCTCCAACCGCCCCAGGAGCTTAAGCGGTTCCCTCTCCAGCTTCTCCTCCTCGCCGGCGATGTAGGGGATGACGTTATCCAGAATGTCCAGGGAGGGGACGCCGGGATAACCAGCGCCGGAGAGAGCCTGCATGGTCACCACGTTGAGAGCTGTGATCCCAAAGCGATCCCAGAGCGGTTTCAGAGCCAGCACCAGTTGGGCCGTGGAGCAATTGGGATTGGTGACGATGAAGCCCTTCCAACTGCGCCTTCGTCGCTGAGTCTCGATGAGGGCCAGGTGATCGGGGTTGACCTCAGGAACCAGCAAGGGCACGTCTGGGTCGAGGCGGTGGTTGCGAGCGTTGCTGGAGACGGCATAGCCCGCAGTGGCGAGCTCCTCTTCGATAGGCCCTGCCACCTTAGCCGGGAGGGCGGAGAACACCAACTGGCAGGCGAGGTTGGGCTTGCACTCCTGAACAGCCATCTCTTTTGCGACAATGGGCATGTCGCCCGAAACGACCCAGTGGCAAGCCTCGCCGTAGGGCATCCCCACCGAGCGCTCTGAGGCAGCCAGAGCCGTGATCTCGAACCAGGGGTGATGGGCCAGCAATTGCACGAACCGCTGCCCCACCATGCCTGTAGCTCCCAAAATGCCAACTTTGATTTTGTCCATAGTCTTTCCTCCAGTGTACACATGTCATTGCGAGCCCCGCAGGGGCGAAGCAATCCCCTACGCACGTTGGAGATTGCTTCGGGCGCACACACCGCGCCCTCGCAATGACATTCTACACTCCTTGTTCTCCCAACCCTTCGGTCGGAATTCCGGGGCTCTCCAAGGGAGAGGTGCTCCTGAGCCCCTTCTTGGCACTCATCTCCCCCAGCAGTCTGGACTTCTGATAGGCGGCCCACACGCCCTTGGAGATTATGGTCCGCAATCCTCCCTTTTCCAACTGGTAGATGGCCTCTGCGCTGGTGCCCCCTGGCGAGGTGACCATGTTGCGCAGCTCGGCCAGGTGCTTCCCCGACTCGCCGGCGAAGAGCACCGAGCCCAGCACCGTTTGGATGACCAGCTTCCTGGCCACCCGCCTGGAGAAGCCGAGGTGAACGGCGGCCTCGACCAGCGCCTCCATCATCAGAAACACGTAAGTAGGCCCGGTGCCGCTCACAGCGGTGGCCATGTCGAGAGCGTCCTCGTCCTCGACGTAGATCTCTGTGCCCAGGGCCTGGAGGATGGCCCTGGCTTGGGCGCGTTGTTCCTCCGTCACCTCCGGGGTGGCGGTCCACACACTCATCCCTTCGCCTATCTGGGCGGGGGTGTTGGGCATCACCCGTACGATGGCCCGATGCTGCAATACCTGAGCGATGGTCTCGATGCGCGCCCCGGCCACGATGGAGAAGATGAGTTGGTGGGGGCGGATCAGGCTGCACAGATTGTCCAGCACGAAGGGCAGCACTCGTGGTTTGATGGACAGGACGACGATATCGCCTGCCTGCGCTGCCTCCTTGTTATCGGTGGTGCTCTTAACTCCGTAGCGCTCCTCCAACTCCCGGCCCCGCTCGGGACGGGGGCCGCTGGCGATGATCCGACGGGGATTTGTCAGGCCCTTGTTCAAGATACCTTTGATCATCGCCTCGGCCATGGTGCCGCTGCCTATGAAAGCTAAAGTCTTGCTGTTTAACATCCCGACCTCCCTTCGACAAGCTCAGGACGCCGCCCTAACCCAAATTCCTGGTGAATGTCTCGCACTGCGGTCTCCATGTCCTCCTCGTCCACTACGAAGGAGATGTTGTACTCCGAAGAGCCTTGGGCGATGGAGATGACGTTGACAGCGTGCTTTCCCAGGGCGCCGAAAACCTTGGCCGCTATCCCCGGCGTTCCCTTCATCCCTGCCCCCACTACGGCCACGATTGCCACCTCATTCTGGGCCCAGATGCGGTCCACGTTGCGGCGAGCTAACTCCGTCTCGAAGGCCGCCTCCAGGGCCTTCAGAGCACGGTCCACGGTCTCCTGCCGGATAATGAAGCAGATGCTCTGCTCTGACGAGGACTGAGAGATCATCAGCACGCTGATGCTCTCCTGGGCCACGGCGGTGAAGACCCTGGCGGCGATGCCCGGCACCCCCAGCATCCCCCTTCCCGCCACCGTAACCAGGCTCAGGCCCTCGATGGAGGTGATTCCCTTCACCGCAAGCTCGCTGGGCTGAGGCTCGGCGACGATCAAAGTGCCGGGGTAGGAGGGGTTGAAGGTATTGACGATGCGCAGGGGGATGCCTCGCTCCACCGCGGGCAGGATGGTCTTGGGGTGGAGCACTTTGGCCCCGAAGTAGGAGAGCTCCGCCGCCTCGGCGTAGGAGATCTCAGACAGGGTGCGGGCTTCCGGCACCACCCGTGGATCGGCGGTCATCACCCCGTCCACGTCGGTCCAGATCCAGACCTCGTCGGCATCTAAGCAGGCGCCCAGGATGGCCGCCGTATAGTCGCTCCCGCCGCGCCCCAGGGTGGTGGTCACCCCATCTTTGGTGGCAGCGATGAAACCCGTCACGATCGGTGTCACCCCTTGGGCCAGGAGGGGCAGGAGCCGCGCCTGGGCCGCCTCCCTCGTCTCGTCCATGAGAGGCACAGCCGCGCCGTGTTTGCCGTTGGTGACCACGACCTCGGTCGCCTCCACCGCCGTGGCCCTCTCCCCCCTGTCTCTCAGGGCCGCAGCCAGGATGCGAGCCGTCAGCCTCTCCCCCAGAGATGCCACCGCATCGGAGCCTCGGGCCGTGAGCTCTCCCAGGATGTGAATGCTGCGACAGAGGCTCTCGAAATCGGACAGCAGGGCCTCGATCTCCTCCATCAACTGCCCCCGGGTTTCTTCGTAGCTGAGGGCCTCGGTCATGGCCAAGCGATGGCGGTCCGAGAGGGCCCATCGCGCCCGACGGAAGGTCTCAGCATCCCCCCGGGCCGCGGAGGTGGCCGCAGAGAGCAGGGTGTCGGTTACTCCGCTCATGGCCGAGACCACCACCACGACGCCTCCCTTGTCCTTCAGGGTTTGAATGACGATGTCCACTGCCCTGTTGATGGCCTCCCCATTGCCCAGAGAGGTACCACCGAACTTCATCACAATCATAAGCTTCCCTCCAAATATCCGTTCAGGTGCCAGGCACTTCCATTGAGGATTTCACAGCAAAAACGCTTTCCAAATTGCCCTCGGCGTTGGTGCAGACAGCTTTTTCGAAAGTGCCTGGCACCTTAGCAACTCTTATCCAATGCTTCCTGAACTGCTTCTAGCGTCGGCTCAATGGTCACGGGACGATTGGCGTGGGACGGAGTCAGGCCCGCCAGCTTACCCAGGTGGTAATCAACCGTCGCCTGCGGGTCTTTCAGGAGATGGCCGGTGAGAATGACCAATACCTTCTCCCTTCGCCCGATGGCTCCTTCTTCAACCAGCTTCTTCGCTCCAGCCACCGCGGCGGCCGAAGCCGGCTCGCAGCCGATGCCCGCCGCGTCTACCCTGGCCTTGGCGTCCATGATCTGCTGATCGGAAACCTCGGCCACCAGGCCGTCGGTCCAGCGCAGGGCCCGCACCGCCCTGGGGTAGCTCACCGGATCGCCGATGCGGATGGCCGTGGCTACCGTGTGGGCCTCCACCCTCTCCCGCTGCTGGAAGCCGCCCAGGAAACTGCGGTAGAAGGGGTTGGCTCCCTGAGCCTGGACAGCGGCCAGGCGCGGCATCCGGCTAATGAGCCCCAACTCCTTTAGCTCGTAGAGGGCCTTGCCGAAGGCGCTGGTATTGCCCAGATTGCCCGCTGGCAGGACGATCCAGTCGGGCACTTCCCAGCCCAGTTGCTGCAGGGCCTCGAAGACGATGCTCTTCTGCCCCTCCAGGCGGAAGGGATTGAGCGAGTTCAGCAAGTAGATACCCAGCTCGTCGCAGACCTGGCGCACCAGCCTCATGGCGGTGTCGAAATCGCCCCTGACTTGCAGGGTCTTGGCCCCGTAGGCCAGAGCCTGGGCGAGCTTGCCAAAGGCGATCTGGCCCTGGGGGACGAAGACGATGGCCGAAAGACCTGCCAGGGCAGCGTAGGCCGCCAGCGAGGCCGAGGTGTTGCCCGTGGAAGCACAGGCCACGGCCTGACAACCCAGGAACCTGGCCTGGGTCACCCCCACCGTCATCCCCCGGTCCTTGAATGAACCCGTGGGGTTCTCGCCCTCGTGCTTGAGGTAGAGATCGTCCACCCCCAGCCAATCGCTCAGGCGAGGGCTGCGGTAGAGATTCGTGTTCCCCTCGGGGCGGGAGACGATTGCTTCCTCGTCCACGGGCAGGATCAGCTCCCGATAGCGCCAGACGCCGCTGGCGTAGGGCAGCGACAGGTCTCCCAGACGGTCGTCAAAAAGCTCTCTGGACACCTGCTCTCGCAAGGAATCCAGGTCGTGCTCAACGTCCAGCAGGCCGCCGCAGTCGCAGGTGTAGCGAATCTCCTGGGGGGAATATTCCGCGCCACAGGCCATGCACCTCAGCTTGAAATCCATCCTTCTCTCCCTAAAATGACGTGAAGCCGCCTATCTTTCGACAGACGGCTTCGTCGTTGGGACTGCGATGTCCCATAACACTACAACGAATTGAGAAAGGAACGAATTCTTCTCAGCGCACAAGCATTGGATCAACTACTGGAGTGCGGGCGCGCGCCTGGGAGCAGCCTTACGGCTGCACTCCGCGCAACTTAACCCACCGGTTATGCGCGCTAATGGGTTTCTTGCTCCCAATTCGTTTTATTCTGAATTCGCTGTAGTGTTCCAGCGACTATCACTTATACTGATCCAAGAAAGCCCGCATCTCCGGATCGTCGGCAAACTCGTCGTCCAGAACCACGACTTGCCCCTCGTGGCCGGCTACCTTGCCCTGACTGACGATGTCCAGCCTAACCACCCCGATCCACCTACCCTGATAGCCAACCTGAGCGATCACGGTGCTGCTCGGCTCGTCCCACAAAGGCGGATCCAGGACGTCGCGGGATTGGCCTCCGACGATGAGGTCAATACCATCCACCTCGCCCGCTATCTGCATATCCACAACCGTGCCCAGGTGGGAGAGAACGATGATGACGTCTACCTCCTCGCTCACCTGGGCCATGTAATCCTTGAGCGCTTTCAGCGGGTTGCGGACAACGATGGCTCCGCCCGCTGCATTAGCCGCCTCCTGGTTCGTCAGGCCGATGATGGCTGCTTTGTGATCCCCCATCTCCTTGATAACGTAGGGCGCAGCGAACAACTGATCCGTCTCCGCCATCACCACGTTGGCCGAGAGGATGGGAAATTCGGCCTCCTCCATGCGCTGACGCAGCACATCGAGGCCCAGCCGGAAGTCCTGGTCGCCCAGAACCATGGCGTCGTAACCCAGCAGATTCATGGCTTCCACGATGACCCGGCCCTGTGTTTCTTGGGCCAGGTGGTTGCCGAAGAGAGTGTTACCCCCATCCAGCAGCAGCACGTTCTCCGAAGTCTTTCGTACCTCTTTCACCTTTGTGGCCCGCCGGGCCAGCCCCCCCTTGGGGCGCCCTCAACCGCAGGGTTCGGTGAAGCCCAGGGTATCGTTGGTGTGCAGGACGGTCAACTCGAGAGGGCGCTTAGGTGTAGGTGAGCCACAGCCCAAAAAGGCCAGGCCTACAACCGCCAGCGCAACTAGCACCACAAGTTTGATTCTACGCATAGTCTTCTCCAGAGCATGTCTAAAAATCAGCGTGCGGCCTTGAGGCCGCCGCATATAGTATAACCCACTAGAGGCAAATTGTCAAAGCCTCCATTTGACCAGGGAGCGAATGGGTGATAAAATAACAACAAGCGTACCGCACACTCCCCAAGGATATTCAGCGAAGGGTGGACGAGAAGCTCAGATTCCTACTGAGAGACCCCAGGCATCCTTCTCTTACGACACCCCAATCCGCATAGCCCTACCTGGTGCGAATGAATGCTACCCATGAGCAACATCCGCGTCGCTATCGTAGACGATCAAACCCTCATCCGCGAAGGGCTGGCCTCGCTGCTGGCTCTGGTGCCCGACCTGACGGTGGTGGGCAAGGCGGCCGACGGACGCGAGGCACTGGCGCTGGTCGCCGAACAGGCGCCGGACGTGGTGCTGATGGACGTGCGGATGCCGGGCATGAACGGCGTGGCTGCCACGCGAGAGATCCGCGCCCGTTATCCGCGTACCCACGTGATCGTGTTGACCACCTTCGACGACGAGTACGTCTTCGAATCGCTGCGAGCCGGCGCCTCCGGCTACCTGCTCAAGAACGCCGACCCCGATCACCTGGCCACGGCCATCCGCGCCGTCCACGCTGGCGATTCCATCCTGGATCCGGCCGTCACCCGGAAGGTGATCCGCCGCGCCACCCGCCCGGAAGCGGAGCCGGTCTTGACCGAACGGTTGACCCGGCGCGAGCGGGAGGTGCTGCGGTTGATGGCCGAGGGTGCTTCCAATGCCGAAATCGCTGAACGATTGTGCCTGGCGGAGGGTACGGTCAAGAACCACGTCAGCCACATCCTGGGCAAATTGGGTGCCCGCGATCGGACCCATGCCGTCCGCCTGGCGGTGGAATGGGGATTGCTGAATGAACAATGAGACAATGAACAATGCGGCAATGAACAATGAATAAAGTGACGCCCACGGACACAGTATCTCCTCCAGACATCCGCGCCGGCCGCAAGTCCTTCGTCGCCACCGTGGTCGCCGTGTACGTCGCTACATTCGCTTTCCCGCAGCACCCATTCACCCCGTCCGAGATCGTTGCTCTGCTCACGGCGGGTGGGGTGTATTTGCTGGTGGGCATCTATGGCTTTGAGTTTTACGCTCGCACGGGTTCACCCTTCGTCCTGGCCGTATTCTACGCGGTTGAGATTCCGCTGGCCGGGTTGATCGTGTATTGGACGGCCGGCTTTTTTCTCGCCGGCCTGATCATGCTGCCGCTGGCCGGCCTGAGCGTGCAGGTGTTGCCGCGCCGTTGGATGCTGGCCGTGTGCGCGCTGCTCATCGTGGCCCTGGGTGCTTCCTACGGGTTGCGCGGCGGGTGGGAGGCTGCGCTGCTGGCCGGCATCGGCTATCTGGCGGCCATCGTGTTCGTGGTCTTTGTGACACAAGTGGCTGTGCGGGAACGCCAGGCCCGCGCCGAGGTGGAACGGCTGGCCGCCGAGTTGGAGGCAGCCAATCGCAAGCTGCGTGAGTACGCGGCGCAGGCCGAGGAACTGGCAGTGACCCGCGAGCGCGCTCGCCTGGCCCACGAGATCCACGACACCGTGGGCCACACCCTGACCGCCCTCGACGTCCAACTGGAACTGCTGGTTCGACTGCCTTCCGACCAGACCGAGCAACGCCAGCAGACCGCCGAGCAAGCCCGGGCGCTGGTCAAAGCGGGTCTGGCCGACGTGCGCCGGGCTGTACAGGCGCTGCGCCCAGCCGCGCTGGAGACCTTTTCGCTGCCCGAGGCCATCGCCGGCCTGGTGGCCGACTTTGAACAGATCACGCAGATCCGCACTGTCTGGCAGGTTGAGGGGGAGGTCGCGCCGCTGCCGCCCCGCCTGGCAGTGCCCCTCTACCGAGCCGCGCAAGAGGCGCTGACCAACGTCCGGCGCCACGCGCTGACGGCGCAACAGGTGACGTTACAGTTGCACTACGGCCCGGAGGCGGTGACCTTGTCCGTGGAGAACGCCCCCCCTGCCCTACGGGCATCCCCCCCAAAGTTGGGGGGGACCGGGGGGGGGCAGGGAGGGTACGGCCTGCGTGGCCTGCGCGAGCGCGCCGAGGCGCTGGGGGGCGAGTTCCGCGCCGGGCCGGACGAAGCGGGCGGCTTTCGGGTGGAGATGAGCTTGCCGATGCCCCAAATATGACAACGAATCAAAGGATTAATCGAATATGACCAAGATCATCTACCCTGAACTCAGCTACACTGTACAAGGTGCCCTCTATGATGTCTACAACGAACTGCGCTACTTCGACCTTTCGGAAGAGGGTTGGGAGAATGGCTCATTGCCAATTTCCACGCGCCAAGCCTGGAGATCGAGACGGTGCGGATATGACGATATGACAACGAATCAGGCGGATTGACCGAATTCTATTCGATGAATCCTTGGATTCGTTGTTATATTTCCGATCCCACAGCACCCCACATCATGCCTCCCATGACCGGTCACGGTCGAGTCACGGTTTTCCGGCCCGAAAAATCGTGACAAAAACGTGACCGGGGACACATGACAAACGCCTGTTTTTCTGGTATACTTCAGGTATGAAAACGTCAAACCTGGAGTACACCTCGTTCCTGATCCGCCTGTGGCGCGAGTTCCCGGCACGTTCGGTCGAGCCGCCAGCCGCCGACCGAGAGTGGCTGGTTCAGGTCGAGCACATCCCCGGTGGGGAACAGGAATACTTTGCCTCGTTGGAAGCGTTGTTCGCCTTCATCCGTGCCCAACTGCCCAGGCCCCACGTCGGCAAGAGAGCCCTTCGACGGAGTTTATAGTGAGCCCTTCGGCTTCGCTCAGGATAAACTTCGTCGAACTGCTCAGGACAGGCAAGGGAGCAGGGGGGATGATGTTCCTACCAGACACGAGTCTGTCTGCAACACAAGCAAAAACATAAGGAGGGAGAAAATGCTCGGAAAACACACCCTGCCCAGGACGTTGTTTACCACCTTGATAGGCATAGCCTTGCTCACAGCCGCTGTACTGGTGGTCAGTGACGTGGCTAAGGCGAGCATGGAAGCCAAGCCACAGGCAAGCACCAAAGTGGAGGTGCCGCAAGCGCGGGAGCCCTCCCGAACCGCTGCGGACAGGCAGGACGGGCAAGCGAGCACCTCCGCACCTCTGCGCCTCAGCACCTCCGCTCAACCCCGCACCGTCGCCTACACATACGACGACGCCGGCCGGCTAGTAGCCGTGGACTACGGCGGCGGCAAGATCATCGTCTACACCTACGACGATGCCGGCAACCTGCTCCAGCGCTGCACCCTCACCGTAGATTTCAACCCGGATCGCACAGTGAACGTCGCCGACATCATGCTGGTGGCTAACTGCTGGCGCTGCCAGAGCGGCGATGTCTGCTACGATGCTGACTACGACCTGGACCACGACGGCGACATTGACGTCGTGGACATCATGATGGTGGTAGTGCATTGGGGGGAGACTTGTGGGTGAGGGAGTGATTGAACCACGTAACAACAAGGAGGCATGATCATGAAACACAAAAGCCCTATGAGGCAAGAGTACCATGAGAGGAGGAGAAAGGTGAAAAAAGCACAAGTCATCCTATCCACAGTCCTGGTCCTCGTCATGCTGGCGGGGACCACAAGCCCGGCGATACCGGTCAGGGGACAGTCTCCGCCGCCGGAGGTCCTCGGCCCCGGCTGGCACATGGGCACGGCCGACCCCGTGTCCCCCGCCGAGGCCCGGCGCATCCTTTCCCGTCGAGCGGCAACCGCACCGCGCCACATCGCCGCCCTCCCTGCCTCCGAGACTGAGGCCACCACCGAGATCCAGGCCCTGGCCCGCGCCCTGGAGCACGACCCCAAACTCATCTTTGATTACGTCCACAACCACGTCGAGTACATCCCCACCTTTGGCTCGGTGAACGGCGCCACGACCACGTTGCTGGCCGGCCGGGGCAACGACTGGGACCAGACCTCTCTCTTTATCGCCCTGATGCGCGCCGCCGGCTACAGCGCCGACTACGTGAGGGGGAATGTCACCTACGCCCCAGACCGCCTGGCCAACTGGGTCGGCGCGACCCAGGCAAGCGCCCCCTATGTTTTCGCCTACGGTGGCGTGCCCATCGCTGTGGCAGCCGGCGGCTACCGGCTCACCCGCGTCTGGGCGCAGGCGACCATCGGCGGCCCGACCTACGTCTTTGACCCGGCCATGAAGGAATATGCCGAAACCAGCGGCATAGACCTGGAGACCGCCATGGGCTATGACCGAGGGGCATTCATGGACCACGCCCAGGCATGGGCCACGGTGGACCCCATCTACGTCCAGAACATGAACGAGGCCAACGTACGGGCCGACCTGACGGCATACAGCATGAACCTGGTGAACTACATTCAAAACAACATGCCCGATGCCACCCTGGCGGAGGTCATCGGCGGGCGCGAGATCGTCGCCACCGAAATGTCCGCGTATCCGACCAGCCTGCCCTACGCCCTCGACGTGACGAACGAGATCACCTACACCACGATCCCAGACGCCTACCGCCACACCCTGCGCGTGGAGCACGAGGGCTACGAGGGCATTGACCACACCTTTTACACCTTTCAGATCGCCGGGCAGCGGGTGTCCATCTTTTACGACGCAGCCGACAATTACAGGCCGGTCCTGCGGGTGGATGGCACAGCCGTCGCGACCGGCAATGTCACATACCCTGGAAGTTTATACGACCTGACCCTCAGCGTGGACCATCCTTACGCGGCCAACGGCGGGACCTATGCCGACCAATCGGGGGACATGCAACTGGTAAGCGGCTCCGACTATGTCATCGTCCACGACTTTGGCGCCGCCTCCCCCGATCTCATGGCCAGCCGCAGCCGCCTGCTCGACCAGTACGTCCACGACGGGCTGGCAGAGACCTCCGAGGCGGTGCGGGGCGAGGGGTTGTGGCTGATGGGGCTGACCTATTGCTACGAGGACCATCTGTTTGCTCACCTGTTGGGCCAACTCGGACAGGGGGTCTTTATCCAACATCACCTGGTGGGGCGGATGGGCCAGGAAGAGGGGTACTTTATTGACCTGCCCCTGGGCATCACGTCGTTCGTATCATCCGGCGGCGCGTCGGCCCTCACCGCCCACCGGGCATACTGGATGATGGGCAGCGCCCTGGAGCATGGCATGTTGGAACAGATGCAGGGCAGCGACCGGGAGGCGCTCTCCAGCATCAAGGTCATCCAACTCAACAACGAGGCGGGGAACATGACCTTCCTGGCCGACGCCGACAACTGGAATTGGGTGAAACCCCTGTTGAAGAACTACTGGCCCACCGATCTGGCGTTCATCGAGGACCATATCTACGACGGTTACACGTTTGTACTGCCGGAGGATGGCGGCATCAACCTGAACCAATGGTACGGCAGCGGGTACATCGGCTACAAGGGCAGCAACATGGGGATGTGGATCGGCGGCGGCTATGCCGGCGGCTGGGTCTCCTGGATCATAGAGATTTTCCTCGATGCCCTGCTCAGTACACTCGAAGAAATGGGCTTGCTCCCGGACGAGAAGGAAGAGACAGAGACCCCGGAGAGTGATGACCCGGTGGATATGGTCACCGGTGCCTTCCATTTCGGAAAGCGAGATCTGATAGCCGGGCCAGATGGCCTACTGAGTTTGAACTTCTCCCGTTCCTATAACAGTGGCAGTAGCTACGCCCTGGGACCGCTGGGCTATGGCTGGACGCACAACCACGACCTTCTCCTGGCCCGCCACAGCAGCCATGCTTCCGGGTTGGGGCAGCGCCAACCCACCGACGCGGCGGCCCTCATCGTCTACGCCCAGGTGATCCTCGACCTGATGGCGAACGAAGAGAACATCCAGGGCTGGATGACCGCCGATTTGGCAACCAAGTGGGCCATGGATCAACTCCTGGACAATGCCATCACGGTGCACCTGAGCGGTACCAGTCTGGAATACATCCGTCTGGCCGACGGCAGCAACAACCCGCCGCCGGGTGTCCGCTATGTGCTTGTCCAGGAGGGTGATTACACCTATGCGCAACAGGGGGCTGCCTGCATGATTTACGATGCCGAAGGCCGCGGCCGCTTCTGGATAGATGCCAACGGCAACACGTTGACCTATACCTACGACGGTGATGGCAAACTCCAATCCATAGGCAACGCCACCCTGGACCAGACCCTGGTGTTCACCTACACCAACGACCTGCTGACGTCGGTGGGCGATCAAACTGGCCGCACCGTCACATTCGAATACACCGATGACGAGTTGACGGCATTCCGTGACGCCGAGGGTTACGCCTCTCACTACGGCTACGACGACGCGCACCGCCTGACCACCGTGACGACGCCCCGGGGGCACACAGTGACTACCAACATCTACGATGCCCTGGGCCGGGTGATCACCCAAACTGACGCCTTGAACAATACGACGACGTTCTACTTTAGCGGTCACCGCAATATGGAAGTACACCCCGACGGCGGTCGCGTTGTGTACTATGTTGACAATCGGGGGTTGACCACTGCCCGTGAGGACTTTCTGGGCAACCGCATGACGATGGATTACGACGGCCAATACCACCTGCGCACCGCCACCGACCGGGAGGGCAGCGTCATCACCTTCGACTACCACCCCGCCAGCGGGGAATATGCCGCCGTCACCAACAGCGAGGGGCATACCACCCACTACACCTATACCTCGCAGCAGCATACCTGCACCAATCTACTCAACAGCGACACCGTCACTTTCACCTCCTACTATGTGGAGCGGGCGGACTATCCCGACGGAAGTTCCGAAAGCTATACCTACGATGCCCATGGCAACATGGAAACCCGCACTGACCAGGCCGGCGAAACCTGGACCTACGAGTACAACGATCGCGGGCAGGTGGTCCGCCTCACCAATCCGGCCAACGGTGTGACAGAATATGTCTACAATCCCGACGGCACCCTGGCTTCCAGCACCGACTCAGATCTGGGCGTCACCACCCACGGCTACGACGCCTACCTGCGGCAAAACCAGGTGACCCATCCCGACGGAAACGCCACCCACACCGCTTACAACCTGAACGACCGGGTGACGGTACTCACCGACGAACGAAACAACAACACCACCTACCAGTACGATCCCAACGGTAACCTGCAGTACGTCTTTGACGCCTATGGGAAGCAGACTGCATACGCGTTCAACGCCATGGACCTGGTCTGGCAGACAACAGACCGGCGGGGGAATACCTCCACGGAGACTTACGACGAGATGAACCGCCTGGAGTCAATCACCGATCCCAATGGCAACACCATCACCAACGTGTACGATCCCCGGGACTGGCTCAACCAGACCACCGATCCGGCCGGCAAGGTCTGGCAGACCGACCACACCGAAGAAGGAGTGGTCGTCTCGAGGACCACTCCCCAGGGATTCGTCACCACCTATAGCCTCGATTCGCTCGGCAACACCACGGCGATCACTGACCCCTTGGACCATACCACCACCTACGTCCGCGACGAGATGAGCCGCGTCACCGCCATCACCGACCCACTCGGCCGTACTACGGCCTACGATTATGATGGCCGCGGCCTGCTCACCGGCGTGACCCTGCCCGACAACCGTTCGGCCACTTACGACTACAACGACCTGGGGCTGATCGATGTCATCCACGATCTGAACGGACAGACCTGGCGATTTGATTAGGGTGCAGTTGCTCTCATTTACCACCACTTCCTTCTCCATTCGCAGAGATTGTCAAGTGAGCCCATAGGTTGGGAGTGGCGTCGGTTTTGTGC
>SDBU01005568.1_pt1 | contig 15026 bp, 12 predicted proteins | sample 2277071 | NCBI WGS metagenome assembly SDBU01 (sample SAMN10397929, study PRJNA504765) | marine sediment metagenome | isolation source: marine sediment core GS08_GC12, 126 cmbsf | place: Arctic Ocean: Gakkel Ridge, Loki's castle | collected 2008
TTCAATAATTTGCTTTAGCGCGGTGCGTACCTGAAGACTTCGATCGAAAAATTTTGAAAGCGGGATAATATGTCCATTGGGAATCTGGACAGATTTATTTGATACAGCTCTGGAAATTGTCGACTCGTGAACCTGAAGCTTTTTAGCCAGACTTACGCGAGTTTGTGGGTGAAGATGCTCGTTGCCATACAAAATGAATTCACGCTGTATGACAGCTAGGCGACGCATCAACCGCACGATGGTTGTGGTGCGTTGTTGGAGACATTTTACCAATAATTCAGCTCGACCTAAATCGGATTTCCATTGTTCCGTGTTGTCTTCAGCTACCTGATTTATCGCTTGTCGGAAGAGGGGATTGACTCTTAATATTCCAGCATAAGGTGAAAAAACTTCAATTACCAGCGCTGCTTCAGGCGAATCATCAACCGGTGTGATGATTGCGTCTGGTTGGGTGAATACAGGAGGTGTATCACTTTGACCCGTACGGATGTCACCCCAGTATGCCCGTCCAGGGAAAGGATTGAGGTTATCGCTGATAAATCGAGCGATTTCTTCTACCTGGTGAACCTGGATATCGATCTGGCGAGCAAGTTCGGCATATTGATGGCGGCTGAGCAAATCCATTCCTTCCTGAATGGCGATTGGAGCATGTGGGGGGACAGATTGATGTTCAGCGAGCACATCCAACTGGACGAGCAAGGCGTCCTGCGGTGATGGGGATCCAACACCAATTGGATCAGCATGCTGAATTAAATTGATCACCTCACCGACTCGGGACAGGGGAACATGGTAGTAACGTGCTACTTCAATAATTGGGACCTCGAGAAGACCATCCTCATCCAGATTGGAGAGGATAAAAGCTGCGATCTGGCGGTCTTCATTTGGTAGCTCAGGTGCGATTTGTTTTAGGACATAAGTTGGGAGATCCTCCTTCGCCATCTGCCCGTCTCTTTCCAATACAGTTTCTTCATCACTGCGGGTGTGAACAAAGTCATAACGGGGTGATACAAAGACGATGGGTTGGTCCAGTTGTTGAGTTTTGGTTGGATGACAGCGAGGGCAAGGTCCCTTATCAGCGTACTGGCGTTCGCAGACAGGACAGCGACGAGCGTCATTGACTTCCAAGGCAGGATTCTTGGCCAACTCTGCCTGGATTTTTTGCTCCAGCTCTACAGCTGAAAGCTCGATTAGAGCCATAGTCTGCGCCAGGTGAGCAGTTGTCAAGGGTCGAAGCTGAGTTGATTGGCGTAAATGAGTTTGAAGCATAATGGTTATTTCTCTTTGATTGGTATTGTTAGTGGATGGATTTTGAACTGAGTCCCACCATATGGTGCAAGAATCATGCCCGCCCGAATAACAACAATACCGTCTATAATTATCAAGATAACCAAAGGGTTTGTCAAGATAAAAGAGGCTAAATGAGGTTTACAAATATGAAAGGTGGCAACAGATGATTTGGTTCAGGGTCCGATTGAATCAGGAGGCGGAGCTACTTGAACTAAGATCGAAGTTCCATCTGGTTGAGTATGCATAACAGCAATATGGTTTGCGCCATCCCTAGGGATTAATGTATGACCAGAACAGCTGCCGATCCACTGGTCCTCTACACCGAGATGTCTGTAAAGTGTGCAATCCACTGGTACCTGATCAACTTCGACTGCAATAGATTGCTTGGCGATCTGCCAGCCAGCTAGATGCCAGCGGCTTACTGTAGGTTTTGTAGAGGCAACAAAAATGCTACCATCGAAGGCCAGCATGCCTTCGTGTGGGGATTGGTCATCCTTGACTGTGATTGTTTCGGATTCAGAAAACCTAGAATTTTGTCCTGGATTTGGCTGCACCGATGTGATTTGGTTGTTTGGATTCCTTCGTTCAACAGTAAGCATGTTTTCTGAACAAGCTGATCCCGCCAACGCGATCAAAAAGATGATCAAGTATATTCTCGGCATTTCGGTCAGAGTTTTCATGGCAGCCTCTGTCACTATTTGAGGGAATTTGGGTCGACAGATGCAGGCTTCCGTGCAAGAAGCCGGCCAAACAAATATGCAATGTGAAGCTAATAATGCGGAATTCGAGAGGTAAATTTCAAAAAACGAAGAATATTATTGGAGTTCCTGAAGGGAATGATCCAAATTCGCCATAATAAATAGGATTATAGCTTCACTCAGACTGTTTAAAGGCAAACCCTCTTCCAGGGAATTGTTGGTAGTCAACCCGGTCAATGCCCAAGGATAGTAATCAGCAAATTCGGAGCTCAGTACAAGTGCCCCGGACTTTGCGCCGATAATTCAACAACAAAAAGACGACAAGGCTTGCCTATAGCATAGCTACCCAACTTTGAAAAGCGATGATCAACTAGGCAAGGAGGAGCGAATCCATACAGAAAACCAACAATATAAATTGGGGGAATTCAGGTTTTTTTGGCGGATCAAGAATTCTTGTTCGTATACAGGAACAAGACCCGATAGGTGTCTTTGATCTTTTGCTGGGTGAGGACTTCAAAATAATTACTGAATTCTTTAAGAAAATGGTCTTGATCGTAATCAGAGAAGATGTCTCGGCGTACTTTCAATAGTCGTTTCACCTGAGGGTCATCCTTTGGAATAAATTCAATGATCAGCCACTTACAAATTCGACTAAAAAATTCGGCCAGTTTATTAAGGGGGACATTATTGCCAACCGCTAGATGGTGGATCAAGGCCAGCGCAAGGACCGTGTCAGCAGGACCTCGCTCCAACAATGATTGCCGCTCCTCGTGAGCCCACCCTAACCCAGGACTTGGATTGGTTAGATCTGCAACCAAGGGTAAAAGATGGCTATCGCCCTCCTCGACCGCACGGAGATAGTTTAGTTCAACGGCACCTGGATCGATGTCAAAGGCAATGGTATCGATCTTCTGCTGGCTGGCTAGACGGCTAAACTTACCGATATTTCCCCCCAGGTCCCACACCAATGAAGACTGGGTCTTGGAGAGATAGTCTGTAACCAGATCTTTTTTGTGCTGCAAGGCTGCAGGTGAATAATTGTGGAACTTTTCATAATCAGCCCAAACTGTTTGATCGGGTTTCCAAGTCAACTTGTTGACGCCTGATGCCAGGTTCTCTACCAAACCGAGCAGCTGATGTTTTTGCATCTGCTTGCGGTCCAACCCACGGTCGATCTCCCTTTCGGAATAGCGCTCTTGCGATTTAGCATGCAAGTGGATATGCATATTTAACGAAAAGTTGAGATTTGTCTTCTTGGGAAGTAATTTGCTGGCCAGATCGAGGGGAATTCCATCGATGTAAATGCGTAAAAGCTGGCTTAAGCGTACATCAGTGTAGGCCATCAATGCTAGAGGGGCGAGAAAATGCTGGCAGAATTGGCGATATGCAGCCCAGGGTTCCCCTTCCCGGTAGTGCTCAAATGACAAGGTGTCGATGAATATAGGCTTCCCATGAAAAAACTGGACATTGTACGCGCTGCAATCCTTGAGCGACATGCCTTTCTGCAATGCGATTTTTTGGATTAGTAAAGTAAGTTGAGCAGCGTTTTTTAACTGACTGAAGCTCCACTCATATGGAAAGGAGATAAAGCCAACTTTTTCTGGTTTAATCACAATCTGGTCAGGTGGGGAGTTTTGATCGTACTTGCTGATCTCCTCATGGGGGATCAGCAATTCAGCTGTGGTCAATTCTTGGTATAGACCTGATGTTTGTAAAAAGAAGTAATCCTTATAACCAGATGGGTTGATCTGGCGATAAAGTATTCCATTATCAGTAAATAGAAAGCCGGTTGGATCGCGGAAAGAACTGGCAACACCCCTTTTATTCGTCAAGTTCTTCATCATCCTCGCGTTTTGAGAACAGGTTGCGGAAAAAATCTGTCACTTTCTTGCGGTAAACACCGATCAAAAATAAAGCACCCATCAGGCTGGCCAGCAATAATTGGACAAAGTAGCTCCCCGAGCCGGGGTCAAGGTAAGCAAACTCGCGTGCTAATGATGAGAACAATGCTGTAAAAATTTGAGATTGATTGAAAACTCCGATATCCATCTGTTCCTCCGATAGTGATTTTATCTAATGGGAAGTATTATAAGCGCGTTTGTCGATTAAATCAGAATTTTAGACCTCAAAACCGGTAGAATTTGACGAAGACCCCTGGACTATTACCGTTGAGAGCACTCCAGGTTTGTGTAAGGGCTTTGACGACCAACGATGCTTCTGTCGTCGAGAAGACCATATTCACCATTGAAATACTGATCGAAGATTACGCGGAATGTGTTGACTGGTGTAATTTTTGGGTACAAGCTTTCATGGGGCGCGGCCGCTGATGTATTCAATTTATTTTGATGAGCGGGGAGATAATAGACATTAAGTATCCCCAAGCGGTTTGATGGGTCAATACCGAGATCCTGGTATTCGATGGTGGCACCGTGGTCTCCCTGAATAACGATGACAGGATCGGGATCTGATTTCTCAATCAAAGTATCGACGATCTCCAATAGTCTCCTATTGAGGTAAGTAATCTGATCTGCGTAGGCGGACAGCTCATCCGCAGGAGAATTTTGGAGGGGATTCCCCTCCGCGTCTACGATAAAAGGTGGGTGGGGAATGATTACATGGGCGTAAACAAATTTTGGTTTGCGAATGGTTTCAGGGATTTCGGGTAATTTGTCCAATGTGTAGAGCACCCTGTCGTGATGTGAAGCGCGGGGATTATTTATGATTTCAGCCAGCTTATTGGCCTGGGTAGGATTGATCACAAAAGGCATGTCGAGGAAAAGCTTGGCGGCTGTCGTATTTAGCAGCAGATACTCGAAGTCATTGATGCCAATGTTGAGGAAAACGCGTTTCGCTCTTTCAATTGCCGGATCAAGATGAATGTCAATGCCTTCCCAACGCAGCCATTTATAGCCAGATTCAAATGTGACAATGGTATAACCCAGGTCAGCGAAGTTTTGTTGAACGACTCCAGAGCGGATCATACTATCCAGTGTAGAACCTGTGAATACCACCTCTGACTGACCGGTGCCATTGTCTAAATAAGTCATATTTAAGGTGGAGGCAAGGGAGAATCGCGTATCAGTATAGTTGGACTGGCTGCAATGGGCAACAAAGAAGCCCCTGTTTTCCAGACTTTCCAGAAACCTGGTATTACTTGACCCAAGATATTGCGAGATAAAATCGCTGCGAGGATAGCCATCCGCGACAATGTAATATACATCAGGAGGAGGCTGGTCATTAGTGAGGCTGACAAGGTTTGATTTGGTGAGCGCTTGTACTTGCTTCTGCTGTGCCTGGTAATCTTCTATCTGGTAAGCTGCGATCTGGTAGAGTGGATATATGAGCAGGAAAACCCCAAAGGCGTTCAAAAAGCGGGTGCTGCCGGATAAGTCTCGTTTGGTTTTCAGAATTAACCATGTAATAACAACAAAGATGATAATGTATAAGGGAATGAGAGTTCGGTGTCTACCAAGAGGTAGATTGAAGATCGTCCAGCTGCGAGAAAGGATATTCAGTTGACCATAAGAGTAGAAAAGTAACAGGTAAAAGGAGGTTAGCAGGGCTGATTTTGTCGAATCCTTGACCACAATCAGCAAAATCATATAGAGGAATAGGGTAAATAGGATTGCAGCTATCAACGCCCTACCCCCGTCGGTTAATTTCATCTCAGCCGCATTATGAGCTATAAGAGCCAAAACCGGGTAGCTACCAAAAAGGAAGGGATAAAGTGCGAATTTTGCGCGCAGGGATTTAATCACTTAAAGGTTTGGGAATACATCTATTACTGTTTAAAGGGGAGCTAAGAAAAGGAGCACTGCAAAATAATGGCAGATGCTGCCTCCCAAGACAAAGAAGTGCCATATAGCATGCATATAGGGGATCTTCTGCATAGCATAAAATATCACTCCGACTATGTACAAAAGCCCTCCCGCCGCTAGCCAAAATATGCCGCCAATAGGAATGCTGATCAACATTTCTCTGAAGACAAATACGCACAACCAGCCCATCAAAAGGTAAGATATGACTGATAATATTTGGAATCGATCAATGAACAAGACTTTAAATGTAATTCCAAGTAATGCGATTGCCCAAACAACAACTAATAGGATCCAACCAGCTGTGCCGCGAATTGCAACCAGCAGGAATGGTGTATAACTGCCGGCGATTAGCAAGTATATGGATGAATGGTCGAATACTTTAAATATCCGTTTCGTTTTTGGGTGCTGCAAACCATGATAAAGGGTGGATGAAAGATATAAAACCACAAGGGAGACACCGAAAACGCTGAAGCCTACAATCTGATAAACATCCCCATAAAGCGCTGCCAGAACGACCAGGAGTGTCAAACCGGCGATGCTGAGTCCAGAACCAATCCCGTGGGTAATACTGTGGAAAATCTCTTCCCCAAGGGTGAATGGTCTCACAGATCTGGGAGTGGTTATCTTCTCAAGTCGTCTTAGCATGCTTCATCTCCGTATCGATACTGATAATCTCAAAAAAAAGTTCATTATAAGAGGTATGGATAAATTTATGATAAGAGTTTATCATAGCCCGATATGTTATTCAGCCAAGGAGAGATCAGGTAAACTGAAGTTCTGTTTGTCTTAATGCTGAATCAAGTGCACTAAAATAACTTCAAACTGGGCTGATGTTGCTACCAATTACGATATATTCTAGGATATGGAGTGATGGCATATTTGAAAGCTTTATCCATTGACCACGCAAATATGAATGTAAAGAATCTTGAAAAGAGTGTGGATTTTTATTCGACCCTGTTCGGATTTGAACTGAAAAAGGATCAACTTGACCAGCTGTCAAAAATCATCGGCAACGAATCGATCAAGTTGTGCCTCTACGAACGACCAGAATTGGTATTAACGAAAGGTATCAATCATATTGGATTCCATATCGAGAACTTCGATGAAATCGTTGAGAAATGCAAGACTCTGAAGATCAGCATGCCGTACGGGGTGATTGAATGGGAATCATCCAGGTCGGTGTATATAATCGATCCGAATGGATACGAGGTAGAACTGAGTGAAGTGCAGGGAGGGGGGCTCTAATTTAAGTATACAGATATCTATCTGGCACTCAAATAAAAGCCAGGATGCGCATAGAATACATCAAAGCTCCAGATAGCGTTCAATTCGCTGGTGAATTACTTCAAGGCTGTTTTCCCAGAAATCGATAGAACGGATATCGATATCAAAGCGGGAGGCGAGATCGGCTGCACTTCCTAAACCTGTACTGGCCAGCAAATCCTGCAGTTGGGGCACAAATTCCACCCCGCGCTGTTGGTATATGGCATACAACCCAGTGCTGAAGAGTAAACCGAAGGCATAGGGATAATTATAGAAGGATATATCTTCCTGGTAGTAATGCGGCTTCCAGGCCCACATGTAAGGATGCAGATGGTTCTCGTCAAGACCCTCTCCATAAGTGGCTTTTTGGGCTTGAGAAATGATCTCGCAAAGTTCGTCAGCTGAAAGATCTGCGTTCTCCCTGCGTTCAAATACTTCTTTTTCGAATATATAACGTGAAGAGATATCAACAATCACCTGGGTATCCCCAACCAGGATGGTTTCCAATATGGCAAGCTCCTGACCTGGGCTGGAGGCTGCTTCTAATGCAGATTCCATAATGATCGTCTCACAAAAGATGGAGGCCGTTTCCGCCAAGGTCATGGGGGTTTGATACAGCAGGTATTTCTTTCCTTTCTGACATTCGATATGATAAGCATGGCCTAATTCGTGGGCGATCGTTGAAACCTGATCGAGTGAGCCATCGAAATTGCACAGGACACGCGACTCTTCGACATCGGGGATGCGCATACAAAAAGCGCCACCGCGTTTTCCATTACGGGGTTCGGCATCAATCCAATTCTGATCAAAAGCGTGTCTGGCAAATGCTGCCAGATCACCGGAGAAGGAACCGAAATTGTCGAGGATAAAGTCCCGGGATTCTGACCAGCTGTATTTTTGATTGTATTTTCCAACTGGAGCAAACAAATCCCACCAGGGAAGAGACTTTTTATTAAAACGCCTGGCTTTTGCTTTTAAATATCTTCGGAAAGTTGGAAATGAGGATTGCATGGCACTCTGCATGGCTTCAAGCGTCGCGCGATCGATGCGAGATGTCTCTAACGAGGGGTGGATGGCATCCTTCCGGCCTCGACGCTGGTTGAGTATGTTATTGAAACCCTTAACTCCGTTCATGCATGCGGCGAGCGGCTCGCGGACACTCTCCAAGGCTTTGATCTCAGCTTCGAATGCTCTCTGCCGCACAGCTGAATCTGGATTATAGCGGCGGACATTTTGTAAGGCAGGCAGCGGCAAGGATTTGATCTCACCATCCAATCTGAAATCAACCGATAATTGTGAGGTAATCGTACCCTGCAAATTACCCCAGGCTCTCAGACTGCTCAAAGAAAGATCGCTCGCCAAGGATTCTTCGGAGGCGCTCATCAAGAACTGACTCCGCTCAGCGAAATCTTGAAGGTAGAAAGCGTGTTCAAATGCAGTGGAGTTGGTTTCGATGATCTCTGATAGATTTTTCCCGATCCCACCCAGCCAGCCAGCAAATACCATTTCAGCTTGTTGGGCACGAACAATCTGAGTCTGCACTTGCGAGTAGCGACGCATGGCTTCTGTGTTGTAGGAATCGGTTGAAGTAAAGGATTTGACATAGTTGTTCAGTGTATAGACCAAACTGAATATTGTGTTCAGTCGATCTAACATCTCGGTAACCCTATTGCTGAGCCGAGAAAGATCAGCAGCGGATAATAGTGCATCCGCGCGAGAGATTTGATTACGCTCGATATATTCATCCAATTCGTCTAATAAGGAAGCGACTTTTTCATAAGATTGTTCGAACTCCGGGGAATTTAAACCTGGGTAAACATTACTCAAATCCCAGTGTGGGAGTTTTTCGATAGAGGTGTCCATTATGTGTCCTTTTCTATTGAACTGACTGCGTTTTACCAGTAAATTGTACCGAATGAATGTGCAGGAAAGCGGGCCCCAGGTTCATACGAATTAATTCATACCCTGTGAATATCTTGCTGATCATCCTGATCTGATTGAGTAATATTTGATTGGGTGTAAGATTTTGATCCCTGGTCACTCAACCAATCTTGCATATTTATCCAGCAATGGGAAGGCTTCCCCACGAATTTTGGCTTCGAGGGATATAACGATCTTTTCGACCCCCTGCATCTCCATATCTTCAGTGGTGCTTTTATCTGGAGGGGACCAGCAAAAAATGGATAAATTAATTGATTCAGGATCTCTTTCAGCTTGCAGAGCCCGCTGGTGTATATCAGAAATACCTGCTTTAAGTACAGGCCAGTCCTGTAATCCAAGGATCGGCATCCACCCATCGCAGTGTGTGATAATGAAATCCAAACTTTTTGTACCAGCGCCTCCGCCACCAATTATGGGTGGATAAGGGGATTGAAGGGGTTTTGGAAAGGCTTTCAGTTTGCTAAAATTAACATACTCACCCTGAAATTCAGCTTCCCTTTCAGTCCAGATCGCTTTCATCGCCGATAATTGATCCTCGATTCGGCGATAGCGGGTTGAGTAGCTGACTCCATGGTTCTCCATTTCTTCAGCTAACCAGCCCGTGCCAACACCGAAGATGAAACGACCAGATGATATCTGGTCAACTGTGGCGACCGTTTTCGCAAGGGCAATAGGATCATGCTCAAGAATCAGCGAAACCCCAGTTCCAATCTTTATCGCTATGGTTGCTGCGGCAGCTAATGCTGAGGCGATGAATGGATCATAAGTTTGCCAGTAATAATCAGGCAATTTGCGTTCTGCTCCCGCCGAATTTAAGAAGTTCACCGGAATATGCGTGTGTTCTGAAAACCAGACTGAGTCAAAGCCTCTATCTTCTGCTGCCGTAGCAAACTCTGCGGGTTGGATCGAATCTTCGGTAGCGAACAGGTGAATGCCATATTTCATGCGAAATTCCTCAATTGGGATAGTGAATTATAAGCGCTGAATGGGTTAACCAAAAAGGATCTGGGTAAAAGATTCCATCATTCGAGTGGAATAAGTGATAGCAGGTTAAGTGCGAATATTTCATTGCTATGAATCTAGGTATTGATCCCCTTTGGGAGACATCATTAATTTTTCCTCAATTTGGATGTGAGAAAGAACTTCTAATGGACAAATAATAATTTAGCCCTATGTTGCTTGAAGACTATTGGAACTCGATTAATTAAAGACCGAAGCTTCTCAATTTAATCTACGCATTATGAAGAGAATGATATCATTATCAATCGCTAGACATCTAAAAGAAGCTGGGTTGAGCTGGACACCAGTGGTCAATGATTACTTCGCCATCCTCGACCGGGGACTTGACAACCCTATTTTTGTCATCAGTGATGTGATGGTCACAATGGTGATAAGACATTACCTCTCTGTGGTCACAGTCCAGGGGACAGTCGAATAGGCGCTGGATAACTTATTAGTCAGCGAGGTCGTCTGGATGCCGCGGGAGGACCAGCTACGAGAGAACATCTTGACCTAATTGCTTTATCTTTTGGGGGGAAAATGAATTGGCATCGTATTTTCGCAGGATAAAGCCTATTCCTCATTCTTCAAATTAATCCCATCAACCTGGCAAGCTGCTCGAAGATTTCCAAGACGCGATTTAATTGCTCGTCCGTATGAGATGCCATGTAGCTGGTACGGAGCAGCTGTCTTCCAGGTGGCACCGCGGGTTCAAGCACACAATTTACATAGACACCATTCTCGAACAGGTGCTTCCATGCCATTGCTGTACGCAAGTCATCGCCGATGAGGATCGGAATTATCGGTGTTATGGAATTTCCAATGTTAAGACCCATCTCTGTATAGCTCTTGCGCATCTTTTCTCCGATGTCGTTTACCCTTTGTACAAGTTCCTGCTCTTCCTCAATGATATGTAGAGCAGCCTGCGCTGCCGCGGCATCAGGAGGTGAAATGCTGGCACTGAAGATGAAAGCACGCCCAAAGTGCTTGATATAGTGAATGACATCTTCCTCCCCAGCGATGAAACCACCGATAGATGCTAAGGATTTGCTGAAGGTTCCCATAATCAGGTCGACATCATCAGTCAAGCCAAAGTGTGCCGCGGTACCCCGTCCATTCCCCAAAACACCAATCGAGTGAGCATCGTCCACCATCAGACGGGCACCATAACGCTTACAAAGAGGGACGATCTCGGGCAGGAAAGCTATGTCACCTTCCATGCTGTACAAGCCATCAACGACCACCATTTTCCCCTTCTTTTCCGGGATACTTGCGAGAACGCGTTCAAGGTCTGCCATATCGTTATGGCGGAAACGTTTGGTCTGTCCCCAGCCCAATCGTGCACCATCAACAATGCTGGCATGGTCAAACTTGTCGAGGATGACTGTATCCCCTCGGGACACCAAGGCGCTGATGGTTCCCAGGTTCACTTGCATACCAGTCGAAAACACCAAGGCAGCCTCTTTACCGACAAAATCTGCCAGATCATGCTCCAGCTGCTCATGTAAGTCCAGTGAACCGTTGACGAAACGGGATCCAGTACAACTCGTTCCGTAGCGGTCAATCGCGGCCTGAGCAGCTTTACGAACCTTCGGGTGTGTTGTAAGACCCAGGTAGTTATTCGAGCCGCACATGATTATACGGCGACCCTGGTACTCCACCTCGGTGCCTTCATTCTCGGAAAATGGAATGAAGTAGGGATAAAGCCCTCCCTCTATGGCCTCCTTGGCGTACGTAAATTCAGAACATTTCTGGAAGATATCCATAATTTCAGCCTCCTTGTTGATTATCACGTTGTGCGCGGGCGATCATCCAGTCCAGTATCGGATATATGCCACTACCTAAAATTCTACTCGACCAAAACAATAATTTTATCTCAAATCCCGGCAATATCATATATCGTCCCCGCTCAACCTGGAGCATGATCGAGTCTGCGACTTCCTCGGGCGACATGAGAGTCGACATAGCTGCCCAAGTTGGCGATATGAGGCTTGCGATGCCTGCCAATGCTTTGGTTTCGGGGGGCTGGTATTCTTTCTCATAGGCCAATTGAGGTGTGTCCGTGTCCGGCGGGAACACGATGGAAACGTTAATGCCTAGAGGCTTCAATTCCGAGCGCAGGACATCTGTGAAACCTCGCACGGCATACTTGGTAGCCCCGTAAGCTGTATAGCCGTAACGTCCAATAAATTCCGCACCGGAAGAGATATTGACGATATGCCCTGAACCACGAGCCACCATCCCCGGCACAACGGCTTTGCATACATAAACTGTGCCGTAGTAATTGACCTCCATCATCCAATGGAAGATCTCTACACCAAGATCCTGGAAATATCCAGGGTGGGCGACACCGGCCGAGTTGACCACCAAATCAGGCACCCCAATCTCAGACTCAACCTGGACCACTGCAGATGAGACCTGATCCCAATCAGAAACATCTGCAGATATCGTCCCGCAATGTTGCCCTTCGCGGCATTTCAAAGATTCAAGTGCAGACTTTAATCCCTCCACTCCACGCGCTAATAACCAGACATGAGCACCTTGTTCCGCAAGGGAACGAGCAACAGCAAGACCAATCCCGCTAGATCCCCCGGTGATTAATGCTATTTTGCCTTGCCAATAATCTTTGCTTGTTGCCATACTGAGACCTTCTATTTTGCATTCTCAAAAGGTTGGGATTAGGCGTAATTTGCTAAAACGCGTATTATAAAATATAACTAATGTTGGATTCAACATGTAAATGCAACAGGCTGTTCAAATAATACCTCAAAAGGCGTTCTGAAACCAAGGCATTTCCGCGGGCGATGGTTTAATTTGTCTTTGATCTTAATCAGTTTTTCGTCAGTGACCAATGCAAAATCACGATTCTTAGGAATGTATTGCCGGACCAAGCCATGCATATCTTCATTAGCATCACGTTGCACCTGATAGTTGAATCTACGTCATCAAAATAACCTGGGTGCGGTTATAATGCTCAAAATTAGCGATTGATTATCACTCTCTGTTCCGGAGCATAACCATGCCTGACCAACTTATTCCTGAGACTTTCGAAGAATTCAAAAACTCCTTCTCTTACGGATCGCGCACGGATATGAATTTTAAATTCATTAAAGCTCTCTCTGATGTCGAGGCGGGGAAGTTTTTCCAGGAACTGCTGTGGAAATTGGGAGATGCCAGTAATGATGGACATGTTGATCAAGTGCTCAAGCATATCTACCAATGGCAGGTGAGGGCCTATAGCGGCAAATCTCGGTGGCAATACGATGATGCACCGTTCACAACGCTGAACAAGCCACTTTCCGAATCAAGAATTGGCTTGCTAACGACCAGCGGTCACTTTGTTGAAGGGGACGACCCAGAACCATTCGGAGTGAAAGAAATGAGCCTCGAAGAGGCACAGACTCGTATCTCGGAATTCCTCAAGGCAGACCCAGTGCTATCTGTCATTCCGACAGATTTACCAAGGGAGAAACTGCGGGTTCGGCATGGGGGATATGATATACGTGCAGCTCTGGATGACTATAATGTGGTCCTACCGATTGATAGGATCGGGGAACTGCAGCAAGATGGATTAATTGGCCAGGCATTGGGAAATGTGTATTCTTTTGTGGGGGCTTGCGCTCAAAGATCTCTTGTAAACGAGATTGCCCCGCAGTGGGCGGAAATGCTGAAAGTGCAAGGTGTGGACGGAATGATCCTGGTTCCAGTCTGACCGGTATGTCATTTGTCCGTGGGACATATTGCACGCACATTCGAGGCAGCAGGAATCCCGACCATCACATTTGGCATCCGTGCATTTAAGAGCCGCATGGTTCCGATGTCCATCCCTCGGTTGGTGCTCACTCCAGAATTGTTAGGTAAAACACTGGGCAGACCACATGATGTATCTACACAACTCAAATACTTGAAGAGCGGTCTTGACCTGCTGGAGAATGCATCTGAAGGAAATACCTGCGTAGAACTGGGGAGTTCAGAATACCTAGCTCGGGAAATTAACAAACCCGAGAGCTAAAACTTATTCCAACGATTGCATCCTGAAAGAAAGCGACGCGCGATTGATCTGCTTGAGCGACATGATCTATAGCAATGATCTTGTCAGCCTCATGGATCTACGCTGTGCGGATAACGCCCATATCAAATGCAGTAAATTTATTGGGTCTTAGGTTTTTTGATTCGCCTGCGAATGAAAACGAATAAAGACAGGATAACTACGATCCCGATAGTGAAGATGAAAGCGATGGCAACGGTCAATCCGATACGGTTGACGAAATTGAGCATGGCTTTCGATAAGGGTCTTGGCCCTCCACCTGGAGGAACCGGGATCGGATCCAAATTGCAATTTTCGCACGGGGGCAAGTTATTCGGACGCCAGGTGTCATATTGGCGGCGTAATTCGACTAGTGGATTGGGTCCGCCTTTTGGTTCGATGATTGAGATAAACAACCAGGGTATATCAGGATCCTTAGAGGAGGGATCCGAGCCAATGCTTGTGGAAAAAGCTGGCTGTCCGATTTGTGAAACTGCGATGAAGGCTGCTTGAGCAGTTTGTTCTACGTCTGCCTGGTTGCAGCGCAGGTCACCACCGGCAGCGGAGGCTGCTTCGAGAGCACGGATTAATCGGTCAGAAAGTTGAACTGGACCGAGTTCTTGCGAAATAAATGCCGATAGCGCGTCGGAAATCACTGCTTCGCCTTCCAAGGTATTTCCCTGCGCGCTAACAGCGTAATTTTCATCTTGCCGATCACCCGCCCAATGATTGTTTTCCAGACCGGTAAAGCCCGCGGCCTGGATTTCTCCACCCTTCAGTGTGACCACACCATATTGGCGAATAAAGTTATTTTGATCATAATCCTCATCCCTGACCAATTCGATGATCTCGGATGCGGTAGCACCCTGGCTTAAAAGTTCAAGAACCTGCGAGAGGTTCTTTGGAGTAAACGCCGCCTGCACCGCCGCGGCACCCTGTCCTGGGACCAGTGCAGCCAATACACTGGCTGAGATGGGAACACAGGATGCTCCG
>SDBU01005569.1_pt1 | contig 15023 bp, 13 predicted proteins | sample 2277071 | NCBI WGS metagenome assembly SDBU01 (sample SAMN10397929, study PRJNA504765) | marine sediment metagenome | isolation source: marine sediment core GS08_GC12, 126 cmbsf | place: Arctic Ocean: Gakkel Ridge, Loki's castle | collected 2008
TTCGTTTTTATGTTATGACCGTGGACTGTTGCTTGTTTACAACTATTAACCAAAGTTTTTAACATGTACTTGCATACAAATTTATATGAGTTTTTAATAAAACCTCTTCCTTTTTTAAATTCAAAGTCACCAGGATGAATTCCTAATACCATCTTGGATAATTTTTGTTTCTTAGGACCAACACTTATAAATAAAGACCAATATTCAAATTCTAAAAGATGAATTATATCATATTTGTTTTCCCTATCCAGAGTTAAAACTTTTGTAAGCATATTCAAGTTCTTTAAAAAACGTGCTACACCATATATTATTGGGTAAAATATGCCAAACATCTGGTAATGGATTTTATCAGATTTTATTCTAGAAAATAATTCTATTATTGTTACATTTTGTGGGATAAAATCATTATTGTATAGGAGTTTCATTTGAAACCCCTTTTCAGTTACAAAGTCAATCTTAAATTTCTGGTTGATGGATGACATTATATTTTTAGCATACATGTATCCATGTCCCATACTTGCACCGGCTGCTGGTGAAAAAATTAAAATTTTCTTCATTTATATTACCTGATTTGTTTTGTACTGAAGTGGACCCTATAGCTTGGACACTTTTTTACACTTTTAAGTTGTGCTGGGTTAATCCTGCGGTGTGAATCATTAAGCAGCCAAATCATTTGTTGACTTACTATTCAAATATACCTGTTCCGGTGTTTGCCTGCCAAGAGATTGATGCGTTCTTTCATGGTTGTAGAACTTAATCCATTCACCAATTCCTTTTTTGGCTTCTGTTGCTGTATCATAGGCTTTGAGGTAAACTTCCTCATACTATAGACTCCGCCATAATCTCTCAATGAAAACATTGTCCATCTAGCGGCCTTTTCCATCCATGCTGATTTTAATGTCGGAGGATTTTAAAACACTAATGAAATCTTCGCTGGTAAACTGAGCCCCTTGGTCTGTGTTAAATATCTCAGGTGCACCATACTTGTCCAGAGCTTCATCCAAAGCTTCAATACAAAAGGTTGTATCCATCGTGTTGGATAAGCGCCAATTCAATACTTTACGGCTATACCAGTCCATGATAGCTATTAGATAGAGAAACCCCTGGGCCATTGGGATATAGGTGATATCCGTTGCCAATACCTGGTTTGGATTATCGATCTTCAGATTCCTGAGAAGGTAGGGATAAATCTTATGTTGCTTACCCGGACGGCTGGTGTTGGGTTTCGGGGCGGTCGAATGAATGTTCGTTACTTCCATGAGTCTTTGAACGCGCTTGCGGTTTATTTTGTAGCCCTTGGAGCATAATTGGTCACGAAGGCTGCGTGATCCCATAAATGGATGTTTCAGATGAAGTTCATCCATCAATCTCCTGATCTCCAATTCTTCTAAATCGACCACCGGCTCAACTGGCTTATAGTACAATGTTGAACGGCTCACATCCAGTAGGGTACATTTTTTTGTTTTTGGTAGGCGCTGGTCTTTTTGTATCCTTGTTTTGCGTTCAGTCATATCTAACGACCGAATGCTTTGGCTAAAAAATCACGCTCCATGGTCAACTTACCAATTTTAGCGTGGAGCTCTTTGACTTCTGAAACAAAATCTTTTCGCTTTTTCTCCGATGCTCCAAAAACATCTCTTGAACCTTCTAATAACTGCTTCTTCCATTGTTGGATCTGGGTAGGGTGAAGCTCATACTGGTTCGCTAATGCACTTAAGGTCTTTTCACCCTTTATTGCGTCCAAGGCTACTTTTGCCTTAAATGTTGCTGAATGATTTCGTCTCTTTTTACTCATGTTCTGCGGTTCCCTTTGTCGTTAGGTTTACGCAGAATTTACACTAAGCAACTGTCCCCGCCTGCGTGCCTATGGCTGGCAGGCAGTTTCTGGGGTCCACTTCTGTGTAAAAATAATCTATTGTCTTTTTCATGAAAATCCCGGAAAACATGGTCTATTCTCTGCGTATTAAAAGAACTCGATTTTCTTTTTAAACCATGAACTTCATACCCTTTTTCTAGCAGAATTTCTACTAAGTATGAGCCGTCTTGGCCGGTTATTCCTGTAATTAATGCTTTTTTCATAATTGATTCCTACTTTCTGTATGCTTTGCTAAAATATTGATTTGCCCTCTTTTGAATTTGATACTTTTGCTTAGTTAGTTTCTGCCCAACAGTTTGATGTTCGCTATGATAGACTATTAAGCTAGGACAATATTTTATTGAACCATTTATTCTTTCCGTTATCGCAGCTACAGTATTTTCTTCAGCATAAAGGAAAAAACCATTATCTATATATCCCCCCTTTTTAAAATACTCTTTTGAAAAAATTAAGAATGCACCGTGTCCAGCATAGATATTTCTTTCAGAATCAACATCAATATTTTGTCTAAAAATCAACCTTAATAGTAATTTCATTATTATTAGTATCTTAGCAAGATGATAGTTAGAAAAATACAAATTCCAAAATATTTCTTGCTTAGGGGTAATTTTAGTTTCCCTGAAGGGATTCTGATCATGATTATCAATCAATGATATTATTCTTGGTGCAATAACAAAAGCGTCACTTATCTTATTAAAAACATTAGAGAAAAAATCAACATCTTTAATAAGTATATCATTATTTGAAACAATAATTAATTCATAGTTTTCTATATTTCTAACAGTACGATCAATCGCATATCGAACTGCCCCAAAATAACCAAGATTTGAGCCTGAACAAATTAAATTAATATTTTTAAACTCACTATTTTTAATATATTTCTCTATTTTCTTTACTATCAGATTATGAGAATTATTATCTACAATTATCATATCCATTTCTTTAAAACGTGACACACTAGATAAACTTTGAATATAATTAATCGTCTCATGATAAGAATTATAGTTGACAGTAATAATAAGTCCTTTTTTCACTTTGCAACCAACCTTAAAACAATATTTCGGTGCTTTATTTGAATATAGAGAAATAGATTCAAATAAATAATTCCAAGTATGATAGAATTATATACTGTCAAAGATGTTATAAAAAACATACTAATGATTGTAAAGACATAAACCGCACTTGCAAAATATAATATATTTTTCCCATAAACGATTTTTCTATCAATAATACCCGATAAAAAACCAGCTAAATAAGATATTATTAGAAATCCGGGAAACCCAAAGTCTTCAAGAAAGATCCTAAATGCTGTATAAACATTTCCGACTTTACCCGACTTGGAAATTTTAACCCAAGTTCGATATAATCCAACTTTTCTTTCAGAAATACCAAGTATATCAAATACTCCACTAAACATCCTTTGACCAAATAGTAACTCCTTTTCAGGATTATCTTTTACAAACTTACCAAACGCTGAGATGCTACCAGCTGTATAAAGAGGTATATTATCTAATAGACTAAAGTAATTCTTAATTTCCCCTTGTCCCCCAATTCTCAGCCGGAGAATACCTACAAAGGATATAACAATTATCAACAAGAACATAAATGATACGACAAGCAATTTCTTTTCTATTCTATTAATATTAAAGTCTTTCAGAAGATATAGTCCATAATACAATGACCAAAAAGCAAAAATACATGATAAAATTATATTTAATCTCCCCATTCCAGCTATTGATACAACTATAATACTAAAAATACTAATATATATAAAATAATTGCTCTTAAATTGGATTTTATAGATAATGGAAAGTATTAAATTAGGAAGAGAAAAATAGGACATTATTCTTATATATAGGGGTATAGAAAAGCCACCTTCTATCAATTCTTGCCTTAATACTCCACCTATAATAAACAATTTCATAATAGATCCTGCTTGATGTATAACAATATTTATATACATTATTGAACCAGTAACTGCAATAATCTGACTTATCCAAAGACAATATGAAAACAGTGATCTACTAAATTTACAGTGCTCCTCTTTTTTTCTATGAAAAGTCAGCAAATAATAAGAGTAAAAACCGAGACAAAATAACAAATTAAACGTTAGAATGATAGGTACAGCCTTATCTATATACCTAAAACCTGATATAAGCGCTATTATTATCAAGAAAAACCATTGAATTGGAAAAATTGCTGGGGGGGAAAAGAATCTTCCAGTAATCATCCTAGAAACCAAAAATATTACTAGCAATATGTATAGAGAAATAAAAGTCAACATACTAATATTTAGTTAAACTCGAACAATTATTTTGGTAATTAGCCATTTTTCGGACCAAGTGTTAAATTCACTTGGTAATGTTGGAAATAATTGAAAATATCATTAAAGGAAAACACTGCCCAAAATGTAGGAGTAGACAGCTCTACACGCTTGGCGATAAGCGGTACAAATGCTGTAGTTGTTTGTATAAATACAGTCCGGCTAAGATTGCAAAAGAACTCAAACTTCTTCACTATTTCAGCTTGGAGATTCCCGCAAGAAAAGCAGCAAGAGACCTTGGGTATAGTTACAATATGGTTCGCAATCATTATATGAATTACCGCTTGGAAATATTTGATTATCTGAGCAATGAGTTCAGAAAGTTGTCTGGTGAAATTGAATGTGATGAAAGCTATTTTGGTGGGAAGAAATAAGGTCCCAGAGGACGTGGTTCTCGAGATAAAGTAAAGGTATTTGGAATGCTTGAGCAGCAAGGTAGAATTTTTACAGTTATTGTGGATAATGTTTCGGCTGAAACACTGATGAGCGAGATTAAAGGTAACGCAGAAAAAGGAAGTGTGTTTTACACCGACAAGTTTAAATCGTATAAATCTCTTAAGTTTTTTGGTAAACATCATACCGTTGATCATGGTAAAGAATTTGGTAAAGGCCGAAAACATATTAATGGACTGGAAGGCTTCTGGTCCTTTGCAAAAGAACGGTTGTTGAAATACCATGGTGTCAGTAAATCTTACTTCCATTTATACCTTAAAGAAATGGAATTTAGATACAACTACAGAAAGGAAAATATTTATCTTAAATTGGTCAATATTCACTTTGGTCCGGTTTTTAACTAATTACCATTATTTTAAATAATTATACTTCATGTTGAAATTTAAAAATTTTTACTATGAAATTGAAAAGCAATAAAAAATAAATAGCATAAACACATGATGAGATAACGGCAGCAGCCGTTACAAAGTAAATTGGAATAAATATAATATCGAGTACTATCATCAAAATTCCAGCCACAACTGAAGCGATTAAAATGTATTTTTGTTTAGCAATCCCTAATAAAAAAGCTTCATTCATGCGAACACCTGCAAAGGCTATTATCCCTACTAAGAGAATCTTAAATAAGATTATTGAGTCAATATACTTTTCACCAAAAATAAGTTTAATAATAATGGGATATATGAAGAAAGAGATGATAGCAATAACAATCATTGACACAATACCTTTTAGAAATATTCTTTGAAAATATTTATTTGTATTGTTCTTCGAAGATGCAATTTTGGGAAATAGCACTAAAGATATTGCGCTCGGTAAATAGAGAAGAAATTCAGCGGACTGAACTGCTATCGAATAAATTCCTAAAAAAGACGAGGGTAAAAAGTATTTAATGACAAAGTAATCCAAACGCAAAGAAGTCATTTCAAATATATTTTTAAAATACACTTTATAGCCGTAGTCAATAAGATATTTTAATGTGGATAATGATAAAATCAATCTTATCTTTTTTGTTCTATGTAAAAATAGAAGGATAGCGATGTTTGAAATGAGCTGGGAAAAACAAAAAGAAAGTAGTAAATACGAAACAGTTATTAATTCATTATACCATAGAATCAATAGAATAAAGAGAAATATTGACCAATCTAAAATATAATTTAGATTATATAAGTTAAATTTTTGTAGCCCGACAATTATCCCATTGATCAACCGTTTAGAGATTAATAGTGGAATATTAATAATTACAAAAATAATATTTAAAAATGTTATATCATGAAACGGTTTTTTTAGTAACAGCCATATAAACAAAATAGTTATACCAATAATTATTCCAGAAATAATAGCAAAAAGAATATTGGTTGTGACGATTTGGGAGTATTCATTTTTATTTTTTGATAGGTAAAAGGTATTTGAATATTCAATACCCAAATTACCGAGTGATGAACCAAAAAGAGCAAGAGTAAATAAGAAAATATATATTCCGTAGGCATCTACCGATAGATTTCCAGCAATAATATATATTGTGGCTACTTTAATAGCAGCATGAATTAGTTTAAATAAGAAAACAGAACCTGTCTCTTTGACCATTAAACTATGTTTAGACATACGTTATTTATGTTTCTGTATATATTCTAGGGAGGCAGTTAAAAAGATAGAAAACATAAGTGTTATTAATGAACTAGTTATAACAATTAGTGCTCTCATGGGTTTAAATTTCTCTTCAGGCCTCACCGCTTTATCCAGAACCTGCACAGTAGGTGTATTTTTTGCCTCTTGAATTTTCGCTTCTTCATATTGCTGAGTAAGAAAAGTAAATAAAGTGTTTTGGATTTCAACTTCTCTTTGTAACCGAGCTACTTGAATCCCTAAATCCGGAACTTCAGAAAAAACAGGAAATAGTTTATTATCATTCGATTGACCAACTTTTACACCATAATCCATTTCTTTTAGCTGTTGTTGCAATTCTTCAATTTCCCTTCTGATCCTCTCAATTTCCGGATGACTGGAACTAAGAGTGCCGGACATAACTCCCAATCTTACTTCATTAGCAAGAATTTGAGCTTTAATTGTAGCTGCTGCTTCAATAGCGACTTTTGTCTGTTCAACCAGAGCTATCATTTTATTTTTTTCCTGGAAGTCTTTGTATTTATCTTCTGCCTTTTTTAAGTCTTCAATATTATCTTTGTATCTTTTTTCTATAAAAAGTCGCTGAAATTTTGCCTGTTCTGTTTTAAGTTCTTTATTTACCCGGTCTAACTCAGATACAAAATAGTTTGCAATATTTGATGCTAAGTGTCGAACAGTATTTTCCTCTTCCTCGTCTGACAACCAACTTGTCCGGGCACTTGCAGAAATTCTAATAGTACCCTCATCTTCAATTTCAAAACTAACAACTTCTCTCAGATTTTTAACTGCCTCCTCAATATCATCTGCTTCATAAATCTCAATCAAATTCAGCGTATTTACTACAATCTCCATAACAGTTCGACTTTTTAAAATAGCCAAAAATGTTTGACTCTCCGGCGCTTCTCCTCCAATGCCAAGTCCACCAAATGGTAAATTTGATAGAGCTCCGAGCATACTTATACCCGACTGAGATACCGGGGGCATTAATACTGCTGTTGATAGGTAAGTTTTTGGCATTAAAAGTGAAATAATTGCAGCAAAAATCGTAACTATAACAACATTCGAAATAATAAGTTTTTTCCACTTGATCAAAATTCGTAAATAGTCAAGGATATTAATTTCACTTTCCTGGTTGGGAACAACGCCTCCTGAGATGTACATTTTATCCCTAACACTACTTAAATCTTCATCTTTCACTATTTCATCAGGATGTCCAAAATTTTGTCCTATCACCCCATATTTCTTCAAATCGCCAATCCGGTTTCTTAATGTTTTTTCGGTGTATCCGTGTTCTTCGGCAACTCTGGAACGTTCGGCGTGGTCATCTACAATCTGCGGATATTTACGAACCAGTTCCAGGATTTTTTCTTCGTGTGGTGTTAATTTCATTTATCTACATCGTCGCAGCGAGAAAGGTTAAATAAATTGTTGTCAATGACGTAGTAAGCTGTAAGATGCTCATTTCACCAAACAAAATACTTTTTAGGGTTCGAGGGACAATAATGACATCCCCCCGTCTGACCAATACCATTTGCCCTTTTTCCGAGCTTCCATCCAGATGCCGCACATAGGCCTTATCAGCATCTCCGGCGGGTGTATTTCCCCCGGCCATGCTGATATAATCGGAGACTGAAATTCCCGGTAAAAAGATATATCCTCCGGGGGCTTGCACATAGCCATTGACCGTAACGCCACGTTCTCCTAAAATATCAATGACATCTCCGGATCTAAGTAGTGTTGAATGAAATTTATCCGGTGTAATGGTAATATATTCAAAATCATCTTTTATTCGCCGTGTGATTGTGACTGATTCCAAATCAGCGTTCGTAGTAAATTTTGCCTTCCGTCGAATATAATTTTCCAACGTTTCATTCTTTTTAATGATATCATAACCTCGACCGGTAACTGATCCACGGATTACAATACCTTCCGTTTCGATGTTACCGAAAGGTATTTGAATTACATCACCTTCCAGAAATGTAGGATCATGTGCCAGATCCCCATTGTGCCAATACTTAAAATAATCAATAATAATTGGAGTTTGCTCTTTCCTGTAAATAATAATATTGTATTCTTGGGCAAATTGATGAAAACCGCCGGCTTCTTTTATAACATCACTCAGTCGATCAACTGGTGTAATCGTCACAAATCCCGGTTGGTTCACTGCACCGGATACCTGCACCTTAAATTGGCGTATATTAATTAATGCCAGTGTGACCTTTGAATTAGGGTAGGCTTGTGTAATAATAAAATTACGCACTTTAACAGTTGCCTCTTTCAATGAAATTCCGGCGACCTGTATTATTCCGACAGATGGAATAAATAAATCTCCGGTTGGAGTAATGGTTAACGACCAGGTAATATTCTGACTCGTGAGAATATTCAATCCTAATACATCCCCGGGACCTAATATATAATTTGCTGGATCAATAACTTTTTCCAGAGCAAATGTTTCTTTAAATGATTCCAGGACCTGCATTTCCTGTTGTGAAGTAAGTTCTTGACCCCTTCCGAATCGCCCATAGGTTTGTGCTGTAATAACTGACATTAAAGTAAAAATCAGCGAAATTAAAATTATTCTCATTTTAGCCACTTACTTTATACTGATTTAGATAAATCATGCATTCCACTAACATCAGAGTGATGAACCGGTAAGAGCAGAATCGATCAATCCTACTTTTTCGATCATCCGATAATTTTTATTTGATTTCATGTTAGTTCAACTGATCTACCGACATTATCAAAAATAAATCCTAATAGCTTCAATTCCATTGGTCGGAAAATGTTTCGGGTATCCAGAATAATCCTTTTTGACAACCGCTTTCCCAGATCTTCCAGGTCCATTCCCCGAAATTCATTCCACTCGGTCATGATAACTACCGCATCGGCTCCGGCTACGGCTGTTTCCCAATTTTCATGATATTCGATCTCCGGGAACTTTTTCCGCATCGATTCCACCGCAACCGGATCGTAAGCTCTGATTCGGGCGTCCTCTTGCTCCAATGCCTCCAGCATTGTAATCGAAGCTGAATCCCGTACGTCGTCGGTCTGTGGTTTAAAGCTCAAACCAAGCACAGCAATCTGTTTTCCGGTAAAACTCCCTCCCACCAGTTTCCGCAGTTTATTTACCATTCTTTGTTTCTGAATAGTATTTGCGGAAATAGCCGCTTTGACGGTCGAAATACTGACACCTGCCTTCTCGGCCATGGTGACTAAAGCATTGGTATCCTTGGGAAAACAAGAACCACCATAGCCAGGTCCGGGATGCAGGAATTTTGAACTGATACGTCCGTCCAGTCCCATTGCCCGGGCCACAAGATGGATATCTCCCCCCACCGCCTCACATAAATTGGCAATTTCATTAATATAGCTGATTTTCAGCGCTAAAAAGGCGTTACTGGCATATTTGATGGTTTCGGCTGTGGCAATATTAGTATGGATAATTGGGGTCTCATTGATAAACAAAGGACGGTAAACATCCTGCATTATCTTGAAAGCGCGGTCAGATTCAGTACCAATCACAACCCGATCGGGCCATAAAAAATCCTTGACAGCTGCTCCTTCCCGCAAAAATTCCGGGTTGGATATATAATCAAATTCGGCACCACCCGCATTTGTTTTTATCACGCTAATAATTTTTTTACCGGTACCGATTGGAACAGTACTCTTGGTACAAATGACTTTATATTCCGTTAAATTCTTCCCAATCCGTTCCGCGACGGTCATAACGGCCGAAATATCAGCTTCACCATTGGCGCTCTGGGGCGTACCAACGGCAATGTATATAACTTCCGATCGACTGATCGCTTTATCAAGATCGGTTGTAAAAGAAAGTCTGCCGGTCGCTATGTTCCGTTCAACGACTTCTTCCAGCCCGGGCTCATAAATCGGAATCTGCCCTTGATTGAGCATTTCAATCTTTCGTGCATCGATATCACAACAGATGACCATATTCCCGAAATCGGCAAGCCCTGCTCCATTCACCAATCCGACATATCCCGTTCCAATTACTGTAATATGTTTCACAATTCACTCAAATTATTAGTCTTGAAAATAAGCTGTGTTATTGATAGAAGTAAACTTGTATTGCCGATTATTGCAAACCATAAAACCGTCGGACTATCCATTCAACTACCAGAAGTAAAAGCAGACTTACCAGCACCAGATATTCCTCACCAAAGCGAATAATTATCTGTTTGGTAGATACCGTTTCCTCTTTATTCAAATAATCAAAAAGATTGAAACGTAGGTTCCATGGAAAATATAAACCGCCGGTATTGGCGGAAATATTATTAAGGGAATTACGGTTAACAAAAACTTTATTCAATTCGATCTGTCCTTCGGATACCGCAAAATCTCCGCTTTGGGTACTTGAGCCGGTGTCATCATCAATTATTATCTCGTACCGGTAATGTCCTGGTTTCGAAGCCCATAATTCACCTTCCCAACGCTGCCGTTCAAAGTTGTAGATTAATTCTTCTGAGGACATTCGTTCCTCATTTCTATAGATCCGAATGAATGCTTTGGTTGTTGATGGATTGATGACCTGCTGACCAGCCATATTTCCGGTAATAATAATCGCTTCGCCCTGCTGATAAACTTCTTTATTTAATCGAAAATACAATTTTTCAGAACTACTGGTACGCAATAACCATCCCAACATCCCATCCCAAATTTGAGTTGCCAGAGTACTATATTTTGATCCGGTCAATTTATAATGAACTCCGTAAAAACCAGGTGCCGTCCATATCATGCTGCGTAAATTTTCTTTTTCACCAAACATTAATAGTGGTAATTCAATCGGACCGGACAGATAAGCATAGGTTTTTACATCATCGTGGATACTTTCAACCTGCAATCCCGGTTTCAAAGGGGGTAGTCGATTTTCGTCTGGTATATCAGCGGTAGTAAATCCCCTGCTCATCGGAGAATCGATAAATTCCTCAGTGAAATACCAGGAAAAACTTTTGTTGGGATCAAGAACATCTCCAAACGGTTTTAAATAGAAGAAGGGATACAGTCCCTGACCCGACTCAGTTTTGACATCAGGACCGATAATCCAGGCTAAAGAGGATCTATGCGCAATTAGCTTGCGGCCGAATATTCTCTGCCATTGAGAACTGAGTTGTGAGGCTGGAAAATTGTCAAATATGATCAGGTCATACTTCGCTTCCCAAAATTGTTTCAGAGGTGGACGAAATTCATTACCAACCTGGAGAAAATGATTCAGGTTCACCCGTGGATTATTTTTCAAAAAATTAGTTAATAAAGTTGTATTAAAATTCGGACTTCCTGTCACAAGGGCAACCTGATAACGATCCTTTAAAACCGTAACCTGGAATTTCTGGCGGTTATTTAACACATTGATTTCATCTTCCAATGAAGATGTAACAATTTCAAAACTATTAATCCCCAGCAGCTCGGGCTTAAATCGAAAAAGTACTTTCTGTTGCGAGCCCTGTCCATGTACCGTTATAAACTTCGAACCAATCGGTTTATCGCCATCCATCAGAATTACATTAATACGATCATTAAGCGGTCCGATCGAAGAAATAAATACTGATAATGCTAAATCATCACCCTTAATTGCCACTGTAGGGACATCCAGAGAATAGATAGCTACATCCACCATCGGTGTCGTATCGCCAATTCCTATCGTGAAAACCGGCACGGCTATATTTTCAGAAATCTGAACAGGGTTTATTCCCTGTGTGGGCTGGCCATCGGTAACTATTATTGCCCCAGAAGTAAAATTAGGATCGAGGTCAGCAATGTGCGTCAGAACCTTACCTAAATCTGTTGAGGCGCCGTCACCTGTAATTACCGGATCAGTAAATAATTTGTGAACATCCTGGTTGAAATAAAAAGAATTGAGATGAAGATCTCTCTGATTGAATTCACGCGTTAGCTCTTGGATACCATTGTTCAGGGCAGCCAGCGAAAAATTTTGATGATAGCTCATGCTTAGTGAATTATCGAAATACAAATTCCATTCGCGGGGTAAATTTTCTACCTTGCGAATTGTCAGGCGGGGTTGACTTAAAAGGATTAAACACAGACTAAATAATAACAGCCGCAATATAAATAAAAAACGAATAAATCGATGTGTCCTGATCGCTCGGAAACTCCAAATTAACGCTCCTAAAACTAATATAAGTAATCCCCAAGCCCAGTTGTCAAAGGATTGTATGAATTCGATATCTACCATCTATTTCTTGACCAGACTGAAATTAGGCTTTACCGGAAAATCAAGGGCGGTTGATATTCCTTTGGATAAATATTTTTCACCCAAATAAGCTACCATGGCAGCATTATCCGTACATAAAGCTTGCTCCGGGAACAGTACTTTAACCTCATTTTCGAAAATATCGGTAACCGATTGTCGCAAATAAGTATTTGCGGCCACTCCACCGGCAATAACACAAGTGCTGACTCCTGTACGTGATACGGCTTGAGCCAGTTTTACTGTTAATACATCAATAATTGCCGACTGGTAACTGGCAGCGACATCAGCAATGTGAGCAGTTTTTCGACCAGACCTAACATCATCCATGAAATATAATAAAGCTGTTTTTAGGCCGCTGAAACTAAATTCCAATTCCGGGCTTTTAATAAAAGCACGGGGAAAATCAAAAGCATGGTTATCTCCTCCGGCAGCCAGGCGTTCAATCTCAGGGCCGCCCGGATACTTCAATCCTAAGATTCTGGCACCCTTATCGAAAGCTTCGCCCGCGGCATCATCGCGGCTCGTACCAAGTAATTGATAATCCTGCAAACCTTTTACATACCATAATTGAGTATGCCCACCTGAAACCAGTAAACAGACAAACGGGTAAGTCAAATCCGGTTCAGCTAAGAAATTGGCAAAGATGTGTGCTTCAAGATGATTAACACCAAGAATGGGCAAGGATAAACTGAGAGCCAGTCCCTTGGCGAAACATATTCCGGTTAACAGTGTACCGGCCAAACCGGGACCTTGGGTAACTGCCAGGCCTTCAAGATCGGTCAGGATAAGGCCTGATCGTTCCATAACCCGGTCTACAATTGAATTAAGATTTCGTTCATGTTCCCGCGAAGCCAACTCCGGCACAACACCGCCATACAGGGTATGAATCTCCTGGGAACTAACTAGACTGGCAAGAATGCGACCTTGTGAACAAATAGCTGCAGCCGTCTCATCACAGGATGATTCAATACCAAGGACGATCAACCAATTTTCCTGGTAACTACTAATTCCAGATTTCTCGGGGACAAATCCCTCCACTCCAATAAATTACCTGAAACACTGACCGAGGGTTCATAAAACTGCTGTCGGGGATTCCACTGACGTCTGAAATCAAGCACTACTTGTATATCTTCCGGTCTTATACCTGCTATATGTTCAGTGCCGCCTGTAATTGTTAAAGATACGGTACGCGGGTTAACGAATACTCTTAGATTAGGCAAAATATTTATTACCTCAACCGGTATTTCAGTAATAATCCGCTCGCCAATTGCCTGAACGTCAAGCGTATATACTATCTCCGAATCGGACCAGTCGATTAAGCGGTCTAATGGCTCTAAGCGATAAGTTTGTTTAACAGGCAGATCAAGATTATTCAAGGTATCTTTGACCATCAATACCTGATCTATTTGAGTAACCAACTCGTAGGGACCCGATAATTCGACAGTGGACGGAGATAAGACAGGCTCACCCATGATCAGGTATCCTGGTGCGGGTGCGACCTCTATTTCTGCCATGACTGGAACCCGTTTAACCATAATATCATCAAGTGATATATGTAAGGAGTCAGGGTATACAACCTCAATATAGTTGATATCAAAAGCATTTGGGATATAAATTTTTTGGGGATAACGTTCAAAATAATTATTCAGAATGAAATCATATTCAGTTTGCATACGCTCTAAATCGATCACCAGTTTCAGATCAAAAACATTTTTTAATAAATATGCTTTTAGCAATGCCCGTCCTGAACCTCTGAAACGTACTTTAGCAACCTGTGGAATTTCTTGCCGGAGCGTTTTTCGCGCCTGAATATTGCGTACTTCTATTGGGATTTCAAGTTCGGATATGAATTCTTTCTGGCTGGAAACAAATAGCCAGAGAAAAAACGCCAGCAGAAAAGCACCGACAAAGAGGCCTAACTGCTGACGGGTTGGTAAGGAAAAAAATGACAAGGATTCTCTACCTGGTAAAGGTTTATGCCCTATTCGCTTGCTTTGGCGTCGGTCACTTCCTTTGCTTCGTCTGCCTCACCGTTCAATCGGGTTAATTCATCCGGTAATTCGATTTTTTCAGCTGCGGGCAGTTCCTGATTTTCTAGAAAAACTGAGACATCATCTAATTTGACTTTTTTCTCATCAGTTGTCAAATCATCTACAAACAGAATCACCTTTTTATCTTCCGGCTTCACTTCCATTACGACACCAACGAGCTTAGACCCTGGTTTATACTTGCGGGCCATTGCCTTACGATCCCGTTTGGATAGCCTGGTAATAGGTATGATACCCTCCACATCCTTTTCCAATTGCAGGATAATGCCTTTATCAAGCACACGTATAACTTCACCTTCTACCGATTTGCCGCCGGTAAAAAGTTGGATAATATCCGGCCAGGGATCCTCAGTGACTTGTTTAAGACCCAGTGAAATACGACGGCTTTCTCGGGATACTGCCAGTACTCGTACCTCCACATCCTGGTTTTTCTCGACAATTTCCTTTGGATGGCGAACAACCTTGGTCCAGGAA
>SDBU01005570.1_pt1 | contig 15019 bp, 16 predicted proteins | sample 2277071 | NCBI WGS metagenome assembly SDBU01 (sample SAMN10397929, study PRJNA504765) | marine sediment metagenome | isolation source: marine sediment core GS08_GC12, 126 cmbsf | place: Arctic Ocean: Gakkel Ridge, Loki's castle | collected 2008
CACCACACCGCCTTAAGAGTTGTCATCAAAAAGTACAAAAAACTTGTTGCCGCCAATGATTCCAGGGCAAAGGAAGGCCTCACTCTTGCCTGTAGTTCCCTGGATAAAGCCGCAACTAAGGGTCTTATCCCGAAGAACAGAGCCGCACGCAAGAAATCCCGCTTAGCAAAATTGTTATTACATCAGGTCTCCCAATAAGGCATTTTATTGGAGAAGAAGCAAGGCATGTTTAGCAGATTCTCTCACTTCTGAATATTTGTCTCTCTTGGCTAAATAAGATAGAAAATCGATTTCATCTTTAGCGCCCAAAAGACCCAGGGTTTCGACTGCTGATACCCTTTCAGTGATGTCTTTGATGTCTTGAGGGCGAGAGGTATAATTTTCGTTGAGTCTTGCTACTAAGAAAGGTATAGCCGATTTGTCACCCAATTTCCCCAAAGCAAGCGCTATGCAAAAAATATCATCGATCGGTGGATATATTGCGCCTTCCATCTTCTTCCGTATAACCATACCATTTTCTATAACCAGACCTTTTTCCTGGATTTCCCTTTCCAAGATTTCCCTAAAAAGAGAAGCAGATTCAGGAGAAACTATCTGGGCTAAATTCTTAAGAGAGGTTCTCCTCAGATTGCTGTCTGCTAATTTATCTTTAATTATCTTAGTTAAAAGAGGAACAGCACTTTTTTCCTTCAATTCTCCAAGTTTCTGGGCAGCTTGCACTTTTCTTTGAGGAGTGCCAAATTGTAAATCTAAAAGGTAATCCGAGGGGAGAAGAATTTCTGCCGTTGCGGGTAGCTGCGGGGTCAGCTTTCTTTCCTCTGAAATCCTTGAAATTCTTTGTACTTCAGTTAACTCATCCTTGGCTCTTTTGGCGAAAGAACTTTCTGGTGATAACTCTAATATTTTTTTGAAGGCATCGCTTGCTTCTTCATACCTCTTCAATATCCAGTAACTCTCTCCTAAATTATAATAAGCTTCTATGTAGTCAGGTTTCAGTTCAATCGCTTTTTTAAATGATTTAGCTGCCTGAGAAAAACTTTTTTCTTCGTAAAGTTTTATCCCCTGATTCATATAATCTATGGCTGTCTCCTGGGCAATTAAATTTATATTGAAAAGAAACAAAAATAGTAACCAACCAACAAAAATCTTTTCTCCTCTCATTATGCACCTCCTAATTGCCATTTTAGATATTTTTAATAATATATTAGTTTTAAAAATTACTTTATTGACAATCTCTAAAACTCTTATAAAATAAAATATAACATTTCTTTATCTTTAAGTCAATAACCCCCCCATCTTTCAGGATAACCCTAAAAAATAGTTTGAATGCCGATTGCAATGGTGATTGAATAAGGAATTACTCTTTTGCCAAACTGATTAGGAGCAATTCCAGACCAAGGCGGGGGGAGAATTTTCCTGTTTTGATAGCAACTTCCATTCTGCGTAGTTCATTAAATTTCCCTAAAAGTTCTTTATCAATTATTCTTTTTGATTTGGCTTTCTGTCTCAGCCACCAGGCGAGCATCCCCAAGATTTTGGGAAAATCGGACTTCTTTACTAAAAGAGTATTTAACATCTCAAAGGTTTTCGGCAGGTTCTTTCTCTCTAACCAGCGGGTGAGGTCAAAAGGGTTAATTTTTTCAGATGTCTGTGCAAAATCCCATTTTTTTAATCTAATAAGATTTTTGGAAGAAAAGGAAATTTTTCCTTTGATAAAGAGGAAAAGTGTAGTAAAAGAAACCGGCTTGGCAAGATAAGAGAAAAGTTTTTCTCTTTCCGAAATTTTTAGTTTTTCTACCTCCTCGACAATTACCAATCTTCTTTCAGAAGAGAAGGGTAGTGTCCTCACAGTGTTCAAAATAGCGGTGCTGTCTGTTTCTCCTCCTGAGAAGATATGGTAGTTAAAGATATCATCTTTTTCTTTGAGGAAAATCCTCTTAATTCCTTCTAATGCTTTTTTTATTAGTTGATTGTCACTGGCCTGGATGATGTAAAATGGTTCAAGTTTACCTTTTTTCAGATTGGATAATAATTGCGAGTATGTCACCAGGACTCTACCACCCTTTCTACGACTTTTTGAGCAAGGTCTTCGGTGGCCTCTCTCAATGCTTCTGACTCGGTTTTGCTGTAGTTGCCGGTAACAAAGTAGGTTGTTTTTCCCGTAAGGTCAGCAATCTCCCAGAGAACTTTGTTGGTTCTCATGTCTTTCAAAGTAAATCCCAATCTTAAGTAAAGCCGGTATTCAATCGGTTCGTCGGTATCTTCCGGGTCAAAGGCAATTACGTTTCTTTTGTAGTCAGTAATTTTACCTGAAAGAAGCAAATCGCTATCCCCCTTTTTTTCTATCTTCAGGGAACCGTCCTGCAGAAACTCGGTGATAATCTGGTTGGTGATGGGAACCTCGATACCCGGCTGGTAGGTTTCATTTTTCAGGATAGGGACGGCTATTGAGTGGATATCCGGGGGAAGATGGTAAGCAATGCGATATCCGCAGGAAGAAAGCAGAATTAAAAAGATAATAAAAAAGAAACTTTTAAATATTTTAAGCATAAAAATCTTTTAACCACGAATTACGCGAATTAATCTAATTAAGAATTTTAAAAATATTTTACTCTAATTCGGAAAATTCGATAAATTCGTGGTTTCATTTTTTTATTTTTTTCAGTTTTTCTTCCGCTTTTTTGGCAATTTCTGTTTCTGGATATAATCTGATAATTTTCTGATAATAAATGGTTGCTGACTTTTTCTCTTTCTTCTTTTCATAGAAGAGACCAACGGAAAAAAGCTTTTCTGCCTCCTTCTGGTGAGCATTATCTATAATAGAATCTATTTCTTCCACTTTCTCGCTTTCCGAATAGATACTCTTGAATTCTATGCACTGGTCAACCGTTTCGGAAAGATAACTCTGGTCACGCGCAATCTTTTGTTTTTTTCTGGATGAGAAAAGAATGAGCCGATAAGCGGCCTTCTCTGCCCATTCAGTTTTTGGATAATTATCGCTGACCTTCTGGAACGCTTCCTTTGCCTCTTCCTGGTTCTTCTCCTTGAGATAGGATAAACCGCTTTTGTATTGACTTTCAGCGGCATACTTACCAAAGGGCTCATTTTCTACAATCTTCTCGAATAGTTCCGCCGTCTTTACCGAGCCGGGAATCGGGATTTTAGCGAATCTCCTTCTTTTACCTTCAAAGAGCGAATTGGCAATCTCAAACTCTTTGGTTACAACCTTATCAATAAATTTGGTTTGCGGGTAATCCTCGATTACTTTCTGTAACGCCCAGAATGCTCTGAGATTATCGCCTTTCTTCAGATATAATTCCCCAATGCGGTATTGGGAGGCAGCGGTATAGGAAGTGAGAGGAAAATGCTCGATTAGTTGTTTATGTTTTTTAATTGCCATATCTATTTTTCCTTCTTTAGCAAAACTTTCCGCCCAGGCAAACTGTTCAGCCGCAGTGTCCTTTACGCTATATTTGAGGTTAATCCAGCGATTGGTCTTTGGTGTCCACTCCCAATAACTAAAAAGATTTTGTGGGAAAACAAATCCGCCGAGGATTAACAAAATTATCAAGAAGAATTTGCGATATCTCATTTTCTTTCCTTTCGGAACCAGTCCACCGTTTTTCTTAATCCGTTTTCAAAGTCAATTCCGGGTGAGTAACCCAGAAGATTATTGGCCCGGGATATATCTGCCCAGGAATCTTTAATATCCCCTGCCCTTGGTTTGGTATAGATGGGCTCTATCTTCTGGCAGAGAATTTTGTTGAGGTAAAGCAGAACCTCGTTAACCGTTTGCACTTTTCCTGAGGCAACGTTAAAAGTTTTTCCGATTGCCTTCTCCGGCGCTTCCGAGGCCAAAATGGTTGCCTCAACCGTATTTTCTACGTAGGTCCAATCTCTCCGCTGTTCTCCATCGCCATAGACAATAGACCTTTTTTTGTTCAGGGCAGAGATAATAAATTTAGGGATAGCGGCGGCATATTCTCCTTCTGGGTCCTGTCTTTCGCCAAAAACATTAAAATACCTCAAGATAACCACCTCTAAATGATAGAGTTTAAAAAAGAGTCGGCAGTAATATTCTCCTGCTAATTTAGAGACCGCATAAGGGCTAATGGGGTCTGGCGGCATACTTTCTTCTTTAGGCAATTTTTGGTTTTCTCCATAGACCGAGGAGGAAGAAGAATAAACGATTCTTTTTACATTATTTTCTTTAGCGGCAATGAGAAGGTTCAACGTTCCTTCAACGTTGACTTGATTGGTTGGTAATGGCTCTTTCAGGGAGCGAGTAACCGAAGGAATTGCCGCTAAATGAAAAATAGTGTCAATTCCCTTACAGGTCTTTTTTACTTTCTCCGAATTCCTGATGTCTGTCTCTATTAATTCTATGTCTAGACCTTTGATATTTTCCTTTTTACCGGTGGAAAAATCATCTATAACTCTCACTTTACCTTTTTTTAGCAATTTTTTGACCAGATGCGAGCCAATAAAACCAGCTCCTCCGGTAACCAGATAATTTAATTGCATAGGAATTTCCTATTGTAGTTGCAGAGCTTGCTCTGCTTATTGTAGGGGCGACATTTATGACGCCCGTTCTTTTTAAGTATACCATAAGAAAACAATCTTTGACAATCAATTGGTGATATGATAGTATAATAATTAAATAAAAAAGAATGATTGTGTGGGAGGCATCTCCTGATGCCGAGATCGGAGTAGCGAGGACTTGTCTCGCGCACTGCAAGCAGTGCTACTCCAGCAGAGCAAGCTCTGCTACTCCAGGGTCTGGAGACCTTTCCCACAATAGTAGAAAATTAACAGGAAGTTTTTGAGGATAAGCGAAGGAGGGGGGTATTATGGGTTTAACGGTTTTTTTGGTGGTGGTGGGAATTATCATTCTGTCTAATGCGGTCAGGATTGTGGCTGAGTATGAAAGAGGAGTGATTTTCAGGTTAGGCCGGCTGATTGGGGCAAAAGGACCGGGGCTTTTCTTTCTTATTCCTATGATTGACCGGATGGTAAAAGTAAGTTTAAGAACGGTTACTTTTGATGTTCAGCCCCAGGAGATAATGACTAAGGATAATGTGCCGGCAAAGGTTAATGCCGTCATTTATTTTCGGGTGATTGACCCTTGCAAGGCGATTGTAGAAGTGGAGAATTATCAATTAGCCACAATGCAGATTGCCCAGACCACTTTAAGAGGTGTGCTTGGTGAATTGGAATTTGACGATTTGCTTTCGGAAAGGGAAAAGATTAATCAGAAACTACAGCAGATTATCGATGAGCAGACAGACCCCTGGGGAATTAAGGTAAGTGTGGTAGAAGTGAAAGAGGTAGAAATTCCCGAGACGATGAAGAGAGCAATGGCAAGGCAGGCAGAGGTAGAGAGAGAAAGAAGAGCAAAGGTAATTAATGCGCAGGGTGAATATCAGGCATCCGAGAAACTTGCGGCTGCAGCCAAGATTCTTTCCCAGTTCCCGGAAGCGATTCAGTTAAGATATTTGCAGACAGCCAATGATATTGCGGCGGAGAAGAATTCCACCATTGTTTTTCCCATTCCGATAGACCTTTTGGGTGTACTTAGGAAATTTGCCAAAACTGAAGAAAAACCAAAGGAATAACAGGCAAACCACAGATTAACACAGATAAAAATAATGTAACCACGAATTAACACGAATAAAAGAACAAAAAGAATATTCGACAGGATTTACAGGATAGAGTAGGGGTCGGATGAATCCGACCCGCGGGCTTGATAAATCAAGCCCCTACAGATGAAATTCCTATAAATCCAGTTAATCCTGTCAGATAATATTTAATTAGTGTTCATTTGTGTTAAAGATCTTGTGGGAATCTGTGAAATCTCGTGGTTAAAATTCTGTGGTCTGATGTTCAAGAAAATTTGCATTGTGGGGGTAGGGCTGATTGGCGGTTCCCTTGCTCTGGCATTAAAAAAAGCAAAGATTTCTAAAACCATTGTTGGGGTTGGACATAGGAATTCCTCTCTTGAAAAAGCAATTAAGATAGGTGCAATTGACAAAGGTTTTCTTGAGTTTGCAAAAGGAATAAAGGGCTCGGATTTGGTTGTTTTAGCCGCGCCGGTAGTAACAATCTTAAAATATCTTGAAAAGGATTTTTCCTCTTTAAATAAAGGTACGGTTATCACCGATACCGGCAGCACCAAAAAGGAAATTGTAGACAAAGCCGAGTCCTTTCTCCCGCCTTCCCTTTATTTTGTCGGTGGTCATCCCATTGCCGGTTCGGAAATGGGTGGGGTAGAGGCAGCGACTTGCGACCTTTTTCAGAAAAAAACAGTTATTTTAACGCGAACCGGAAAAACAAAAGAAAAAGCATTGTCATTAATCAAGAAACTCTGGGAAAGTGTTGGGGCAAAACCAAGAATCCTTTATCCTGAAGAGCATGACAGGATTATTGCGGCTTACAGCCATCTTCCTCATTTGACTGCCGCGGCTTTGGTAAAGACGGTGAAAGAATCTATGCGCGGACAGGAGCTATCACTTGCTGGTTCCGGTTTTAAGGATACAACCAGGATTGCTGCCAGTTCTGCGCAACTCTGGACTGATATCTTTAGCACGAACCGGGAGGAAGTTCTCCATATTCTGCTTAATTTTAAAAAGTCCTTATCCCTCCTGGAAAAATTGCTTAAGAAAAAAGATTGGAAAGAATTAAAAAATCAACTACAAAAAGTAAGGAACTTCCGCCGGAAACTCCAGTAGCAATTGTTCTTCTCTCCGGGGGGCTGGACAGTGTTCTGGCTTTAAAAATTGTTCTTTGTCAAGGGGTAAAGGTAAAAGGATTAAATTTTATTACTCCCTTTCTTAAAGAGCAGAAAATTGTAAGAGAGCAGGCAGAAGAATTTGGAATTCCTCTGGTGACAATTCGGTTGGGTGAGGATTATTTAAATTTAGTAAAAAGACCGAAATACGGCTACGGAAAACATCTTAATCCCTGTATTGATTGTCGCATTTTAATGTTTAAGAAAGCAAAAGAATTGCTGGGGCAAAAAGATTCTTTTATTGTTACCGGAGAGGTTCTGGCTCAAAGACCCAGTTCGCAATATAAAAATGCTCTTTTGCTCATTGAAAAAGAGGCAGGACTTGTTGGCAGGGTTCTGCGGCCCCTTTCGGCAAGAGTTCTTCCGGAAACAATCCCGGAGAAAGATGGCTTAATTAAACGAGAGGAATTATTGGCTATTTCCGGTAGAAGCAGAAAGGAACAGTTGAAATTAGCAAAGAAATTTGGGATAAAAAATTATCTTTCTCCTGCCGGGGGATGTCTCCTCACGGAAAAGGAATTCTCTTTAAAACTTAAAGACCTTTTTGAGCATCAGAAAAAGGTAGAAATTTCTGACATGGACCTTCTTAAGGTTGGTCGCCATTTTCGCCTTTCTCCGGATACCAAACTCATTGTCGGGAGAAACGAAAGGGAAAATAACCTTCTTTTTTCTCTGTCCAGAAATAATGATTTTCTCCTGGAGGTGAATGGTATAGCGGGTCCGACAGGTATTTTAGAAAGCAGGACTAAAGATTTAATTCCTCTGGCCGCGGGAATTGTTGCCCGTTATAGTGACGCTAAAGATTTTCCTTCTGTCCCGGTAAATTATTGGAACAGTTGTTATAAAGCACAGGTAGCTGTGAAACCTTTGAATAACGTTGAAAAATTGAAGAGTTTGAGAGTTGGAAGCCAATGAAAACAATTGCGGAAATTAACGAGAAGATTAAAAAAGGTAAAGCGGTAATTGTAACCGCAGAAGAAATTATTGACCTTGCTAAAAAGAAAGGAATAAAGAAAACTGCGCGCGAGGTTGATGTAGTTACCACCGCTACCTTTGCTCCGATGTGTTCCTCAGGCGCTTACTTTAATATTGGTTCCACAAAACCGAAGGTCAGGTTAGGCGGAGGCAAGGTCTATCTTAATGATGTTCCCTGCTATGCTGGTTTTGCCGCTGGCGATTTTCTTCTTGGCGCTACTTCTCTTCCCGAGAATGATTCAAGAAATAGACCATATCCGGGAGAATTTCGCTACGGAGGGGGGCATCTCTTAGAGGATTTGGTCTCGGGAAGGAATGTGAAGTCAGAGGCATATACTTATGGCACAAGTTGTTATCCCGGAGAAAAGCTCTCTACCCGGATAAACATTAAAGGTTTCAATGAAGCAATACTCTTTAATCCCCGCAACTGCTATCAGAACTATAATGTGGCGGTGAATCTTTCCAAAGAAACGATCTATACCTATATGGGGGTCTTAAAACCAGATTTAGGAAATGCTCACTATTGAAGTAGCTGTCAACTTTCTCCGTTGCTTAATGTCCCTTATTATCAGACGTTTGGCATCGGCACGATGATTTTTTTGGGAGGTGGAATTGGCTATGTTGCCTGGTATGGAACCCAGCATAACCCCGGGGTTGAAAGAACGAAGAAAGGCATTCCGAAAGAGCCGGCAGGAACGTTAGCTCTTATCGGGGATTTAAAGGGAATGAAACAACAATGGCTGAGGGGAGCATCTTTCCTTGGTTATGGAGTAACCTTAATCGTTGGTATCGGTATTCCCATTCCCCTGCTTAACGAAGAGATTTGCCGCTACGCCGCAGTAAAAGATAGAGATATTTATGCGAAGATAGTAGATTATAGCGAGTCCTATCCTCAAGATAAAAAAGGCAATTTGGGAGAAGTGAATTATGAGGATTTAAAAAAAGGTAAGATTACCATTCGGGGGAGAAAGGTTCCTACTGCTCCTCTTTCCAGTTACAGCAAGGCAAGAGAGATTGCCGAAACCTTAAAAATATGGATTAAGAAAGGTTCCTTTTTTCTGACCGAAGCGGTGGAGAAACTTCCCGTGAATGTTAAGTTTAAACCGTTGAAGGTGAGGTAAGTTGTTATTATGATAACTTCCCGAAAGATTGTTTTGAGGTTCCCTTCCGACTTGATTGACCAGCCAATTGTTTATCGGCTAATAAATGACTATAACCTCTCCTTTAATATCCTTAAGGCCTCTATTACTCCTAAAAAGGAGGGTCTATTGGTTCTGGAATTAACGGGAAAGAAGGAAGATTACAGGAAGGGAATTGACTTCCTTTCTCGTCTGAAAATAAAGATTCAGCCCTTGAGCAAAGATGTCCGACGGGATGAAGATAAATGCACTCATTGTGGAGTTTGTATCGATATCTGCCCGACCCAGGCATTTGTTCTGGACCCAAAAACAAGAGAAGTGAAGTTTAATAAAGATAAATGCATTGCCTGCGAACTCTGCATTAAGATTTGTCCTCCCCGAGCAATGAAGGTCTCCTTTTAATGACCTATCGTAGTTTAATCAATACCTCTGATTTGGAAAAATTTGAGTTGCTTGTTAAAGAAACAAACATTCTCATTCTTTTCAAACAGAATTCTTTGAATAATGTGTGGGAAACATCTCCCGATGTTGATGCAAATAATAAATTAAGAACTATTGCCTACAATTCTCTCCTGGATTGTCGCAGACAGATTGAGAATTACATTAAGAGTTATCCTTCCTTTCAAAAAAGTTATGCACCGGTTAAGGTTAAAAAAAACGCTCCTTCAATTATCAAAGAGATGGTAAAGGCGTCTTTTCTGGTTAATGTTGGACCGATGGCTGCAGTTGCCGGGGCAATTGCCGAATTTGTGGGAAAAGAACTTTTAAAATTTTGTAAAGAGGTGATTGTGGAAAATGGCGGGGATATCTTTTTGAAAACCGATAAAAAGAGAAGAGTAGGGGTTTATGCAGGGGATTCCCCTTTTTCTGAAAGGATTGCTCTGGAAATTGCTCCCGAAACTACACCTCTTGGGATTTGTTCCTCATCAGGAACGTTTGGTCATTCTTTCAGTTTTGGTAAGGCAGACGTAGCCCTTGCAGTGGCAAAGTCGTGTGCCTTAGCCGATGTTTCCGCTACCGCAATTGGTAATCTTATTCAAACAAAAGAAGACCTCTCCAGGGGAATCAGGTTTGCCAAAAAGATTCCCGGTCTTTTAGGGATACTAATCATTAAAGAAGATAAAATAGCAATCTGGGGAAAGATTAAAATAGTGGATATTTAGCCACGAATTAACACGAATGGCCAGGATGTCATTCTGAACCGAAGATGAAGAATCTCAATAAGAAAATTCGACTCTATACCGGTTATCTCTTCTTTCTTTTTGTTCTCTTTCTGGCAAAACCTACAATTCTTTCTTACTGGATTGGATTATTTATTGTTCTTTCCGGAGAAGCAATCCGCACCTGGGCCGCAGGTTGTATCGAGAAGGATAAAAATTTGGCAAAGAATGGACCCTATCGGTTGGTGAGAAATCCTTTATATCTTGGCAGTTTTTTTATTGGCATGGGAGTTGCTATTATTAGTTGTTCCTCATCCTTTCTTCTCGCTTTTGTCCTGCTATTTTTAAGCGTTTATTTACCCACTATTTTCCGGGAAGAGAAATTTCTTGCCGAGAAATTTACAGATGATTACCTTAATTATCAAAAGACCGTTTCCCCATTTTTTCCGCTTAAATTACACTCCCACCTATCTTCTTCAATTAAATCAACTTTTTCCTGGCAGAGAGTCAAAAAAAATAGAGAATTCCACACCTGGCTTGCTTTATTTGTTATTCTGCTGATTTTAGGACTAAAGAATTAAATTCATTAGTCCCCCGACGATGATTGCGGTAAGAATCATCAGGAAAGCAGATTTAGCCATATCCTTTATTCCCAGTTCTCTGATGAGAACGATAAAGGTGGAAATGCAAGGGAAATAAATTGCGAGAACGGTTGAGCCGATAACAAGTTGTTTGGTAGTTAAGTTCAATGGTCCCAACATTCCCACCGCAACATCCTTCCTTAAAAAACCAATAATTAAAGCGGAGATTGCCTCTTTGGGAAGACCCCAGATGCCGGTTAAAATCGGTGAGAAAACTCGGGCTAAAAATTCGATTACCTTTAAAGCGTAAAGAATATTGATGAAAAGTATTCCTAAAAGAACGTAAGGAACTGCCACTATCAAAAATCCCTGAATACGCATCCAGAGTTTCTTAATTACCGCCTGGAATTGAGGAGACCGATAAGGCGGAATTTCAACCAATATTTCGGGGCTTCTCCCTTTCAATAATTTATTCAGAATTAGACCCTTAAAGATTAAAATTAAAAATAGAGTGAAAAAAATAATTGCTACGTACCTTCCCCCTCTTTCTCCCACTAATCCGATAATCATTGCTGTCTGGGCCATACAGGGGATAGCAATAGCCATCAGGGTAGCGGCAATGAATTTTTCTCGCCTTCCTTCCAGGAGTCGCGTTGCCAATGCTCCCGGGACATTGCAGCCCAATCCTAACATCATTGGAATTATAGCGTAGCCGTGAAGTCCTAAGTGATGCATAATATTATCTACTAAAACCGCAAGACGAGGCAAATACCCGGTATCTTCTAATAATCCTAACACTATATAAAAACTAAAGATGTAGGGTAAAACCATAGCCAAAGGAACAAATAACCCGGTGGTTAGAAGCCCAAAGGACTGACCAAAATCTATCTGGTTTTGAATTAGTTTTCCAATCAGAATCTGGTGCAAAAAGGTTCCCGGACCCAGAATGGAACTTAATTTTAACATTAATGGCGCCAATAGGTTCTGGAATAAGGGCTCGAATAAATAATTAATAAGTCCTTCTCCTATGAAACGGATGATTTGGAAGCTAAGAAAAAGGACTGCGATTGCTATTGGTATACCGGTTGAGGGCTTGATACTCAAATCTTGCAAGCTATCCAGGAAAGTGTGATGGTGATGGTGCAACTTTTGGATTTCTTCTATAATTTTGCCAATTTCCTGCCATCTTTTTTCAGTGTTACGAACCTTCTTCTCTCTCGGCTCTGACCTGGATAAACTCTCAACTAACTCCTTGATGCCCTCGCCGGTCAAACCACAGGTGGGAACTACCGGAACACCTAAAATTGCTCTTAGTTTTTCAACGTTGATTTCAATCCCGCAATGTTTTGTATCATCCCACATATTGAGGGCAATTACTACCGGGATTCCCCTCTCTATTAATTCTAAGGTTAAATAAAGATTCCTTTCTAAATTTGTGGCATCAATAATATTGATTACAACATCCCCATCCTTGAGCATCTGAACCGCAACCTCTTCTGCCTTATTCGTGGGTTCCAGGGTATATGTCCCGGGCACATCAATAACGACTGCTTCCTCTTGCCCGAGTTTTAGATATCCCTGCATAAATTCTACGGTAGTGCCAGGATAATTGGAAATAACTACGCGAGCACCAGTAAGTCGTGAAAAAATCGCACTTTTCCCAACATTGGGATTCCCCATTAAAAGTATTTTCTTCATATCTCCACAATGATTCTACCGACTATTCCAAATCCGATGGCTACCTGAAAGTTATCTATCCTTACGGTCACCGGCCCACGCCATAATTGGGAACTTACCTTAACAATTCTTTTTCCCGGTCTTACCCCTAAGGCATACATTCTTCTCTTGATGCCATATCCTCCCTGAATCTCTACTACTATTCCGGCTTCCCCTATTCTCATCTGAACTAAATTTATTCTTTTCATTATCCCTTTTTACGAGGAAAGATAATCTTTAATTCCATCCTCAATAGAGAATTGGCTTTTCCATTTCAGAATTTTGGAGGAAAGAGAGGTCTCGGCCTGGGTATGGTTCTGATAGAAATTATAGGGATTATCAAAGTAGTCCGGTTTAGCCGCGGTGACGAAAACTTTATTTAAAATTTCAATGATTCTGTTAAAGGTTGTTAATCTTCCGGTACCAACGTTAAATATACCCTGGACAGAACTTTCCATTGCTCTGATATTTGCCGCAACAACGTCTTTAACGTAGATATGGTCTCTTGATTGCTCGCCATATTTAAAAATTCTCAATGGTTCACCCTTTCTAATCTTTTGCGATAATTGCCATATCATACTTGAGGATTTTCCCTTATGTTTTTCTCCCGGACCATAAACATTAAAATAACGCAATCCGATGATTCCATAGGTGGGGGGTAATTTTTTAATTTTGAATAATTTTTTAATTTTTAATTTTAAATTGATTCCTTTTGCTATTTTGTACATTCTGAATTTGGAAACTGCGTAAGCATTTGAAGGGAAAAGTTTTTGGTTCTCTTTTGCCGGTATGCGCCCATTGCCATAGACCGCCGCCGAGGAGGCATAAATAAGTTTTGCTCCAATACTATGGGCAAAGTCCAGAACATTTTTAAACCCCTGGAGGTTATCGGAAATCATTTTTTTATCATCGGGGTAAGTGGTATCGGTGATGGATGCCTGGTGAAAAATAACCTCATATCTCTCTTTTTTTAATTTGACAAAAAGTTCTTCCCGGGTAACGTCCTCTTTGATTAATTTGCCATTGTATTCTTCAAGATTTTCTAAGTCTCCGGAAGAAAAATTATCGATAATGGTTAAATTATGTTCCTGTTTTTGCAGAGCAAGGGCTAAATTGGAGCCAATAAATCCTGCTCCACCGGTAATGAGAATGTTCATTTTAATTGCCCCTTTAATGCCCAGAGTCCTGTAGCGGGATTGCTGATATAGAAAATTTCTTTTCCCTTAACAATATTTTTCCCCTCCTTGAGAACTGACGGATTAAATTCTTTTTTTACCTCTTCTAAATCAGCATAAGAGAAACCAACTCCCTCAATTTCTTTCTGCGAGAGGTGTCCGGGGGCATAGGTAATTTTGAATCTTCCTTCTGAGGAACCGTGAATGAGATGGGCGGCGGCAACCAGATTTTCCCGGAGGTCCTCATTTTTCTCCACCGCTTTCAGAACAGCGGGTGTTCCGACATAACCGTATTTACGGATGAGATTGTCTATCTCCAAATTCTCTCCGAAACTTTTTAGTCCTGGGGCAATAACAAGGAGTTTTCCTTCATCGGCAATTGCCATTCTTGTCCTGTAGATTGCCTTGTTCGCGACCCAGGTGCTTTTAAATTCGTAGGGGTCCATATAAGCTACAACCTTTTTTAACGGCTTATCCAGAAGATGAATATTAATTTTTTGAGATAGTTTTGCTGCTCTGATAAATGCATCTTCATCTTCACCGGCATAAAGTCCGCGCGTTTGTAGTTCTCCTCTCTCATTATTTCCCATTACAATCAGGATATAAACAATGGGATATTTCTTGAGATATTTTTTTTCGGCATAGTTGAAGGCAATCCGCACCGGCGGAGAAATTCTTCCTAAATTATTCTCTATTCCGCAGGTGGCCGCAAAGAAATGCGATTTATTAATCATATTTCTTCCGGCGATTCCGATGAAGATATTCTTATTGTGGTTTGACATTCCGAGAACCTCGTGGGGAACGACCATTCCGATAGAAAATATTGCATCGTAATCGTTCTCAACCAGCATTTTGTTGACCTCTACTTCAATGGGGTAGTTTGCTTTTCCTTGAGAAATTTTCTGGATATACTCGCCCGGGATTTCTCCCAATTTAACTGTGTCCTTACGCCAATTATGCACCTTGAATAATTCCCGGGGAATGTTTCCAAACATCTTCTTAATTTCCTCCTCGGTCATCGGGGTATGCTGACCCAGGGTAGGGATGATGTCGGTATGAGTGTCTTCTGGCAATAAGTGGTAAAGAATTTCCGTAAGTTTCCCTGCCCCCGAACAGAAACGGGTAAAGTCAGGCGGAAGGAGTAAAACATTCTTTAATCTTTTTTTTGTTTGTTGAAGTAATCGATTGATAAACTCTTCCTTTTCTGCAAGAGTAATATTTTTGCCTTCTTTAATAATCATTTCTTGCATATTATAGCATAAAGTTACTGAATGTGTTAAAATGACACGAAGTGTCACCCTGACCCCTTGAGTGGAACGAAGGGGAAGGGTCTCATATAGGGTAAGATTCTTCATCCGCCTGAGGCGGATTCAGAATGACAGAGGAGAGGAAAAAATGAAAATTAAAAAAGAGGTTATTGAAAGTTTTTACAGCAATCTGGATGAGAAGACAAAAGAGAGGGTAGAGAAAACAATTGAGAAAATTG
>SDBU01005571.1_pt1 | contig 15017 bp, 12 predicted proteins | sample 2277071 | NCBI WGS metagenome assembly SDBU01 (sample SAMN10397929, study PRJNA504765) | marine sediment metagenome | isolation source: marine sediment core GS08_GC12, 126 cmbsf | place: Arctic Ocean: Gakkel Ridge, Loki's castle | collected 2008
GTGGCCAGTGCATCCCCCCAGCCGCTCCAACCTCCGTCCTCGCTCCACGTCTTGACGTACACCGACCCGACGTCATCAGTACTGTAGGAATACCACTGCCAGAACCGGAGCTCCAAACGCTCTCCTTCGCCCAATTCCGGCATGTAGATGACGGGGCTGACCCACTGGCTGTCCGTGTTGGCGGGGTAGTTCCCGAGCAGATTCGTGCCGGCCGCGGCGACGCCGCTGTGGGCACTGCCCGGCCCGGACTGAGGTACGCCGGCGTCCCAGACGCCGGCCTCGGCATACCAGTCTCCCACGCCGCTCTCGAAATCGTCATGGAACACGATCTCGAAGTCCCCGACGAAGAAGCTGAATGTAAATACATCGTCTGTCGCCTCGCCGAGCTCTCCGTCTTCGTCCTGGTCCATGAGGTTGCCGGCGGTGTCGGCCAGGTCCGGCCTCACTGAAACGGTGTACGCGCCGGGCGCGGTCTGGGCGGGGAAGGAGATCTCGAATCGATTCCCGCCCAGAGAGCTTATCCCGGTGGGCGCCACGTCCCCGGCCGGACCGGTGACGGCGACGTCATCCAGCCAGAAACTGCCCGAAGGAGACTCTCCGAAGGCCACCGCCTCGTTGAAGGCCAGCTCGACCGAGTCCACCGCGTCGGTCCGAATGCTGAGGGCCGACCGCGGCGCCCAGTCGACAATCATCGGGCCGATGGTGTCGGGGTCGGCCCCAGGCAGAGGGCCGGCATCCAGCATAAGGCGCCGCTCCAGTGGTTCAATGAGCGCTGGTGCAGCAGAGGCGTGTCCGCGCATCACCATGATCGTTCTCCCTGACTATGGCGGTCGTGATGCCGCTCGTCCCATTTCTATCAAGTACACGCGCGACGCCCGGCCAACCGTCTCGGTCGTCGTAGCTGCTCGCACTGGCTGCTCACGCACTCGGCAGCGCGACAGACAATTCTCTATAACCGGATCCCCACGGACCACCAGGCGGCGGCAGTTGCCGAACGGTCCGCTCCATCTTCCGACGCCGCTTATGCCGCCGCGGTTTACGCCCGTCATGGTGTCGCTGGCGACCTCGGTTGCTCCGGTAAGGACAGATCAGTTCAATGCCGCGTCGGGCCAGCCGCCCTCTCAGTGGATCACTGTCGTAACCCTTGCCGCGTTTGGCCTTTCCGACGCAACGTCCCTCTTTGTCGCGGGAGCGAAGCTACCCTCGGCGAAGGCTTCGGACCAGTCGAGTTGCTCTTTCTCATCCAATTCGCCCAGAAACGCGCGCCACACCTTCAACCAAACGCTTTGCCCTTCCCATGCCCGCAGGCGTCGCCAACAGGTGCTGGCGGAAGGATACTGCTAGGGCAAGTCCTTCCAGCATGCACCGGTTCGAAGAATCCATAGGATGCCCTCGAAGGTTGGCCGGTTCTCCAGTGGCTTGCGACCGCTCATGCGCGACCGTTTGAACGTCGGCAACAGCGGTTCGATCTTCTGCCATTGCTAGTCCGTGAGTAGCGTCTTGTCCTTGGCCGTAGGTGATTCCTTTCGCCAGCCAAGGGACCACAACAAACTGTGCGGCGCAAGCCTATATGCAAAAAACGGTTATGAAAACGGTTCTGGCGAGTTGGCCCAAGCCGGCCTCAAATGTGGCCCCGTCGTACGAAACTCCGGTAAGTATACCACGGGATTCCATTGGAGCCAAGGTTCTTCCTGGCCATTAGAGGCGTTACTTGCGTTCTGGTGCGACACTAACACTGAGCCCGTCATGCCTATGTCCTTCTGCGCAACAAAGCATGCGTCGAGTCATGACGGTATCATCAGGGCTCGCAGTATCTGGCTGCGGAGTTAGATTCGCACTGTGAGTTGCTGGCTTGCGCGAAAAAAACAGCGATTACCTTCGCGGCGGCGCAGGCGGCAGCCCTCCCCTCTGGCGAGGCGGCATTTCCCGTGGATTTTGCAGGTCAGCCGTGCAAGATGCCGGGAGAAGATGCGAAGACAGATGTGCGGGATGCATCCGTACTGTGGCGGCCCGCCTGTGAATCATCTACCAGCATCACGCCAAGCCAATTAGCTTGACAGACCTGGGCGTTACGGGCACACTAGCTCAGGTCGCCGATTTGGCGACAGATTTGACTGCGTCGGTGGCGTTTGCACACCGAACGTACCCAAGGCGGCTGTGACTACGGTCGATCAAGGGGCAAGACATGTCGGGCAAGGGCACTGAAGCATCGGACTCCGATCGTCACGGCTCCGAGGCCCGTCCACCGATGGGGTCGGATTCGGGCCTCCCCACCTTGAGCGAAACGGACGGACCCGCGCCGAACGGTTCGGCCTCTCGATCTGCCGGAATCCTGGCTGCGGGACAAGTGTGGGGCAAGTACGTCATCGAGAAGCGCTTGGGAGCGGGCGGGCAGGCCGAGGTTTTTCAGGCTTTCGACCGGTTTGGCCCCGCCGGGCACGTCGCCTTGAAGATCCCCCACGGCAGCATCCCCCCCGAGCGTATTAGCTCCTGGACCGCCGCCGAAATCGATCCGCTCGTCAAGCTCACTCACCGCAACATCGTGACGGTGCTGGACGCAGGCGTCATCAACGACCTGCCATACGTGGCTACGCGGCTGGTAGAGGGCCTTCCACTGGCCGCGTACGCCAAGAGCCACCGCCCGGGGCTTCGCCGAATCCTCGACTGGGCGATCCAGCTGGCCGACGCCCTCAGCTACGCTCACCGACAGGGGATCATTCATCGCGACGTCAAGCCGGGGAACATCATCATCACGGATGACGGCTGCCCGGTTCTGCTCGATTTCGGTATCGCCTCGCTGGTCAGCCCATACCGCCCGGAGAGCCAGGCGGGCTCTTCCGGCACTCCGTTGTTCATGCCGCCGGAGCAGGCCAGAGGCGACTTGGCTTCCGACCATCGGGTAGACGTATTCGCGCTGGGAGGCGTGCTCGGTTTCTTGCTGGACGGCCTTGGCCCTTACGGGAAAACCAACGATCCTCGCCAGGCATGCCGCGAGGGAGAGGTCCGCCAACTCGATTTGCGCGAGGGGCCTCGGCTGAGACGAGCCTTGGCCCGCATCGCCAACCGTGCGGTGGCCAGTGATCCCGATCGACGATATGCGACCGCCGACGATATGGGTCGAGCGCTTCGGCGGCTTCGGACTGGCCGGAGAATGGCTGTGGCTGCTCTCGCCATCACAATTGCCACAGCGGGCATCATTGCTGTCTGGGTCGCACTGGGGACGTTCACATCAAACCATGATGCTTCAGATGCGTGCCTCCGTGCGGTGGCTCAGGCAGATGCATACCTGGCGGCCGGGCAACTGGATTCGGCGGAACAAAGGTACACCCAGGCATGGGGTCTCACCGACGCGGGCGGCCCGGCCAGGGCCGAGGCAGCCGCCGGGCTAGGCCGGGTAGCCTCGGCGCGCCGGAAGACACAAGCTGCCCTGCAATGGTACGAACGGGCTCGCCAACTTGACTCGACCAACGTCAGAGCGACAGCAGGCGTGGCGGTGCTGCTGGCGCAGTCGGGCAGGTTCGACGACGCCCGTCGGCAAGTCCGGGATCACGGGCAACATGAACTGCTGAACAGAATCCTCAGGCAAACCGAACGGGGCGTCGAACAACAGCAACGCCGAGCCGACTCCGATCGCATCGGGCAGATCGTCCGGGATATCCTCGAGGATTGGCGGCGCGGACCGCAGCATCGCGAAGCGGATGACTGGACCAGCCGGCCTGTTACCGTCTGCTTCAGCGAACTCACTTCAATAGGCCATCCATCGTACTACGAAGGCGAAGACAAGCTTATGATCTTCGGCTTGATGGAGGCCCTATTAGCCGGACATCGCTATGGCGTGGTGGAACGCGAGGACCTCGACCGCATACTGACAGAACTCCGGCTGGCCACAACGCAGTTGACCGATCCGGATTCAGCCGTACGCTTCGGCAAGCTGCAGTCGGCCCGCGTGTTCGCCGTCACGACTGTCGATCGGCGAACCAAGATCGTCCGCATCTCGCTGAGAATCATCGACGTGGAAACTACTCAGATCCGAGGAATCATCTCCGTTGACGTTAAGAGCACCATTACGCAGGAGACGATCAATCACGTGGCCCAGCGCCTGATGAGCGCTCTGGATGAGCGCTTTGCCATCCGCGGACGAATCACTCGCATCGCACCCGAAGGCATTGAGATCAATATCGGCAGTACCGTGGGCCTGCGCACGGACCAGGTATTGACCGTATTGTCCGATGAGGACCCTCCTGCAGATCTATGCCGGTTGAAGGTGCTTCGCTGTGGACAATCCTCCGCGTGGACGGCTCTTGTGGGGGAGGGGCAACAACCGAAGAAAGGACTGCGTGTTCAGGCGACACCATAGAGTTGCGTCTCGGGGGAGGTGTCCGAGCCTGCCCGGGCTCGCCACGCTGGGGGCGTACATGACGGCGCTGCTGCTAGCTGGGTGCTCTTCCCCATCGCAGGATCATTGGGCTCAAGGCTATGATGCTCAACGGTACGGGCGCAGCCGCGAGGCCATCACTGACCACTTCAACCTCCACCGGGGCCGCTGGTGGAATTACTATGCTCGCGGAAGATGGTATCTTGAGAGCAGACACACGGCCCTGGCCGCCGAAGACTTCCGGGCTGCCATCCGGCTGCGCGGAGACGACAAGCGCGATGCCCGCAGCTATGGGATGCACTTCTGGGACTATTATCCTAACAGAGAGTTGGGCATTGCGTTGTCTCGTCAAGGCAAGCACGCCGAAGCCATCCAGTCGCTCACGGCTTCCCTGGTGACCGCAAGCTCTTCGCGAGCCAAGTATTACCTGAACAAGGCTCGCGCGGCGGAACTGAAACAGTCCGGTGTTGACAAAGCTGTGCCTGTAATCCGCATAGACTCACCAAGAGACGGTCTGATATCCCGGAGCCGGCGGGTGCGGCTCCGCGGGACCGTAACGGATGACCAGTTCGTCTCCGGCGTGGCCATAGGGGAGCGGGATCTGTTCGTCGAGCTGGCCGATCGAAAGATCGAATTCGACGAGCAGGTTCGCTTGGCGCCTGGCGCCAATACGGTCACCGTGAAGGCAGTAGACCTGTCCGGTCGGCGCGGCGTCGGACAAGTCTCCGTAACCGTTGATGTTCAGCCGCCGATCGTGTATGTCCATCGCCTTACGAAAGCCGGGCAACCAGCCGGGTCCGTCCTTCTGCAGATGGCCGTTACGGATAATCACGGCCTCAAGACCATCCAGGTGGAAGAGAAGACCGTTGTCTGCGGCGGGTCGAAACTCAAGCGTATTGACCGCCTTGCCGTCGTGCCCGGCCCCGACGGACTCAGTATCACGGCGACTGATCTTGCCGGCAACACAACCCGTGCCTTGATCGACACTTCAGCGAGTGAGTTCCGGGGGAGGGCGAGGGAGGCCGCCCCCCTCCGTCGCGCGCGAAGGCAGCCTTTGGAGAGAGCGTATCCGATGTGGGGGGGCTCCGTGATCGCGTTTGGGCCGTGGCCAATGGCCCAAGCGGATGACGGCATGCGCCTGGCTGGCGACGACACCCAGACGGATCGCGTCGCCCCGCGCATACGTCTAAACGTACCCAAGGATGTTCCGAAATACATCGTAAGTGACAGCACGTTCTTTCTGGACGGTACGCTATACGACCCGGCCGGGGTGTCGTCGCTTCGGATCAACAACGAGAATATCCCGCTGGCCGCTGGCCGCAACGCCCACGTTGCCTTCAGCCATCTGATCGATCTGGCAGATGGCGAGAACCGAATCACACTTGTAACGGCGGACCGCTTCGGCAACGAGTCTCGCCGCGTGATCCGTGTCGAACGGCAAGAGGTGGAGGCCTTCCTGCCTGAGGCACGCTATCGTGTAGCCGTCGTGCCGCTGTCCGAAACGGGCCCGGACAAGGGAAGCATCGTCTCACTCTACAATGCACTCCTTTCCGCGTTGCTGGCAGAGCCCGTTCGGTTCAACATCGTCGAACGCAATCGAGAGGCACTGGAGAAGATTCTCACGGAGCACAACCTTACTCGCCTGGCTGACAAGCGGACGGCCATACGTCTAGGGAAGATTCTCACAGCCGAGGGCATGCTGTTCGGGGAGATCGAAGAAGGGCGAGACTATGTCAACGTCAGCCTCAGATTCACCGACGTGGAATCTTCCGAGCTACTGTACATCACAGACGTTTACACCGAAGGGAAAGGCGCCCAGGCCATCCGCTGGTGCGCCAGAGGCCTGGTGTCAAAACTCAAACGGGACTTCCCGCTCGTCCAAGGCGAGATCGCCCGGCTTGAGGGGGCCTCGATCGGCCTGGACGTTGGGAAGGACAACGCCCTCCGTCGAGGTATGAAGCTTCTGCTGTATCGCGAGACAGAAACCGGCAGACAGCATAAGCGCACGCTGATAAAGCACGGGGGAAAAAGCGTCGAGGCAAGGCTGATGGAAGTGGGCGCCCATCGCTCTTCGGCACAGCTCATGGATAAGAGAGCCGCTACGATTGTGAGAGTCGAGGACAAGTTCATCACCAAATGATCGCTACCGTGAGAACAACGCGAGCGTGGGTGGGCCTCGCCGTGATCGCGTCGCTACCGATCATGGCGGCGGCCCAGATTGCCCCTCCAGACGTGACGATTACCCCCAAGCCGGTGGGGTCGGGCGCCCGGGCGCTGGGGCAATCCGCGTTCATTGCCGTAGCCGACGACGCGACGGCGGCCTCATGGAATCCTGCCGGCTTGATTCAACTGGAGCGGCCCGAGGTATCGTTCGTGGGCGCCTGGCTGATCAATAGGGATCGCTTCCATTCGGGGTCCGCCGATTTCCGGGGCGACTCGCGGACGTGGGACAGTCCGGAATTCAATTTCGCCAGCGTGGCCGTGCCGTTCGTGGTGGGCGGTAGGGACCTCGTTGTGGCGTTGAACTACCACCAAGTGTACGATTTCGGTCTGGAGGGCGACTTCTTCCAGGTGTTGCGCGGTGCCGGTACAACACTCCCGTTGAACCTTCACGTCCGGTCGGAGGGGGCCGTGTCGGCAAGCTCCTTAGCGGCGGGGTTTTCCATTGCCCCTTCACTGACGCTTGGTGCGGCCGTTAACTTCTACCACGACAGCCCGCTTCGCAGCAACGCTTGGGAGGTCAAGACCACTTCCAACGGCCGGGGGACCCTCGGGGGGGTGCCCGCCGCCTTTCGGTTCTCAGGCAAGGAGGTCTTCGACAACTTCCATGCCGTCAACGCCACCGTCGGCGTGCTTTTTGACGCCTGGGCCGCTGACGAGAAGGTTCTCACCTTCGGCGCTGTTGTCCATACCCCGTTCAGAGCCCGGGTGGAGAGACGCACGACAGCGGTGTCCGTTCTGAATGGGACTCGGTCTTTCACCCGTGCCGATGAGACGATCAAGATCGATTTTCCATTTTCGGTGGGGGCCGGCGTGAACTACCGGGCATCGGACACATTCTCCCTCGCCTGCGACGTGCAATGGACGGACTGGTCGTCCCTTCAGCAGATCGATGGGTCAGGTCGGCGCAGTTCGCCTGTGGGTGGGGGACCGGTGGGGGACGTGGCGGACACTTTCGCCGTCCGTGTCGGAGGAGAACACCTCATTCCCTGTGAGAACGGGATCCTGGCCCTGCGGGCCGGCGTTTTCTACGATCCGCGCCCCGCGCTGAATGACCCGATGGACGTATACGGATTCAGCCTTGGCACAGGATGGACAACGCAGCAATACAGCCTGGACTTCGCCTATCAGTTTCGTCACACACGTCCCGTCAGCGACAGGAATCTCGGCCTGTCCGGCGCCACCGATTACAGCGCCGAAGAACACTGGTTTCTGATGTCACTGATTCTGTATTTCTGATGCGCGCGGGCGTTGCTGCGTGTTCTCACGAAAGGAGCCGTGTAGCATACGAGCAAGATGCGAAGCTTCGCAACGGATTCCGCGCCGCGATCAAGAATTATCCGATTTCCTGCTCCTTCGGGTCCTTCCTCTCCAAGCAGGCTGTCTTCGCCCGTGAGAACAGGTTGGCGAGTTCGAGAACCATCCACGACTTCCTCATCAATCTGCCGAATGCGTTGGCCAGTGCAACATAGGAATGGGTCGTGATCTTCACGCCATGTACCGTCAGGGCGGCAGCGATTGCCGCATAGTAGATCGTGGTACCAGCGGCCAGCTCGGCCCTGCTTGCGGTGCTGCGGGCCAAGGCTTTGGCGTGCCCTTTGATTTCACGGATCTCATCCAGATCGGCTTGGGGGTCCGCCAGGATTTGGCTAATCGTCCACGCATCTGGCGAGGCAAGGCGCTTCAACTCATCCAGAATCCCCGACAATTGAGGCGTGATGGCCAAGTCCAGCCGTGACTCGGCAAGCCGTTCGCGAAGCGTTTCGCGAATGCGCTGAGCCGGATCCGCATCGGGGGAATGCCTCTCGTGGCCCAAGGCTAGTTGCAGAAGGGCTGCCAGCGATTCCACGTCCAGCCTGTGACTCGATTCTGTATCCATTGCATGCTCTCGACCGACCTGATCGCCCTTCGCCAAAGATCCGTTAGTCTTCAGTGGTGTTAGAGAGCCCATCGGGCGGGTCGGCCGACAGATGCGGCAAGCCGGCGCCCAGCGCTTCGTGGGGCAGCACGGCCGCCTCGCCAGGATCTGTTCGCGAAATGCTCGGCCAGCTTGCGCGGCTTCTTGACAATGTATCCATCAGCGACCGAATCTCGGCGTCCACATGCCGCTCGGATTCCACGAACCGCCGGACTCGACGTCGCATCGCCAAACGGAACCGTCGCTTCACGGTAACGACCATGTTGGACACCGTCTGCGGACGATCGATGCCCAGCTCTTCACATAAAGCGGGCACAGAATCCGGCGATCCCTGTTCCATCTTGGGTGTCAGAACTCTGCGACGGAACACCTCCCAGTGCGCCCGCTTGCCGTCCCGGAGACAATCGGCTTGGACCTCAGCGATCACCTCACGGACCAACTCGGCGGCCCAAGCATACGCCAGCGCCTGTTCTGGGCTCAGTTCAGACGTCGCGATGGACATAACGTTGTTTTCTCCAGCATCAAGCGACATTATCCTGCCGGAAGGCCTACGCTTCACGGCCGAATGCTTGCGCAGCCAACTGACGCAATAACGATCCAGCGCGATCAATAGGAATGAGCGGAACCTTCCTTTCGCTTCATCGGCGCTCTGAACCAGACTACGTCCCAGGACCACTTCCTCGAAGAAGCCCTGGGTCAGATCCTTGGCCGTCTCGTTGTCGTACCCTTTGCGGCGCAGGTAGCAGTACACCGGTTTCCAGTACTTCGCCAACAGATACTCAATCACCCGCCGACGGCGATCCCCGTTCTTTGTCCGGGCAGCCAAGATCTCAGTCCAATGGGTCGTCTTAAACCGTTTTTCGGATCCGCCCATCCATGTGTTTCGTGCGGAGTTCATCTTGATGCATCTCCCTGCGATCTCGATGCCATCAGGGCAGCGTCGCCTGACGGCAACTCCTGCAGGCCAGGATCGTTCCATCTCCATGCCAGAGCAGCGGACGAGGGCTCGCCGGTGGGCGGACCAGCGGGAGGAGGCGACTGGCAACAGTCTTCCGTGCCGTTTCGAGTCGGGATCGATACTGCGATGAACGCGCCCACATAGTTCCAGAGCGAAACATCGCACATAACAAGACGTACTACATAGGCATTCAGACTGTCCAAATGGACGGCGAATCCAGTCAATCCGTCCCCTCCCGTCGGTTCTGACAATACGACCGCGAAGGGCACACCCAGCAGTGTTGGCACCGAGATTGACAAGGCATAGCCTGCCGCAACGGCAAGTGGAATTGAAATGGTTGTCTCTTTCGTGTCCATTGCCGGCCTCCTGATGAGACTGCCGGGACTCCAGAACAGAGGTCTCCAGTCGGCATGCGCGACCTACAGGGGCGACGTCGGGGGAAGCCCGTCACTGGGGCCACCATAAGGCGCCGCCTATGCAGCAGGTTTACGTCCGGACGAATCTTGGCGGGGATAAATGATTCGCATATCTCGGCCTTTGGCCAACAGGCTGGCTCTCACGGCGGTTAATCGCGCCAAGCCAGCAACAGTTACGCCAACCACGTCTTCCAGGTTCAAGTAGACCGTTTCGGAGAGCGGGCGCCCTGCCAATTCCTCCTCCAGGTTCAATACAGCATCAAAGGAGAGGACTTCGTCGTTGCAGATGACTGTCGTATGTGCAGCCATATTCTCCACCCACGTTTCCTGTCAAGGACCACATCGTGTGATCTTGTACCACCAGATACTCAGGTTCTGGCGCAGGCTTGCGCGGCAGAGAGAGAAAAGTTGGCTTGATCCTCTTGTGGCCCGGGTTACAATAGGTTCCAGTACCGCCAGTATCACAGCCGCTTGGCGGCGGTTCGCCGCTGGATGGAGACGATGAGCCGACGCGATCGTACGAGAATGGGTGGGGACAGAGGCGTGTTTCAGACCACGCAGTGGTCGGTGGTACTGGATGCCGGCGCGACCGACGCCTCCCAACGACAGGAGGCGATGGATCGGCTTGTCTCCGTCTACTGGAAGCCGGCATACTGCTACCTGCGGCAATGGGGGCATGACAATGAAACTGCCAAGGATCTGACCCAGGATTTCTTCTGCGACGTGGTGATTCGACGAAACTTGCCGAGAGCGGCAGATCCCGCCAAGGGAAGGTTCCGCACGCTTCTGCTCACCGCCCTGAAGCGATATGCCAGAACGGCCCATCGAGACGCCCGAGCCAAGAAACGCGCGCCTGCCGGCGCTGTAGTACGGATAGACGCATTTGACTGTCCCGACATCCCAGAAGACGTGGGCCGCCACGATCCAGAGGCGGCGTTTCGCTATGCATTTGTGACTGAGGTGCTGGATCAGGTGCTGGCGGGGGTGAAGCAGGACTGCGCGGCAAGCGGCCTCGCCGTTCATTGGGAAGTCTTCCGCGAGAGGGTGCTGAACCCCGTTTTCGACGACGAGCCAGCGCCCACACTCACCGAAGTTTGCGCGAGATTCGACATCGAAAACGAGGCGAAGGTGTCGAACATGATCGTGACCGTTAAACGCCGGCTACAGAAAGCCTTGCGTGACGCAATTCAGGAACCGGGCCAGCCGAGATACAAAGCCGACGAGGGAATTGGCGAACTGTTGGCAATGCTTGGCGGTTCGCGCGCAAGGTAGCGGGGTCTTCCGAGTACATCCGTATAGAAGTGCGGCCGGCTTTTCCAATGGCCCGTGCCCGGCAAACGACCTTATCGCAAGGCCGGACAACCGAGTGCGTTTGAGACACACGGCCGAATCGGGGAAGTCTCCAATTGGCGAGGTAGAGCATTGGGCGAGAGAACTACATTTGGCATGAACGCCGACAAAGTGGCCGAATTGCTGGAGCTGATCGCCGGCCGAGGCCCCGAGGTCGACGGCGATTCCCATGGGCGCCGCATGGGCGGCGTGCTGAGCGCCGTTCTCGACCAGAAGCTTTCCGCACTTGCAGATGAAGCCACTCAGATCGCAACAGCGATCGTCGGGATCGAGGGGCGGCTGAAAGAAACGGCACGTCAGACCGTGCGAGAACTTCTTCTCAACAAGAGCACGGACTTGACAGTACTGCAGTTGCTGCGAGACTTCGGCAAGATCAGCGCCAAACGGGCCGTGTCCGACTCGGATCGCGGGGCATACACGGCAGTGTACTTTGCCGCCATCGCCAGCGGGTTGGTGTTCCACGGTCGTCGAATCACGTCTTTCTCCGAGAGCAAGCTTATCGCGAGTCTTGGCAAGCTGAGCAACAACCGTGAAGTGCCTGAGGATCTATTGCAGCTTTTCCAGAACGCAATCGTCAAATGTGAGGAGCACCGCAGCGCGAAAGATCAAGGATAGCTGGGGTGTTGTCCCCCCGAAAAACTCCGTCCAGGTTGTCATAACAAGAGTTACAGCAACTTGCCTTCCCTGGGTGAACGTGCTATTTCGGTGGTATGATCCCTGTTGGCAACCTGCTGAAGAACGTCTCGACGCTCCTTCCCTGCATGCGCCAGCTCGCCGGCTACGGCCTGCGGTTCCTCTGGGCCCTGATGTCTCCCAAGGCTGTGCTGGCCGCAAGGCTTCTCGCTGCTGAAAGCCAGCTGGTAGTCTGCACAGATCGGATCCGACAGAAAAAAGCTCCTCGGCCTCGGTTCACTGCGGCTTTTCGGCTCCTGTGGGTTCTGCTGTCGAAGCTGCTTGATTCCTGGGAGGACTGCGCCCATCTGATGCAGCCCGCCACGGTCAAAAAAATGCATACCAAGGCATTCCGGTTCTACTGGCGATACAAGTCTCGCAGGAAGCCTGGCCGGCCACCGATCTTCAAGGAGATGCAGCGGCTGATCCGCAAGCTGAGCAGCGAGAATCCGCTGTGGGGAGCCGAAACGATCCGGCAGACACTCTTGCTTCTGCAGTACGAACCGCCGTGCGAGGACACGATCCGCAAGTACATGGTCAAGCCCAGGAAGCCTCGGGAGAGATCCACAACTTGGCTGCCATTCTTGCGGAACCATCTGAATGTATCGTGGGCGATCGATTGCTTCACCGTGACCACCGTCCGTTTCGCGACAGTCTACGTGTTCTTCGTGCTGGACCATGGCCGACGTAAAGTGCTTCACTTTGCGACTACCTACAGCCCGTCAATGCAATGGGTGATCCAACAGCTTCGGGAGGGGATGTCCTTCGGCCAGCAGCCGCGATATCTGTTCCGAGACAATGATGCACTCTTTGGCCACGGCGTGCGCGCCTTCCTGGATTCGTGCGGCATCGAGGAAGTACGAACAACCTACAGGAGTCCTTGGCAAAATCCGTTCGCAGAGAGGTTCGTGGGCACGCTACGTGCGCAGCTACTTGACCATGTAATCGTGCTGAGTGAGGGTCATCTTGAGCGCCTGCTTCATGAATTCATCGAGGAATACTATCACACGGCTCGACCCCACCAAGGCCTCGATGGTGAGACGCCCATAGCACAGGAGCCGGTGCCAAGGATCTCTGGCCCGAGCAGGTTGATCTCCACGCCGATCCTCGGTGGCCTGCATCATCGCTATGAGCGAGTGGCGGCGTAGCAGCAGGGAGCGGGGCCATTCTGGTGGTGTCCCAAGCGATCAGTCTGCGCTCTTGTCGGCCGCGCATTCCCTTTGCGTTCCAATCTGGCTGAGAATGACCAGGCACCGGACATGAATCATCGGCGGCTCGCCCCGCAATGCCCCCCATGGCACGCCACTCAGTTGCTGGGATGGAGCGGATGCGGTTACCCGGGGGGACAGCGACAGTCCGGCACGGCTGAATCTTGAGACCATACGCGCAAGACACGGGCACCAAGGCCAGCATTGCCATCACCGCAACGATCATTCTTCTGTCATTCATTGGTGAAGCTCTTATCAGTTGGTAGCCGGCTGAGGGGCGGCCTGGTAGCCGACGTACGGAAGGTCGCCCGGGCCGCGGCGGCCCTTGAGCCATTGGTACAGGCTACTGCGGCGAGGGTCCATGCGGAACAGTTCGCACATTTCCCGCACCGTCTGCTCACCGGCGAGCTTCCAGTGATCGTCAGCTCGGTCGGGCCAGCGCCGCTGCATGCGGGCCAGCAAATCGACGTACTCTTGCTTCTCGTCCCGCTGCGCCATGTAGTGGAGGCGCAGGAAGTCGCTATGCGTCGCCTGCGCGGAGTGCGCGTCGCATGCTCCCCCGTACTCGTCAAGGGCGTCATTGAGTTCCTGTGGCGAGGCGATGGCGGCGTATCGATCCAGCAGCCGTTGGTAGTCCCGCCCATACTCAAGCCGGGATTTCAGGCCGCCGTAGCCACCTTCTCGCTTGTCGCTCGCCCGCTGCATGGCCGCCGCCAGCAGGGACAGATGCTGGCGGTGATACTGAGGGACGAGCTTCTTGTAATCGATGTCGGGGGGAATGCCGAGCGACTTCCGTGCCCGGGCGTAGGGGTCGCCAAGGTAGGCACGCAGGTAACTGAGTCCATAGCTCCCCTTCATGACGGCGAAGCCGACGTGCTTGGACCGCGGATGCCGCTCGATGAATTGCAGAGAAGCGCGGACACTGTCTCGGAGAGAGAGATAGTCGGATTGCTCGCGGCTGACGGCCTTGAGATTCTCGAAGGCGATGGCCTCGTCCGCGGGGTTCAATTGCATCGCCCGGGCGAAGTGCCGGTCCATCTGGCGCATGAGCTCCTCGAGCCGGGCCTTGTCGGCGGGCAGGTAGCCTCTATGGTTGGCTGCCTGAGAGCGCGCGCGCGCCTCGGCGATGAACGCCTCCCGCTGCTTCTTGATCGCCATGCCCCGCTGGTACTCTTGGCGGGCCTGCGTTTCGGCCGGTGTGCCGGATGCCACGGTCTTGTTGGCACGGCTTGTCAGTTGTTCACGCAGCCAGGCGGCGGCGCCACCGTCGACAAAGGTCCGTTCAGCATGCGCCTTTGTGTCTGTCCCGCGTCGGATGCTCACTTTCGGCGAGTGGCCACTCTTGCCAAGCGCGACGACGTAATCGGCGGCGATGGCCAATCGCCCCGCGGGCCGGGCCAACCCCATCAGCCTCAGCAGCACTTCACGCTGGGCGGCGGGCACGTGGCTGTAACGTGCGAAGAAGATGCCCTCCGCGGTGGCAAGTGTCTTCACCAGGGCCGTGCGAGTCTCGATCAGCGCCGGGTCGTTCACCATGGCGGCCTCTTCGGTGAGCGTCCAAATCGGCCCCTTCCGCGCCCGGGCCAGATTGGCCATCACGCCGGGCCACCATCCGGCCACCAACTCTTCCAGCGACGGGGCGAAGGTCGCCGGGCTGGCCGGGTCGATCGGCAGCTCCATAAGCCCGATACAGCTTGCGGTGCCCGAGTGGAAGGCCTCGATCCTCAAGTACGCGACGGTATGACGCGAGACGACGCGGCCAAGGACGATCACGTCGGCCGAGACGATCGGCTGGGGTTGGCCGGCGGCGCCGGTCAGCAGCTTCGTGGCCCGCTCGGAGAGCACGCGGCGAAGCTGGGCGCGATCAAGAAGTGTCATCGTCCATGTCCGTTCGATGCCG
>SDBU01005572.1_pt1 | contig 15017 bp, 11 predicted proteins | sample 2277071 | NCBI WGS metagenome assembly SDBU01 (sample SAMN10397929, study PRJNA504765) | marine sediment metagenome | isolation source: marine sediment core GS08_GC12, 126 cmbsf | place: Arctic Ocean: Gakkel Ridge, Loki's castle | collected 2008
GAGTAAGCGACCAGAGGCTCATAGGCGAAGTTATCGAACTGAAAGGCGATAGAGCTTCTATCCAGGTGTATGAGAACACCGGTGGTCTGGGGGTTGGTGAGCCTGTGGTATCGACAGGTATGCCTCTCAGTGTGGAACTTGGTCGCGGGCTAATCGGATCTTTCTATGATGGCATACAGAGGCCGCTTGACGCCATCCAGGCCATAGCCGGGGATATTATAACCAGAGGTATAGAAGTGCCGGGTCTTAACAGAGAGAAGGAATGGCATTTCGTACCGAAAGTGGAAAGCGGAGCTAAGGTAGTAGCCGGCGACGTGCTGGGCGAAGTTCAGGAAACGACGCTTGTTACGCAGAGGATCATGGTTCCGCCGAATATGGAAGGTGAGGTCGTCGAGATAAGCGAGGGCGACTATAAAGTAGAGGACATAGTTGCCAAGATCAGAACCGCTGACGGAGTCCAGGATCTGAATATGATCCAGCGGTGGCCTGTGCGAGAGCCTAGACCGGTAAAAAGAAATCTGGCGCCTGATACTCCCCTGTTCACCGGGCAGCGGGTCATTGACGCCCTGTTTCCCGTGGGAAAGGGTGGAACAGCGTGTATTCCAGGACCATTTGGAAGCGGAAAAACAGTTATTCAGCATCAGTTGGCGAAGTGGGCGGATGCGGAGATCGTGGTCTACATTGGGTGCGGTGAGCGCGGCAACGAGATGACCGAGGTTTTGCAGGAGTTCCCGGAGCTTCTGGATCCCAAGAGCGGCGAGCCGCTGATGAAAAGAACAGTTCTGATCGCCAATACATCCAATATGCCTGTTGCTGCACGTGAGGCGTCGGTCTATACAGGAGTTACCATAGCCGAATACTTCCGTGATATGGGCTATAGCGTGGCGGTTATGGCTGACTCTACGTCCCGATGGGCGGAGGCCATGCGTGAGATCTCAGGTAGATTGGAGGAGATGCCCGGCGAAGAAGGCTATCCTGCATACCTGGGTACCAGAATAGCTGAGTTCTACGAGAGAGCAGGTCGAGCGATCTGTCTCGGCAGCGACGACAGGGAAGGCGCTTTAAGCATTGTAGGAGCCGTGTCGCCGTCAGGTGGCGACCTGTCTGACCCGGTGGTACAGACGACACTGAGAGTAGTCAAGGTCTTCTGGAGTCTGGAGGCGGATCTGGCCTACAGCCGACATTTCCCCGCTATAAGCTGGCTCAACAGCTACTCCCTCTATACCGATGACCTGGAAGACTATTATCGCAATGAGGCTGGCGATCAGTGGATCCAGATGCGCGAACAGGCTAAGGAACTACTTCAGGACGAAGACGAACTGAACGAAATCGTCCGTCTGGTGGGGGTTGACGCCCTATCGGCGGAAAATAGACTCATAATGGAGACCGCCAAATCTATCCGCGAGGATTTTTTCCATCAGAACGCGTTTGATGATGTTGATACCTATACCTCGTTCAAGAAGCAGTTCGGCATGTTGGAACTCATTATACTTCTGCATCAACGCTCTGCGGAATGGCTGAAATCTGGTAAGTCCATTGAGGACCTGATGGGGCTTGATGTTAAAGCGGAAATAGCGCGGGCAAAATATATCCCTGAGGACAATATAGCAGAATTTGAGGGAATTAAGAAGAATATAGTTTCCCAGACTGAAATCTAGGTGCTCGATGCTGGATACTCGATGCTCGATGCTGGATACTCGATGCTTGATGCTGGTTTCCAAATTGAGATATTTAATGGTTAGTGGGACAGACAGCTTTGTTTGGCGTTGGGTATAATGTTCTGGTTATCATATTATGTTTCTGAGCATGGTGAATTGATTTGGCTTGGCGCTGGGTATTTGATAATCAGCCTTCCAGTATCCAGTATCCAGAAAAGGGTGATTTGAATGATCAAAGAATATCAAACGGTGTCTGCGATTGCCGGGCCGTTGATGCTTGTAGAAAAAGTAGAGAACGTCAAGTTCGAGGAATTAGTTGAGATCGAACTTACCACTGGTGAAGTACGACGCGGCAGAGTGCTGGAGGTCAATGAAGATACTGCTCTGGTACAGTTGTTCGAGGGCGCCAGAGGTGTAAGCGCCAGTGGTACCAAAGTGCGATTCCTGGGTAAAGGGGTCGAATTGCCAGTATCGGAGGACATTCTGGGACGAGTGTTCGATGGGCAAGGCAGACCAATAGATGACGGCCCTGAGATCCTTCCTGAAAAGCGCCTGGACATCAATGGTGACCCTCTCAATCCATACGCTCGCGACTATCCCTCTGAGTTCATTCAGACCGGGATTTCCTGTATTGACGGCCTGAATACTCTGGTTCGCGGTCAGAAATTGCCTATTTTCTCCGGCGCAGGGCTGCCGCATTCCAAAATGGCAGTGCAGATTGCCAGACAGGCGCGGGTTCGCGAAACCGGCGAGGATTTCGCGGTGGTTTTCGCGGCAATGGGAATAACCTTTGAGGAAGCCAATTACTTCATATCAGACTTCCGCGAGACCGGAGCTATAGATAGAGCGGTATTGTTTATCAATCTCGCCAGCGACCCTGCCATCGAGCGCCTCTCCACACCGAGGATGGCTTTGACGGCGGCAGAATATCTTGCTTTTGAGAAGGACATGCACGTACTGGCCATATTGACTGATATGACCAACTACTGCGAAGCGCTTCGGGAAATCTCCGCCGCCAGAAAAGAAATACCCGGCAGGCGCGGTTACCCTGGCTACATGTATACCGACCTGGCCAGTATTTATGAGCGAGCCGGCAGGATAATGGGCAAAAAAGGCTCCATAACACAGATACCGATACTGACCATGCCGGAGGATGACAAGACTCATCCCATCCCTGACCTCACGGGCTATATAACTGAAGGGCAGATCGTTCTCAGCCGGTCAATGCACAGAAAGAATATCTATCCACCGGTGGACGCTCCGCAATCCCTGTCGCGACTGAAGGATAAAGGCATAGGAGAAGGTAAGACGAGAAAAGATCATGCAGATACGTTTAACCAACTCTATGACGCCTATACCAGAGGATTGGCGGCGCGCGAACTGGAGGTCATTCTAGGTGAGGCGGCTCTGAGCGATATAGATAGAGTATTCTATAGATTCGCAGAGGCCTTTGAGAGAGAATATATACAGCAGGACGAGTATGAGAATAGAACAATAGACGAAACCCTGGATCTTGGCTGGAAACTGTTGGCAATGGTTCCCACTTCGGAACTTAAGAGGATCAGAACGGAATATCTGGAAGAATTCCTGCCGAGGTTTCTGGAGCAGCAATCTGAGGAGGAAGCCGCAAGTTGAAACTGGAAGTTAGCTCCACACGCATGGAGCTTCTGAAACTGAAGAAGCGGCTTAGTCTGGCCAACAGAGGACATAAGCTCCTCAAGAGGAAGCAGGATGAGTTGATGCGGCAGTTTCTGGAGCGAGTGGAACAAATCGGTGATCTCAGAAGAGAGATAGAGGAGCGGCTTGCCGCTGCTCATAGAGGCTTCCTGATGGCACGTTCGGTTATGGACAAGGAAAGCATGGAGGAGTCCATAATGTTCCCGAATCAGAGATTGACGCTGAACGTGTCCACCGTGCCAGTAATGAATCTGCGGCTGCCACAGTTTGACGTAAAATCTCAAGGGAGCGTGTACTCATACGGACTGGCCAACACTTCCGCCGAACTGGATTCCGCGTTAGGAGCGTATTCCGAACTTCTCCCGGAAATGCTGAAACTGTCGGAGATAGAGAGAGGTGTGGAACTGCTGGCCAACGAGATCGAGACAACCCGCCGCCGCGTCAACGCATTGGAATATATTCTGATCCCCAACCTGGAGGAAACTATCAAATATATAAAAATGCGCCTGGATGAGATAGAGAGATCCAACCTCTCCCGCCTTATGAAGATCAAAGAGATCATCCGAAGTCATTAACTGGGCTATAGGCTTGAGACTATGGACAGAAGGCATCAGACTTAAATCTATAGTCTAATGTTACGAGTTTTTCAGTTATCATAGTAGAACATGCCGCTGGCTTGTTCAGTTGCGGCGAAACAGGCTGTTAGCACATTCTGAACAAGCCAGCGGCAGAATGCCGCTGACTTAAACGCCAGGTATGAGTTATGAAGCCAAAAATCCCTTCACATTTTACCTTCGTCATCTCGATATGTATTATAGATGCCTATAGTCTCATAAGCCCATAAGCCCATAAGCCCATAAGCCCATAAGCCCATAAGCCTATAGACCCATAAACCCCTGAATCTATTGACTTTACAGAATAAAATGTTACCAAAATGTTACCGTTTTTCCAGAAATTGCGCCAAAACAACACATTTCGCACCTGTTTTTCCAGTTTTCAACATTCATTGCTCTCTGCTAAAACCGCATTAACGCTATATATTCAGACATTTAACTCATTTCAGCATACTGTCAAGATGTTCGGATCAACAAGTACAAAAATGGTAACATTTTGACCCAAAAGCGATACAGAATATAGGACAAAAAAAACAGAAAGTCAATTCAGCCAGGCGTTTAAATCAGCGCCATTCAGCCAGCGGCATGTCTACTCAGAAGTTTCGCCTGTAACTGAAAAACTCGTATAATGTCTCCTTCTATTGCACATAGTGGTATGGGGCTGTGTATCCAGAACGGCGTTGAGGATGTAGGGGAGCACCCGCGTGTGCTCCCGCTGTCAGCAAGGTTTGCCATCGGGCGGACACACAGATCCGTCCCTACAAAGCCACACTTATTTGCCGATCAAACCACTTAGCTCTTCATCCCAAGCCCTATGTCCCGCATTCCTAGCCCTCGTAATCAATAGCCCATGAGCCGTCGGCATTGAGTCGGGGATTTCTGCCCCAGCATTTCAGGGCGTCGTCTGGAGCGTCATGTTCTTTCAGGTGGGATATAAGCAAATCGTGCATCTCCCTGACGGCGTTTTCGTTATCGGATGAAATATCCGCAGCCGCCAGCGGGTCCACGCTCAGATCGTAAAGCTCAGGAGCGCCATTGGCCCCAACAGGCGCATATCCCCATTTCTTAGTGATGAGGAAGGGAGTCGTGGCCTTACGTGGGACAGAGCCAGTCTCATCAGACGTGACGCGACATCCACTAACCACAAAGTCGCGATGCTCCCCGGAACCGGAGCGCAGCGCGTCGGCAAAGGAGCGCCCGTGGAAAGGTTCTGGCGGCTCGACTTCCGCGCCAGCTAGATCGCTGGCAGTGGGCAGGAAGTCCATAGGCTGTGCGAACAGTGGAAGGCTGTTTCCCTTTGGAACATCAGGGGCCGCTACCAGAAAAGGTACGTGCCCGATCTCCGGGTAGATGGGCCAGTAGCGATCATCATCATCGTTGATATTACTCTTCCCCGTTCTTGAGTGCTCGCCCACAGACATGCCGTGATCGCTGGTGACAATCACAACCGTGTCCTCCCACAGCGCCAGGTCGTCGATCTTCTGGAGGATTCGCCCTATCCACCGATCCACAAGCTCAGACTCCGCCGCGTAATGCGCTCGCAGGTTATGGAGTTCTGCGTCTGTGTATGCGCTTGTGGGGCCATAGTTGGGATGGATCATGGGCGTTCCGTCGTAATCCGGGTCGTATCTCTTCACCATATATTCCGGCGGGTCCCAGGGTTCATGCGGGTCGAAGAAATCCACCCACAGAAAGAATGGTCCTGCTTTGTAATTCTCCTCCAGCCATCGCACTGTTAGGTCGCCAGTCTTCGCGGGAAATGTGTCCGTCTCAAAGCGCCAATACCTGTTGTGCCAGCGATGTAGATCAGCCAGATGATGCCCTTTGAAATCCGGATGCAGGCGGGTCTTTTCTCTTGGCATCACCGTCTCGATGGGATCATTGAGATGCAGTAGTGACCTATCGCCCTCCTGTCCTCGGGTCTGATAAGCGGCGCTGAAACCCGGGTTGAAACGGGCATTGAAGAGGTGAGGGCAATCGCAGATGAGTTGAGTCTCGTATCCCTTATTGTGGAGGATTTTGGCTACGTGATTTCGCCCACTTAGCTCAATGGGCTGCCATCCATAGTGCGGCCAGCCCAGCCTGCCGGTGGCAATGTCCGTCCGATGCGGGATCGTTGGGAAACTCCCGGTGTAGAACCCCTCCACAGCCGTCGCGTGCTCCGCGGCAAAGGAGTCCAGTTCAGGAGTGCGGACAGGCATCACCTCCGCGCGGTCTCCCAAGTTATCATAACGGTAGGTGTCTGTGATTATCAGGATGATATTGTGCATACTTGTCTTCCTTCCATAGCGGTAGAATTACACCGCCGGTATATCCACTTTCAGAGATCTGGCTGTCTCTGTCATTTCATTCCAGGTGGTATCCTCGATGTAGATGCCATCTTTCAGCATTCTCTTTCTGTTCTGCTGCTCAATCTCGCCTGGAATATAGATCTCCTGAACGCCCGGCGCTTTTGCGGATGACTTCACCCACTCAATGAGTCCCTCGACCTCCTGTGTGTACGCATCCAGAGGAATAAAATCATCGATCTTGATGACCATAGCCAGGAACCCATTGCCGCCTTCGTTCGGTGGCGCTTTGCTACAGCCTGCAAGGGTCAATCCGCCGGCGATGGCATCCACCATAAACGCTAATCCAAAGCCTTTGTGACCAAACTGAGCGCCGCCAAGTGGCGGGACTGCCGTCGTTTTATCATTCCGGACCCGATTCGGATCTGTAACAGGCTCTCCCTGGGAATCCACCAGCCAGCCTTCCGGCAATTGCTCGTCGCGCGCTTGCTTAACGTTAAACTTGCCGCCTGCTACCACGCACGTTGTGATATCCAACATCGCCGGGGGTGCATTTTGACGTGGAACGGCAATGGATAGAGGATTGGGCGGTAGCCGTCGCTCGACGCCGCCGAAGGGATGGACAAATCTGCCGACGCCGTTCAACATGGCAATCCCGATCATGCCTTCTCTGGCGGCTCGCGGTGGGTAATCACCTAATCGTCCTACGTGCCCCATATTATGCGCTCCAACGACTCCGAAGGTATGTGAGCGCGCTTTATCAATGGCCATTTCCATCGCGGTCAGCGCAGCCACGATTCCCAGTCCACCATGAGCGTCTATCGTTCCCATGGTAGGGCTTTCCCTGATGACCTCGTACTTCGCTTTGGGTATCACACCGTTCTTCATCTGCTGCGCATATCCTGACGCTCGTAGAACTCCGTGAGAGTCGTGTCCCGCGAGGTTTGCATCCACAAGATGATCGCTGACGATCCTGGCCTCGTCCAACGGTGTTCCGGCTCGCTCAAATATCTTGCGGACAAACTCTCGCAGAGCATCATGGTGTATTATAGGCATAGAATAATCTCCTGTAAATGAAGTTCAACCTGTTTTCCCCAGTCGGTGGACCGGTACCCTTATCTCCAGATTGTGCGATTCCCAGATCGCATGTAGCAACTCTGACGTACCCACAGTATCTTCCAGCGGCGCAATTAGCGGCGTGCCTTTCTGCACAGCGTCGAGGAAGTTCTGAGTGCGCGTGCTATCCCCGTGCCCGGTATCGCTGCCTGAGACTTCGATAAGCTTCTGGCGCTTGTCCCTTACGATGTAGCCATGATAGCCCGGCACAGACCACGCATCCCCCTCCTGGTACGTGTTCTGGGTGAAGATCGTCCCCTTCGTGCCCTGGATGCAGAGCACGTGGGGGGTGGCAATACCCTGATTCGACGCAGTTGCCGCTGTCGTTTTACCTATCGCCCCACTCTGGAACCGCATCAGAACGAACGTTCCGCAGCGTTCCCGAAATGCAAACACATCACGTACTTCCCCAAGCATGTATCGCATCAGGTCAAACGCATGTGTCGTGCCGGTCATCTCTGATCCTACGATATAATGACCTGACCGGTCCGACAGTTGTGGAGAATGAGACGCTTCGAAAATATGCTCACAGTTGCCGGGATGATTGTGTGCCCCCTCTGCATACATGATTCGTCCGATCGCTTCTGACTGGATCAGCTCGCGGACTTTGATATTCAGAGGATAGTAGCGCAGAGAATAGCCGACGCCAACTTTGAGGTGAGAGTATTCCCTCGCGTACCATCGGAGCTTTCGACATTCCTCCAGATTCCAACCTGTAGGCTTTTCGGTCATCACATGCTTTCCCGCCTCCAGCGCAGCGATAATCAGCTCAGTATGGAGATGTCCCTGGGTGCAGATGTTGATGACGTCCACATCCTCCCGCCGCATCACCTCGCGCCAGTCGGTGTATATATCCGCATCCGACAGTTTGAACTTTTCTTGACGCTCTTCTGCGGCCTCCCTGGCGATGTCTACCAGCGCCACCACTTCGGCGCGTTCCGGTTGTCTTACCCAACCCTGAATATGTCCTCCGCTGACATTGCCACAACCAACCACAGCGATACGTAGTCTCTTCATGGAATCACTCTCCTCATCTGAAAATCTTCTGGCGTGATGAATGGCGGACTTACTGGCTAACTTACACTTCCACCATAGAACTGCACCATGTTGAACAACTCGAATGCCTCGATGAAGTCCTCCGCTGTAAAGGTTATAGCACAACCGTCGATCCGCTCTATGAATGGCAGGAGTTCCAGATTATCGGCGTAGCCCGGATTAGTGAATACGACCTCTGTGCGTATTGGCGGCTGGATCACAAATGGCGTCGCAGTCCCGATCAGGCCCATAGCCCGTTTTGCGCCCTCTTTGATGAGTTTTCGGGCTTCCACTGGGTGTATGCACCTGCCAGCGGAACGACTAACCCCCTCTTTGACGGCGACGGTTTCTATATCACCCAGCAGGGCGCGTGATTCATCGCAGGCGGCTTTGTCCCCGGCGACCATGACTACAGGAACCCCAAAGTAACCGGCAATAGCGGCATCTGCACCGATCTCACCTACCTCTATTCCGTTAAATTTCAGTGAGAATACTTTTCCGGTATATGTATGAGCCATTATCCCCCGCAGCGTACCAGCCTTAGCATGGTAGGCGACAAACATGGCGGCATCGAATGTGCCGTCAATGCCGCCAACGTGATTAAGCGGCTTGGGCTGTCCGCTGAGAAATGACGCGCGTGGGTCCAATTTCTCAGGTATTATATTGCGCATACTGGCATGGGCTTCCCCGACCAGGATCTCCGTTGCGCCACCTTCTACAGCCCCGGTGATGGCTGCATTGATGTCCGCAGTTATAGCTTCCTTCTCCCCGCCGCTGCCCCCCTGGACGTGTCCAGAGACGCCTTCATAGTCGGCTGTAATAAATATTTTCATCCTTGCCTCCTTCTGCTGCGATTTTGATTATAGCTGGGAACTGAAAGTCTTTGCTGTCCATCTGGTCTGTCCGACAGCAACTATTGTACTGCTTTATCGCTTCCGGGTCAACACTCATTATGCTCCTGAGGAATGAACCAGAAGTTCTCAACGCCACAGCCCAGAATGCAGTAGATACGTTATCTGAGCTATTGATTGGAATTAAGGGGAAATTCGCGAACATACTTGACTTTCTGACCTTTATCTGATACAATATTTAGGGAATTTTGGGCGTCGAGTAAGCTTTTTTGGCTTTCCCCATACCTTTCCTTTATATGTCCGCACAATCGGAGTTTTACTTCGGAGCCTGAAAGGCTTAGGGCTTTCCCGCGCTGTAAGGCGGCGTAATTCTCAGCTTTAGGTCATTATATAAGAACTTGATCCTGGTAAGACTCGGAAGTCATCAGATGCAAGACCAGGTCTTTTTTTGCCAGTGAAGGACACGAGGTCTATATAACGATTGGCATCTGTTTATAGGGCTTTTATACCAAAAATGTTCCGCAAAAGTCGATCGCAGGGATTTAGAAGCGCCGGGTTTTTCAAAAGCTACCTTATCCTGGGTATCCTGGGCATAGCCATCGCTTTTATTCTCTATTTTTACTGGCTAAGAGGGCGATGGGAGCAGGAAACGAGAGATTTCTCTAAATTATTAGCGGCTTTTGTCGGCCAGGTCTCCTCTGTAGCGGATAGGGAAGCCAGCGATGCGGGAAAAGAGCTTCTGATAGAAGAACTTCAATTTCCCTTTATAGTGACAGAGATCAATGGTGAGCCTATCATCGCCCGAGGGATCGGTGATGGCCTGCGAGAAAAACTCCTCGCTAACACTTTAACGCCGGAGGAAAGACAGAAGATCAGGAAACTCGTTAAGAAAATGGATGAGAGCTACGATCCTATACCCATGAAAGGGGTTACTGAAGAGGAAGGCAGAAGAATACTCGGGTATTTCTTTTACGATCAGACAGAGTATTCGCTGAATCCAGGCTCATCTTTTGTAATCGTTGATGTGGCTGACGAACCCGTTTTCTGGGAGAATATTGATGGAACTGACCATAACGTTAAAACTGAGGATATTCCACGAGCAGCAATCCAATCTTTCATTGAGGATGCAAAAGAGAACGGTCGTTTCATTACCTTCCAGTACAATCCGGATTCTGAGGATGCGCTCTTCCATTATGGCAGCACCGCCTTGACTCATCAACTGCAATTGTGGATGCCTCTCTCCCTGATAGCCATGTTCATTGTATTCCTGACCATCGGATTTCTGGGATACCAGCGGATAAAACACAATGAACAGCAAGCTATATGGGCTGGTTTGGCCAAGGAAACGGCTCACCAGCTAGGAACTCCCATCTCATCATTGATGGGCTGGCTAGAGGTACTTAGAGAGCATAACGACGCTAGTGATGAGGATCTGGACTCAATGTACAGGGATATGCAGGGCGATATCCGGCGCCTGGAGGATATAACCACTCGTTTTGGCGAAATAGGGTCGCTGCCAAAGCGTGAGTTGCTGGATATTCGTGATACTATTCACCGTGCAGTGGTCTACTTCCAAAGGCGGCTCCCCAATCGCCGGAGGCATGTGGAAATAATTGAGAATCACCAGGATGTTCCCAAAGTAGAGGCCAATGAAAATCTGTTGCAGTGGGTTATTGAAAATCTCATAAGGAATTCATTGGATGCGATAGATAGAGATGACGGGAAAATCCAGATCAGAACGGAATTCGATTCGCGGAAGAACGACGTATTGATCATATATAAGGATAATGGTAAAGGGATACCAAGAAAGAATCGTAACAAAGTCTTCCTTCCTGGTTACAGTAGCAAGGAACATGGCTGGGGATTGGGTCTGGCCATAGTAAAGCGGATAATCGAAGGCTATCATGGAGGAAGCGTAAAAGTGGTGGAAGATAGAGCGGGAGGGGCGACTTTCATTATCACTCTTCCAGCAACGACCACTGATAACTGAGAAAATAGGTGATGTTAAGATGAAAGGTGAAGCTAGAAAGATCCTGTGGATCGACGATGAGATAGATTTTCTGAAGTCCCATATCTTCTTTCTCCAGGGGAAAGGATATAACATAACGCCAGTTTCTAATGGTGATGACGGATTATCGCTGATAAAAGAGCAGCACTATGATGCGGTATTGCTGGATCAGATAATGCCTGGGCGGGACGGCATGAGTACCCTGGCACTGATCAGGGAGATCGAACCAACTCTCCCGGTGATAATGGTTACCAAGAGCGAAGAGGAAGATCTAATGGATGAGGCTATCGGGAATCGTATTGACGATTTTCTCGTTAAGCCCCTCAGCCCCAATCGCATTCTTCCCATTCTGAAGCGTGTGCTGGATCAGAAGCGGATAATAGAAACAAAAGTTCCGCAAAACTATACGACTGATTTCAATAGAATTAACGCAATAAAGGCTGGAAACCCCGATTGGGAAGAATGGATGTCTCTTTACGTCAGCCTGTCAGAATGGGATATAGAATTTGACAAACTGGAGAATACAGGGCTGGAGCAAACACATATCGAACAGAAGAAGGACTGTAACGCTCTGTTCTCCAACTACGTGGAGGAAAATTACGCGGATTGGTTGAATGGAAGGAACTCACCTACGTTATCAGTCGATATAATTGATAAATATATATTGCCGCTTTTGCAGAATCGGGAGCAAGTGTATTTCATCGTTGTAGATTGTCTCAGGCTAGATCAGTGGCTCACTATCGAGCCGCTTCTCCAGCCATACTTCCAGATAACAAGGGATTATTTCTACTCGATACTACCCAGCGCGACTCTATATTCACGCAACGCTCTATTCAGCGGCCTGTTTCCCAGGGAAATGGCGCAGAAATATCCAGAATATTGGGAAGAGTCTCCTGATGACGAAACCAGCACCAATCAGCATGAGAAGAAACTACTCCAGATCAAGTTAGAACAGATGGGGATCAATCTGAAGCCGCCGCTACGATATTTCAAGATATTTGACACACGGGGCGGGACGGAGTATATTCGCCATGCGTCCTCTACTAACAGGGTCAGTTTAGCTGCCCTCGTAGTTAATTTTATTGATATTCTCACACACAAGAGGTCACAGATCGATATTCTACAGCAAATATCTCCCGATGAGTCGGCTTTCAGATCTCTGACTAAATCATGGTTCGTACATTCATCCCTCTTCGAAATCCTGAAGATTATTTCGAGAAAGAATGTTACCGTCGTACTTACATCCGATCACGGCTCCATCCTTAGTAATAGAGCAGCAAGAGCCTATGGCAATAAGGACACCTCCACCAGTCTTCGATTTAAAATGGGCAACAATCTTGGCTGCGATCCTGATGAAGCTATGCATATAACCGATCCTAAGGACTATAAGCTACCCGGTGGCAGTATAGGGAAGAACTACATTCTGGCTAAAGAGGATTACTACTTCGTCTATCCTAACCAATTTCATGAGTACAAAAGGCAGTTTAGAGGCGGGTTTCAGCATGGCGGCATCTCAATGGAAGAGATGATACTGCCCTGTGTGATCATGAGATCGCGATGAATGTAATATAACGGGTGATAGATAACGTGTTGCCCGCTATGGACTGCGCGTCAGCGTTACGAGGGTTGCAGATGATATTTGATTTTCTCTGGGGGCTGTTTTCTAATGATATTGCTATTGATCTGGGAACGGCAAGCACACTTGTCTATGTGCGTGGCAAGGGGATTGTGCTTAACGAGCCGTCCGTCGTCGCTGTTGACAGGGGAAGCAATCGCGTACGGGCGGTAGGTGAAGAAGCGAAGCGGATGTTGGGTAGAACTCCCAGTAATATCGTGGCGATCCGCCCTATGCGGGATGGCGTCATTGCAGATTTTGAGATAACAGAAAGCATGATCCGCTATTTTGTCAGAAAGGTACATAACAGCCGCAGGATGAGCCGTCCCAGGATGATCATCGGTATTCCTTCGGGGATCACTGAGGTTGAGCGGCGCGCTGTGCGTGAATCTGCCGAGCAGGCTGGAGCTAGAGAAGTCCATCTGATCACAGAACCTATGGCTGCTGCCATAGGCGCAGGCCTGCCTATACAGGAGCCTGCGGGGAATATGGTCGTGGATGTGGGCGGAGGAACTACGGAAGTGGCTGTCATTTCTCTGGGCGGTATCGTCGTCTTCAAATCCACCAGGGTCGCTGGCGATGAGTTGGATAATGCTATCATTCAACATATAAAAAGAGAATATAGCATGTTCATAGGAGAAAGAACGGCAGAAGCCATAAAGATAAAAATTGGTTCAGCTTTTCCATTAGAAGAGGAAGAGACTATGGAAGTAAAGGGACAGGACCTGGTCGCTGGACTTCCCAAGACCATGACTATCACCTCGGAAGAGATTAGAAGTGCTCTTGAAGAACCAGTATCTGAGATCATTTCCGCCATCCGCCAAACTCTCGAACGTACCCCCCCTGAACTGGCTGCTGATATTGTTGACACAGGAATGGTATTGACAGGCGGTGGCGCTGGGCTTCGTGGACTTGATCAGCTTATCGCCGAAGAGACCAAACTGCCGGTTACTATAGCTGAAATGCCGATTGATTGCGTGGTTCTCGGAGCAGGAAAAGCACTGGAAGAACTCGATACTTTGAAAGAAGTCTTAGCTTCCCCATATTCGGGTGAGCGATAGACTGGATACTTGATTCTCGACGCCGACGACAAGGGGCAATGTATGTTTTCCCCTGGAGTATCCAATATGTCGAACTATGTTTATTTTACTCAATAGTAGATATAGAAATATCGTAACCTTTATGTGTTTCTGTGTAGCCTCCCTGACTCTGAGTTGGTTGACAGCAGACAATTCCCTTAAACATAAAGTCTCGCCATTCCTTGCCCCTGTCTATTTTTTCTCTTCTCGTATCAGTTCTGTATGGGCCAAGACTGCTCATGTGAGTTCAGCTTTGACATCGGTATGGCAGAAACCAGTGGAAAAGACACGGGTTCATGAGTTGGAATACCAGGTTGAACACCTGAAACGCCAACTGGGAATGGAAAGGGATGCCAATAGGAGAAAACTGAAGGAGTTGCAGGAGGTGTTCACTGGCCTGACTGAAGGGACGGTGGAATCTGACCCTACTTTCAGACTTACCTCAGCGAAGGTCATAGCTGTGGAACCCACAGACTGGTTTCGGTATCTAACCATCAATAAAGGAAGCAAGGACGGCGTAGAAATGGATATGGCTGTTATCACCCGATCTGAATTGGCTGGCGATGTTCCGTATCTGAGCGGCGCTGTAGTAGGAAAAATCGTGGATGTCCAGAGTCGTTGGGCCAGGGTACAATTGATTACTGACAGGTTAAGTGTAGTTGCAGTCACCATCGGTTCTCAAGGCGATCTGGCGCTCCTGAGAGGGCAGCCTGAATTTGAGAATTGTGCTATTGATGCAATCCCATCAACTACCCACGATATGCTGAAAGAAGGACATGCTGTAGTAGTAGACGAAAGAAGCTCTATATTTCCTCCAGGGATGCTGGTGGGAACTATCTCTTCCATTGAAAAAGGGATTTACTTTTGCCGCGTTGAAGTCGAGCCTGCGTTCAGATTTGGCAAAGTTAGAGAAGTGATGGTTGTGCTGGATACTGGGGACTAGGGACTCGTGATTAAATAACTTTCCCATTTAGCCGGATTCCCCCTTAAAAAAGGGGGTTAGGGGGTTGTATAAAGCCGTATCAAGCAGATTAAGGGGATCGAGTCATATAACTGTCAGCCTTTAAGAACAACCC
>SDBU01005573.1_pt1 | contig 15016 bp, 12 predicted proteins | sample 2277071 | NCBI WGS metagenome assembly SDBU01 (sample SAMN10397929, study PRJNA504765) | marine sediment metagenome | isolation source: marine sediment core GS08_GC12, 126 cmbsf | place: Arctic Ocean: Gakkel Ridge, Loki's castle | collected 2008
CTGCAATCGCACGATATGGCGAATTGTTCAATATCTCGAGAGCGCCTCTATTCTGTCGCGCACTCAGGCTCGCCCAGGGGCGCCAGGGCGCGAAACGGGGTCTGCAAATAGAAGAGGGAGCACCATTTTTTATCTATTCCTTGGTAGCGGGGGCAGGATTCGAACCTGCGACCTTCGGGTTATAGGCCCGACGAGCTACCATTGCCAAATGTCTATTACACAAAATGACGGATTGTGCTCCCATATACCGTTACAGCCTTGACGGAGGCCAGTTTGAAAGTGTGATTTATTATGACGTAAGGCCACAAGGCATTGACATATTCCAAGGCGGAGAGTACCGTAATATCGAGGTAAAATGAAGATGAAACGGTTGAGAATACTGGCTTCAATCCTTCTTTTTCTGGTTTTGGTTGCAGTGCTTGCTAGTTGCGCCCGTTCTTCTGCTGGTCCTGTTACGACCTCCGAACCCGACCTGACGCCAGATTCCATACCGACTATAACACCGGATTCAATTCTGTGGGAATCCATGGGTGGTCCCCCAGGGGCAGGGAGTGTACTCGGCCTTATACAGAACCCATCCGGCAGCCATGAGCTATATACATTGACACAGCATGGAGATGTTTACAGGTCTGAAGACAAAGGCGAAAGCTGGCAGCTTATAAAAGGTCTGGAAGGTATTCACATCAACAGCATGGTTGTATATAACGATAAGCTGTTTATTGGCGGTGATGGTGTCCGCTACTGTGACAGTGAGGCGAATCCTATAAAGGTTTTTGAGGGGTGGTGCGATACACTGGTTGTCAGTGACCACAAGCTTTTCTTGGTTCAGCCTGGCAAAGATATAGGAGACCTTAGAATACTATTCACCGACTTGACCACAGGAGAGTTCAACTGGGAAGATATACCCATTTCTGTGTCTGCCTTGAGTGGTCTATCTATACCTTCAGGTGACAGCGGTTTAAAGTGTGGGATTAATATATCTGATATACATGCGCAGGGGGAGAGAATACTTGTTAATATCATAGTTAAAGTTGAAGGTAGTGGTGAACTGACCAATGGACGCCTGTATCTTTCAGATAACCTCGGCAGGGCCTGGTCTGAAATCAAGCTGGATGTGCCAGATGATGTTATTATTTCCAATATGATTCAGGATACAACTGACCCGGAGCACATCCTGTTGCTTTTCAGACATCCTATTTTACATGATGCTACCTATCCGGTGTCTGAGCTTATAAGGGAGTCATACAATGGCGGAAAAACCTGGAATAGTGTAACGGACTGTACATTTATGTCTAATGGTATCACCGGTGTAGGTATCCAGGGAAGCACCTATTATCTTCTCAGCCCTTACGATGGTTACATACTCAAGCTGGCTGGCTCCAAATATGAGCGAATGGGCATGCCGTGGGTGAAAGAATTTAAAGAGATGGCATTCAATCTGGATACAATCCTGTTCGACTATGATAATCCGGACATTGTCTATGGCAAGACTGGCGATGTGTGGGCTTTAGGGCTGGTGAAATCGGAGGATGGCATGCGGACCTGGAAGAAAATGGACAGTGATATCGTAGCCTCATCACCGACTATCGTTCTGGCTCATCCCACTGAACCGGATACCATATTTACCTCGGGGAATATAATACAGGAGTCTTACTGCACTAGAGATAGAGGCGAAACCTGGGAGCCGTTCACACCCATCACTGCTGGAGATGAAGTAAGGATAGATCCCCACAACCCTGAGCACATCCTGCTGGTCGATGAGATGACCAATATATATGAATCTTACGATTCAGGAAGGACCTTCACACGGATTGCTGAGAACTTTTCATCGGCAAAGGTCTTCGATTTTGAAATCGCTCAGGATGGCAGAATCTATGTATCCAACATTGGAGTTGGTATATCTGAGTATAATCCTTCAGAAGGAGATGGATGGCGCTATATGACCGACTCCCCTGATTATGCCTATGATATTGAAATTGATCCCGACGACAGCAATATCCTGTATGCCTCCTATTCACCAAAGGTATTTGAGACTCATTCATCCATCTGGAGATATTCTAGGTATCAGGAGGAAAACTCTGGCTGGGCTGAGTTATTACGGGTGGAAGATTCCAGAGGCATAACATCCCTTGAATTTGACCCGGCGAATTCAAATAGGCTATATGCCGGAGTAGTAGGTGAGGAAGGCACTATCTACGTAAGCAACGACAAAGGGGAAACCTGGGGTATATTAAATAAAGGTTTAACCTTTACCACGATATGGGGGCACTCCCAGCTTCAGATTGATCCAAGAGACAAGAACACCGTTTACGCTGGCACCTGGGGTGGTGGCACCTACAAGACGACTGATGGTGGAAAAGACTGGTTATTGCTGGATGAAGAGCATACTTTCTCCCCCACCGGGCTTGCTATAGCAGAAAGTAATCCGGATGTCATTTATGCTTGTGATAGAATTAAACCACTGATTCACCGGTCAGACGACGGTGGCAAGACATGGTATACCTATTACGATTTTGGTGAAGATTACATGCTGACCTCAGCGGTTGCTATTGATCCAGACAATCCAGACCTTATATATGTTGCCGCCTTCAAGCCACCAATGGCTCATGGAGGTGGTTTAGTTAAGATTGAAAGCGGCCGTGTAATTGTGGATTTGAGTGCTGGGTTGCCGAGGGCTGTCTTGGATATAGCGCTCGACAAGAATGACCTAAGTGTGATCTATGTCACCACTCACCTTCACGGTGTTTTTAAGAGTACAAACGGAGGAAATACCTGGAAACAGCTAGATGATAGAGGCACCGGATTGCCCAGGACAGGTATGTACGATATTGATGTTGACCCTTTCGATAGTAATATACTATATACCACCGCTCTCTGTGGGGAACTTCCAGACTACATGATGGCCCCCGGCATCGCCAACCTTGAAGGTAAGTGTGGAGTATACAAGAGTATAGATGGCGGAGAGAATTGGATTCTGGTACTAGAAACGATAAGTGAGGCAAGAGGTATAGATATAGACCCTAACGACAGTCGAAACCTGTATGTTGCCGATATGATAGGTGGCGTTTGGGTCAGTAATGACAGCGGACAATATTGGAGGCGAGAAAACGATGGGCTGGGATCGATAAGCATGACCTCGGTCAGGGTAAAAGATGACCATGTTTATGCCTCCACACAGGGTTCTGGGGTCTATTCAGGGATAATAAACCTAGACGGCTCGATAGTGTGGGATGAGGCCAGGAGCAATAAACCAAAAGCTTATGTTCACAGAATACGAATAGAAGTTGATCTGGTAAACTCAAACAGAATCTATGCTTCTGCCTATCCCGGAGGCCTATTAAGAAGCGATGACGGTGGACAAAATTGGAATGACAAGAATTTCCTGACACCGAGCATAAGAGTCGACGATCCCTCCATTCAGGGGTACTACAGTTTTGATACTAGCCCACACAACCCCGAGAATGTATGGATGGGTGTTTACGGGAAAGGCGTGTTTGTCTCCTATGACGGCATGGATTTCAATATGTTTGCCAATGGAGATGACAGGATGATGATGGATAGAAACGTCACATCGATAAGCATAAACCCCGGCAACCAGGACGAGATATATGTCGGAACGCAAGAAGGAGTCTTCGTAACCCAGGATAAGGGAAGACACTGGGAAGAACTTAACGAAGGTTTAGATACTCTGGATATAAGGTCATTAAAGATTACCAGTATTGAATCCCAGCCCTTTGTAGACAGCTTTGAGGTTGGCGGGGCAGATAAGTGGCAATTAGAGGAAGGCTGGTCTGTTATCCAGGAGAGTGGCAACTGCGTCCTGCAGGGCACTGGACACAGGTGGGCTCGTGCCGGGTCTGAAAGCTGGGCGAACTATACCTTTCAGACCAGACTTAAGTTACTCCAGGGCGCGATTCATGTGAATTTCAGGAATTGTAACGAAGGGAGATATTTCCTTGGATTTAGGGAAGATGGACTATCTCTAATTAAACAATTCAACCAGTGGGCTGAATTCGCCGATTTAACAGCTAATCAGCAGCCTTATGAGCTAAACCGATGGTACAATCTCAGAATAGAAGTTGAGGGGGGCAACATCAAGGTCTATGTTGACGGGATATTGAGAATTGAATATACAGACTCCAAGCCTCTGCTTAATGGTTCTATTGCCTTTGAAACGCTGGACGATTCACGTGTCCATGTAGATGACGTCTATGTAGACCTTGGGCCTGCGCAATCAGTGGTCTATGCCGGAACGGCAGGTTACGGAGTGTATAGACTCGATCCGGCAACGAAGCAATGGCATAATCTGGGAGGGACACTAGGTGGCGGTTACTGGAGCCCGTGGGAACGGAGGATGTACCAGTTCATCTCTATATTATTCGACCCTGATATCCCTGGGAGGATCTACTTCGGGCATTTTCCTAGCGGATTTTTTATCAGTGAAGACAATGGACATACCTGGAAAGACTCGAGCCTTGGTCTCGGAAACGATGGCATGTTCTCTCTATCCATGCACCCACATAATCATGATATTCTATTCGCAGGAACATACAATGGAGTGGTGAAATCAGTGGATCGAGGAAGAACGTGGCAAATGAAAAGTAACGGAATGCCTGAGGAGCAATGGCCTTACACAGTGGCAATTGATAGTTATAATCCTGACATAATGTATACCTCAACCAAGAGTGGGCAGAACAAGGGCTTCTGTTACAGGAATGATTTCTGCGGTGTTGTCATGAAATCAACGGACGGTGGTGAAAGCTGGTTTAAGATTATGGGTGGTCTCGATGATAGGTGTGAATTCTACACTCTTCTGATTTTTCCACTAAACCACGATATACTTATCTTGAGCACCAACCAAGGTGTTTATTTAAGCACTGACGCTGGGGAAAGCTGGGAAGCCATAAACAACGGTCTGCCGGGTAAAGAAGAGTCGCTGAACATAAATAACCAGGTAAGGGACAATGTTGCCGATAATCTGGCACTCACCCCTGACAACAGATATCTGATACTTGGTCTCATGAATTATGGAGTATGGATAGCTGATTTGAAGGAGCCTTAATCTTAGTTCTTAAAGCGCCCAAAGTTTCAGCATTTTCCTCAGAGAAAAAACTGGCTGGAATATCTCAGTGCCGGAGTATAGGGAAGAAGTTGTTCTAGAATAATTTAACTGTAGTAATTAACTGCTGCGGAGGCTGATATGCCATACGAATATGAAATAAATGAATTAGCCAAAGAAGAATCCTGGCGTATGTTCCGCATAATAGGGGAACTTGTCCAGGGATTTGATGAACTTGCCGGTGTAGAGCCGGCGGTAACTATATATGGCTCCGCTCGAATAAGGGAAGGTGACAAGCTATATGCCGAGACACGTGAAGTAGCCCACCGACTTGGGGAGATGGGTTTCTCCATCATAACAGGGGGTGGGGCTGGAGTGATGGAGGCAGCTAACAGAGGTGCCTGTGAGGCTGGGGTTACCTCAGTTGGGCTGAATATTGAAATACCGGAGGAACAGATTACAAATAGCTATTGCTCAAAATCGGTAACATTTCACCATTTCTTCGTGCGCAAAGTAATGTTGGCTAAGTACGCTTCTGCTTTTATTATAATGCCTGGAGGGTTAGGTACGCTGGATGAGGTAACCGAATTGCTGACATTGATGCAAACTCATAAGATAAAACCCTTCCCTATTGTGCTGTTTGATAGCACGTATTGGGAAGGGCTTCTGGATTGGCTGAAAAACTCTACCCTGGCTAGAGGGTTTATTTCTGAAGAAGATCTTGACTTACTAAGAGTTTGCGACCACCCTGATGAGGTGGCCGAGGCTGTACAGAGATGGCATGACAGGCAAGAGGTCATCGGCAGGAAAGCCCTGAGCAAAATATAGGGAGGGGTATAATCCCAAACGCCTAGTCTGATGAATTGTTTAGTAGCGGGGGCTGGATTTGAACTGACGAAGAGCCAGATCCTGGCTATCAAAGGAAACACCATCAACCTCTACCAAAGAAGAGGTTACATCCTTTATGGGGAAAATATCGTAACACGCCGCCGGCTCCAGCAGGGACGGCGCCATCTCCATGGCCTTATGGCAGGCCCTCCGAATCTCGGGACGCACTTCATCGGGGTCGGAATATCCCAGGAAACGCCACACTTCGCGGGGGGGCACCTCAAAATTTGAGAACCTATCCCGATGTATTATCTGAAGCATTGGCTTCCTCCTTTGCCACGTTTTAGCTTACTTGCTCCTCACATGCCGCGTGTATTTAAGACAATTCTGGTCAGTCCCTATTATAGCTTCTGAGGCTGTTTACCATTTTTAATGTACTCCCTTAATAAAATTCAGTCATTTACCCCCAAGCTATAGGCGGAAAAATCGCAATCACATCCCCCTCTGCGAGCTTGGTATCTAGCCCATCCAAATGTTCAATATGACGGCCGTTCCTCATTACCATCACATAAGGTCTGAGCTTAGTATCCTGTCCAAAGATCTGTTGACGACGCTTCCCTGAAAGTGGCGAAGAACTTCACTATTATCTTCATAGTCCAGCTAAGCCCGCCCCAATCGCTTCAGCATTGGCGCATTTGTCCCATTCTTCGGTTCATGGGCGGCTCAATGTCCGAGAGCGAGCTAATGGGCTCATATACTTCACTAGGCAATTCTATCATTCTCACTCTCCTTCCTTGTTACATATGGTCTTGTTTTCATTGTGGATGATTTAAGCCTCCTGAACAATATATCGTGTTATTCTTGTATGCTTAGAAGTGAATAGAAAGCCAAATTCCGTTCGCTCAAGAATATTTGCTCTCCCGATAGCTTTAACCCATCGGGAGAGCAAAAGGGGAGGTGTTAGATGAAGAGAAAAGGTAATAATCCCTCCTAAATCGGAGGGCTCTATTCAATCGAATTGATTATATACCTAAGAATACTTCCCTTACGTGCTTGTTGCTAAGAACCTCCTCTTTACTACCTTCAAGTACTATTCTGCCATCTTCCATGAGGTAGATTCTGTCGGCGTACTCTGAAGCTTCGGCGACGTCTTGCTCCACCATAAGCACGGTGATTCCACCCTTGTTGATGTCGCCAATCCTCTCGAACACCTCTTCCCTGAGGTTAGGAGCCAGCCCCAGCGATGGCTCATCTAGCGCCAGGAACTTAGCATCAGACATTAACCCCCGGCCGATGGCTAACATTCTTGCCTCTCCACCACTCAATGTCTCAGCGTACCGATTGGCGAACTGTTTCAATTTGGGGAATAGTTGAAAGACACGTTCCATATTCTCAGCTTCTTTTGGCCAAGCCTTGGCATTATAAGCACCTAGTTTTAGGTTATTTAACACTGACAGTTGAGGAAAAAGGTGCCTGTCCTCAGCGATATACACTATGCCCATATCCACCAGTCTTTTCGTTGGGAGTTTGGCTATTTCCTCTCCATCGAATTTGATGGAACCCGACGTAGAAGTAAGTAAGCCACATATCGTCTTGAGTAAAGTACTCTTGCCATGGCCGTTAGGGCCAAAGACGGCAACGAATTCACCATCGCTAACCTTGAGAGAAACTTCATGTAAAGCCTGGAATTCACCATAGAAGGTACTTATTTTATTTACCTCAAGCATGCTTACTCCTCCCTAGATAAATCTCTATTACCCTCTCATCTTTGACAACCTCTTGCGGAGGACCGAGAGCAATTTTCTTTCCGCTTTCTATAATCATTAGCCTCTTAGACAATTTGGTAAGTGCCTTCATCAGGTGCTCGATAATAACTATGGTTAGACCTAATTCCTTATTAATTTTCTGGATTAGGGCCATAAATTGCTTGGTCTCCATCGGGCTTAACCCCCCTATGGGTTCATCCACCAACAAAAGCTTTGGCTTTGTTGCCAAGGCTATTCCCAGCATAGTTAGTTTCTTATCATAAAGACTAAGATGGGAGGGGAGAGTATCCTCCTTCCCCGGTAACTCTAGGAGGTCTATTACTTCCTTGATGCTCTGCTCTTCGCTTGCCGCGTCATGTATCTTTGCCCCAAAGTGCGCTCCCACCTTCAGGTTCTCGGCAAGAGGCAGGGTGAGGAAAAGCTGCGGAATCTGGAAGGTGCGGGCAATCCCTTTATGGCAGATCTGGTGGGACTTAAGCTTGCTGATGTTTGTATTATCAAAGATGATTTTCCCGGTGTATCGGTAGAATCCGGTAATCACGTTAAATAGGGTGCTCTTGCCGGCACCATTTGGCCCGGCTATGCCGAATATCTCTCCTTTTTCCACCGCAAAACTCAGGTCGTCAACCGCTCTTAATTCACCGAAGCGCTGAGTTACCCCATTAACCTCAAGAATGTTCATAAATTACCTCAAGCCTATTTTCTCTTCGCTCGTCCTTCTTCCCCAACCGCGTTGGGCGAACCATTGAAGGAGCTTGGGCTTGGGAGCGCGGCCTCCACCGTTGCCACCGCCGCGAAGGATGGTCCCCATTATACCCTGAGGGACAAGAACTACTAAAGCGACCACCATTGCCCCGAATATAATAAAGCGAATATGCCCTGTTGGACGTAACAAGTAGTTTAAAAAAGTGACAATAAAAGAACCTATTACTGCTCCTGGGAACCTTCCCATACCTCCAATTATAATCATAACCATGAGTAAAAGAAAGAGATCAAGCCCTAATATTTTAACCGAGGCAACACCCACATAATGAACATAAAAGGCACCTATTATGCCGGTGAGGAAAGCCGAGATGCCAAACACCATGAGTTTATATCTATAGTCATCTATTCCGGCGCTTTTAGCCAGGGGCTCAGAATCGCGAAGAGCAGTGAATGCCAGCCCCGATGGGGAATGGATAACCTTATAAATTGCAAAAAGCGATAGAAAGGATATAGCCAGAGCAACATAAAACCAAGGAACCTTGTCAAACGCAGTAAAGGTATATCCCCCCAGTTGAAGGGGGGGGATATACAGTAAACCTAGTGACCCACCAGTCCCAATCGCCCTCCCCACATCGCTTAGGAACAAAGGTGTTAATATCATATGAAGAGCAAAGGTGACCAGAGCTATATATGTACCTTTAAGCCTCAGGCAGGGTAAACCAATCAGAATGCCAGCCAGACCGACTGTGATACCTCCGGCTAAAATTCCCAGCCAGGGTGATATTCCTAAATGTGTTGTCAGCATCCCTGATGTATAAGCGCCAATAGCGAAAAAAGCGACCTGTCCAAAGGTAAAGATACCAGCGAATCCCATCATAAGATCCCAGGCGGCAGCCACTACCCCCCAAATCAGGCACATGATTAAAACATGCATAATAACCAAGTTATCATGGAGAAAAATAGGAAGAAGGCTAACAACCCCCAACATAATAAGTAAAGTAAAAAGCTCTCTGGGCATTTTCATGATTAATCCCGGGTTCCGAATAGTTCCCGCAATCTTACTGCTAGTGCGCTCAACAAGATTAGAAAGCATCTTCATGATTAATCAGTTCCAAATAATCCTCTCGGTCTTATTATTAACACGCCTATCAAGACTACAAACCAAGCAATCATCGTGTACATGAGTCCGAACTGCCAGCCAACTAAAACCTCCACTATTCCCAAGATAAAGGCAGCATAAAGAGTTCCCTTTACGCTGCCCATGCCCCCAAATGTCATGATTACCCACGCCTTTACCAGAATCTCCCATCCTCCTAGAGGAAGGATGAGGTATTTAGGAGCGAGGAGTATACTGCTAATTGCTACCAGAGCCGTAGATATTCCAAAGGTATAGCCAAACACCCTGTCTCTATCTATGCCTACAATCTGGGCTCCGGTCATATCCTGGGCTACGGCTTGCATTGCCAGTCCCTGCTTGGTTTTGCCCAAGAAAAGCCAGAGAATAACTATTATAGATATGGCGATTAGCAACACCGCTATTTCAGCTCTGGGCATTACAAAACCACCGGGGCTTATACTCCCTTCAATCAGCGAAGGGAGTGACTTGGCCCAAGGACCGAAAACTACCAGGGCAGTACTATCTAGGAAGATAGCCAGACCTAGAGTAGAGAACATTGTGGTCATCTCCCAGTCTGCCCTCCAGCGGAGGGGACGGATGATAGCCCTTTCACAGGCTAGACCGAACAGAAACATAACTAGAGCTGTAATAATAAAGACCAGTGGATAACTTAAATGAAGGGAGCTAAATAAAAGCCAGGCAACATAGCCCCCCCAGATAAAGAATGAGCCATAAGCGAAATTAAATACCCTTGTTATACCATAAACCAGGGTCATACCTATAGTCAGGAGGGCATATACCGCACCAAGAGCAACCCCGCTAATCAATATCTCTATTAGGTAATGCCATTCCATAATCTTCTTCGTTAAGGGCAATTCTGCTTACTTTGCCAGAGCCTAAACGATGATTAAACTATCACCGTTACACACCAAAAAAACTTCTTCAAGTGTGAGAATCGTGATGATTATCCTTCGCTGTTAATGCAAGGGGATAGTGGACCCACATAGATCTACCTACCCCCTTGCATTATTCACCCTTGCCAACCTGTCTACTCTATCCACGGCGGAACTTGGAATTCATACGCTGTGCCCAGATAATCTACATATTTATCCGTCCATAGGTAGATGGTGGTAAATTTGCCACCCTGTATCTGGACGAGCTGTCCTGCAGTATCAGGGGTAAGTGGGTGTTTCTGGTCTTCATCAAAGTACCACGTTCCTTTCCCACTTGCGAATTCCCCGCGACCCTCGCCAATCCATTGGCAGATAGCGTGATAGTCGTTTACATCACCTACAGCTCTGACCGCATCTGCCCAGATATGGACCCCATCATAGACAGCGGTTGCGCCAGCGGTTGGGGGATACCCATAGGTAAGCTTGAAATTGTCTAAAAGCTCCTGAGCCTTTTCGTTTTGGGCGACTGGTAGACCTACATTAGCTATGCCCAACATCGTTAGCCCGTTGCCTTCTTCACCCATTATCTCCTCAAATTCACGGAGGACCCCTGCCCAGTTAAGGAAAACTAGCGTGTTTGTTGGCTCTTCCATAAATTGACGGACAAAGGTTGTTACATCAGGGATGCTTATAACCTCAAAGCTTATTATGGCTGGGTCTAGCGCCCTTATTTCTGTCAAGACAGCCCCCCATTCAGTGGTTCCGTAGGGGACGACTTCATTCATAACTACCTCCCAGCCTTCTTCCTCCACCCTCTCCCCGAATCCCTCTGTAATCTCTCGATCCCAAGGAGCGTCCCCCGCTATTAGGGCTACCTTATTGTTGGGGTATTCGTATGGGAGCGTCATAAATATGTCGGCCATCAACCAGCCATATGGTCTCTCAATTTCGCCCAGCTGGAAGACGTTATAATAAAGCTCAGGGTCCGAGCGAACCACTTCTATTGATGAGAGAGACTCATTAAACATAAAGTAGGGCATGTCATATTTCCCGTAAGACTTAACATCTGCCCCATAACCAGCCCAACCGGCATGGACCACATCCACTTTCACCTCCCCACATAGATAGTCCGCACCTTCCATAACTATTTCGGGTTCAAAATTTTGGTGGTCAAAGCGAATTATCCGCAAGGGTCTTCCCAGCAACCCTCCTGTGGCATTAATCTCAGATACAGCCATGCTTATTCCCTGGAAATAGGCGACCCCGTCGGAGACAAACCAACCGGTCATAGGCAGCGGTACCCCTACTTTTATAGGTTTCACCTCTACTGGCGGCGCTGCCGGTTCTGCTGCTTTAGGAAAGCAGCCACTAAGCATAGGAGCCCCTATCGCCAGCGCTACCACTAGCGAGATAGGGATTGCCAGTCTCAATAAGCCTTTCCTTTTCATTAGTTTACCCCCTAAATTTTATTTTTCCCTGCTTTAGCCAAACCTGAAAACTTTCTCCATTCTCACCTCCTTACTAAATTTGGGCGGATATTCTATCACCTCTTTCAGTAAAATACAAGTCCAAGCTTTTCCAGCTCTTTCTTTTTCTTCTGCCATAGGTTGAGATATTCCTCTGAGGGCGTTAGTCCATTCTTATAGCACTCAGTGAATGACTTCCCCAGCGGGGCTTTCCCGCTCTTAAGCATGTCTATATATTTACCTACTAGCTTCTTAACTATCTGATTTGCCTCGCTGAGGCTCATCCCAGTTGCAGCACGACTTATCTCAGAGGTAATCCTCGATTCCATCCCGGTCACGTAGTCCATCTTAGCTATTTCAGCTCCGCCGCCCCCGTATATATAAGAATAGCCCGAAGCAGTCATAGCGATACCTTGAGCTGCGAATTCATCACAGAGCATCTCAGTACAGGGGCCAGCAGTTGCTATCAGGTAATAGGCGAGGAGAACTTTTTCTCCCGAGCTGATAAAGGCTAGTGGAAGCATACAATTAGTCCAAATAGCTTGTGGGTGTGATGCCCCAAAGCGTAGCGAGAGTGTTGCCCCAGCAAAGGACATGGGTCTAGCCATCACGAAACCTTGGATTGCCTCAGCTATATAGGTGATAGCTGTTCCTTCAGGTCCGCCACAGTATCCCCCGAGCATTGGTACACTAGCAGCTTCAATGATATTGCCTAGGTTGTGGTTGTGAGCTATCTTCTTCAGGTCCTGCCAGTTCACCTTGAGCTCGTTTGAGAAGGCCACTAGATGGGTATCGCAAGGCCGCAGTCCTCCGGGGAAGTCGCCAGCGCTCTGTGCTTCGCTGGTTACCCCTGACATGATACCTAACAGGGAGAGCCCCGGCTTCCCTGCTCTTCTTACTGCTTCTCTAGCCCACAAAGCTAACGGTAGGCGAGTTCCTGGCCCAATGGCTAGAGAACTATGTGCTTACCAATACCTCGCCCAGAACTGCAGAAGGCTACCGAGTCATTATTCAACGCCACCTGATGCCGAACTTCGGTGCCATTCCATTAACGCAACTCCAGCCTTCCCATATCCAGGGCTACTACGCCAAGGCTCTTAGTGAAGGAAGGGCCAACAACAACGGCAAGCTATCCGCCCGAACTGTCCGCAACATTCACAAGGTTCTCTCTGAGGCGCTGAGTCATGCGGTAAAGTGGCAGATACTGGTTCGTAATGTGGCCTTGGTAGTTGACCCACCCCGCCCTAGCCAGCCAGAGATGGCGACATTCACTGAAGAGCAGTCAAGGTTATTCCTAGAGACGGTGACAGAGTCCCGCTACCACGAGTTATTTACTGTGGCCCTTTATACCGGTATGAGACGCAGCGAACTGCTGGGGCTACCGTGGAAGGATATTGATGTATACTTAGCCCAACTAAGTGTGACTCAGACACTCCACCGATTATCCGGCAAGGGCTTCATCTTTGGGAAACCGAAAACGGCTAAAAGCCGCCGCACAATAGCACTGTCGCCAACGGTATGTATTCTTCTGCGCCAGCTAAAGGAACGACAGGTAGCTGAACGGTTCTTGTTAGGGCTAAAGCTCCAAGATGATGACCTAGTGTTCTCCAAACCGGACGGCAAGCCGCTAGACCCTTCGACTATTACCCACACTTTTAGGAAAGTTCTTAAAAGGGCTGGTCTACCTACTCTCAGGTTCCACGACCTCCGCCATACTCATGCCAGCCTTATGCTCAAGCAGGGTGTCCATCCAAAGATAGTTAGTGAACGCTTGGGTCACAGTAGCATCGGCATTACTCTCGATACCTATTCTCACGTAATGCCCGGGCTCCAAGAAGCGGCGGCACTTCGGTTCGAGGAAGGTTTACGACAAGCACCAGAGCAGTCAGCAGAAGAAATGTTAGCAAATGGTTAGCAATTGTGGACTTGCTGGTAGAAAATAGGGTAAAATCGTACCTGGCGCCTATAGCTCAGCGGACAGAGCATCGGTCTTCGGAACCGAGGGTCGTGGGTTCGAATCCCTCTAGGCGCGCCATTTTCTGAAGCTAAATGCCCCCAGAGAGATGATTAACCGAAGGGGCATTTTCATTTTAGCTAACAAATAGCTAATCGCTCTTTTCAACAGCCTCATTTTCACGTCCTGATGCTCCTAGGCGAGCCATGACTCAAGAGTCCCTCCACTTAATTGTCCTCATTGTTGACAGGGACATTAGCAAGAAGTATAAAGTGATTCATAATAGATAATCTCTCAAGAGCTACTAATAATCATAGGAAGTTAAAATGCAGAAGCAGGTTATGGGCTGGATACTGATAATAGCAGGGGGGCTTTACATTGGAGTGCTAGTAAGAAGAAGGGCTTATTGATAGAACCCCTGTGGAGGTTAATATACCATTGTTGGTAGTATATATCAGTTTGATTTGTGGAGGGGTATACTTGCTAGGCTCGCGGAGAGGCTCTTCTATTAAAGATGAGGAAAGGAAAGAGAAGCCCGATGATACCGAGAAGCCTAAGTCTCGGGGTTTGGGTGGATAATGAGTCGACCAGCTTATTAGCCTCCCTAGCTATGAAGCTCTGAATATGGAATGTGTTATTAAATAACCTAACCAAGAGAGGGAATCTTGGCTATCTATCCCTCGCTCATACTTAGACTAACAGCCTAGAACAGTTTATATTTTTTTATGGATTAATCTGCGGGACCACAAGGTCTAGACTCTGCCCCGATGGTATAATCATAATCTCAATGTCCTCGCCGAGCCTGTCGAGCAGGATATACTGTAAAACCTCAGGGGTTAGAGTTTCAGCAATAGACTCATTGGCGGCAACTTGGGCATCGGTGACAATCTGGATGTACTGGGCTTCACCCTCCGCCTTAGCTATCCGCGCGTTGGCTTCTCCTTTAGCCTCGGCTTCTCTCTGTTGGGCTTCGACCTTGACACGCTCCAGCTTGTTCGTTGCCTCAAGCACTGCCTGTTCTGCGGCGACCTTGGCTTCGATGGCGGCGGTGAATGTTTCGCTGAACTGGAAGTTGGTTATCGATACCATCTCCGTGATGATGCCACGCTCGCGCAGTCGATTCGACAGGCTATCGGTGATGGCATTCTTAACCTCCTCACGCCTCAGAATAAGGTCTTCGGCGTTGTATTGAGCAGTAACCTGCTTGATGGTCTCCTGAATGGCCGGA
>SDBU01005574.1_pt1 | contig 15015 bp, 15 predicted proteins | sample 2277071 | NCBI WGS metagenome assembly SDBU01 (sample SAMN10397929, study PRJNA504765) | marine sediment metagenome | isolation source: marine sediment core GS08_GC12, 126 cmbsf | place: Arctic Ocean: Gakkel Ridge, Loki's castle | collected 2008
ACCATCCTGAGATGAACTAATTTCTTTTATGAAATTATATCGCTGAAACTCAATAATTTAAAATTATGTTATCTTCTTCATTAATTAATTTAGTTATTTAATAATTTACGTCGGTTAAATTAAATTAATAATTGATTTTTGACTAAATATAAAAAATGTGATATATATGAAAATTGAAAGTATTCATGTTACAAATTTTAAATCATTTAAAGAGTTCAAATTCGATTTTAAAAAAATAAATGTCATTTTAGGACCAAATAACAGTGGGAAAAGTAATATACTAAAACTCTTACTTTTGCTAAAACAGACTTTCACATCTTCTTTAAAATCACCATTAATTCTCAATGATAAGATTATCAATTTGGGTTCTTACAAAGATATTACATATAAATTCAATAAAAAGAATATTGGAATAAATTTTCGAATTCAAAGTCGCAGTGATGAATTATTTCCTGAATTATTTGGGGATGAATATGAGATTAATCTTTATGATTTGAAATTTAATTATTTTCTCGATGAGAAATTAAATAAAATTTATTTATCAGAAGCTAAAATACAAAACTTACGAAGTAAATATCCATTAATAGATTTTATAAAAGGCAAGAGACTAAATATTTATAATCGATCAAAAGAGAAATTTTTCAGTAAATTTAATAAAAATATTAAAGATTTAATACACCTACTTGATTCTCTCCCAGAACACTCCAAAGAACTTGATCGCTTTGATTATACAATCAGGCTTCCGAAAAAAAAGAGTTATGTTCTAATCGATAATATCTCTGATTTAAAGAAAATATTTGATAAATATAAGAAGCAATTTCAAAGTTTTGATTCAAGTCAATGGGATTTAAAAGTTGATTATAATCAAAAATTTATCAATTTTAATAATTCGATTTCAAGAGATTTTGATGGAATTTATAGTTTAAAAAGAATAAGCGAGGTATTGAGTAATACCCTATCTATAGAAGATGAACCGAATGAAATAAGAGGTATTCTTAGAAATTGTGTTAAAATGACTAATAGTATTATTGAATTATATGAAGATTTTAATAGGGTTAACTCTCACTTAAAAAGATTAGAAGATGAATTTTCAACTTATTGTAACGGAATTCGTTATATTGGTCCTACAAGAGAACCTCATAAAAGATTCAATCTAATCGCAGGAGAGAGTGTAAAAAGTGTTGGATTTAAAGGGGAATTTCTTCCGTACTTATTAAAGAAATCTAAAGAAGAATTTGATTTTCGGGATAATAAATTAAAGGATTTAGATAAAAAAATTCAAAAGTGGCTGATAAAATTTGAACTGGCAAAAAGAACTGAGATCAAACAACATAAAGAAATTGAATTAATTTCTATTTTACTTCAGGAGTATTTTTCGGGAGTAAGTGTAAACTTATATGACATGGGATTTGGTACTACTCATGTTCTACCAATCATAATTGAAAGCCTAATTAGTGATAGGGACCCTTTATTGATAATTGAAGAACCCGCAGCTCATCTTCATCCTAAGGCACAATCAACCTTAGGGGACTTATTTATTGAGATTGCAAATGAAGATAAAACTATAATAGTTGAAACTCATAGTGAACATTTAATCCGAAGAATTCAACGTCGTATAGCTGAAAATAAAATTTCTAAAGACGATGTAATATTTTATTATGTTTCTATTGGAAAAGAAGGTTCTAAATTGCAGGAATTAAAAATTGATGAGGATGGATTCATAGAAAATATTCCAGAAGGATTCTTCGACGAAAATTACGAGGAAGCATCTGAACATTTAAGGATTATATCCAAAAAGAATGAAAATAAAAAATAAAATGTTTAATGAATTTAAATTATGACCTTCCGGAGATTGGTAATTGATACTAATGTATTTTATAGTTTTATACAAGAATCGAGCTATGAAGATAAATATGAAGCTTGTTTTGAATTATTAGAAAATATATTAAAATACTGCTATAATAGAGTTTGTCACAATACAAAAATTCTTGAGGAATATAAAAGGTTTGAAAGAATAGCAAAAAGATGTAAAAATTGGACGTTTTATAAAAATTGGAAGGGAAAAATGACATATAATAATAAATTTAAGTGGGTGGAATTGGCAAATATTAAGGTAAATATTAGACATGATGATGATCATAAATTTTACCAAACAGCATTTAATACGAATGATAAAATAGTCATTACACAAGAAGAAAAATTATTAGCAAAAAGAAATGAAGTATTTGGGCTTCTTAGAATTAAAACGCTTGGTGTAGAAGAAGCTAATAAAATGGTAATCATCGAAGGTCCTTTCGAATTTGAAAATTTCCCGGATCCATAAATTTTTTTTCAGGACCATGATAAAAATTAAAAATTCTTCCCTGTGAACAAATTAATTATCGGAATTAATAAATAGTTTTTTTATTTACGATTTATTATCTAACATAGCTTTTAATGTATACAAAATTCAATTTGGGATTAAAAAATAAATGATACTTCAAGATTTTTGGGTCCTAAGCTTTTGGGATATAGTTGTTCTTAGTGTTTCCATTATTCTCTTTATAGCTCCAAAATATTATGATAAATACAAAGAAAAAAAACAAGTCAAGTTCTTATTCCTGCGTATCAAGAAATTATTCGAGAGTACCTTAAACAAGGATTCCAAAGAGAAGATTCTAGCTGAATTACCTTATCTGAGGACAGAAATAAAAAATCTAATCAAAATTGGCGTAATTCCCCTAATAAGAGAATCTACAAAAAGAACTGTATTACATATAGTTGATAAATATATCTTTACAGGTATAGAATTAATCTTAATGAATAATCAAAGGGTTGAGATTAATAAAGAGAATATGGAAATGATATTACAAGAAATGATTAATTCTGCAAACAAAGACTTTAAGATAAAATTAAGGAAAAAGCTTTCTATATTTGGTTTTCAATAATAAAAGCTTAGTAAGGAAAATATTCATCATATAGATTCATCAAATCAATATAATCGTATTTGGTATAGGAAGTAATATTAACATCATTAGATTTATGGCCCAATAATCGTTTTGCCTTTTCATTTGAGCATTGCATCTCTTTTTTTCTTAGTGTATTTAATGTAGTTCTAAAAGTCTTGCATGTAATATTCTTTTTAATTCCAACATTCTTCAAGACCTTGGAGATAATTAGATTAAAAGCACGATTACCATATCGTTTTAAAGATTTAGTAAGGAAAAGATAATTGTTCCCAACAATAAGCGATTTTCTTTCCTTAAGATATATTTTTAGTTTATCAGCTAATTCTTTTGAATAATTAAATATTTTTTCCCCTGTCTTACCTTTTTTTATATGTATATTTCGATATTTCACATTTATATCGTTTATCTTTGCCTGTATTAATGATCTTTTTCTCATCCCTGTGTCTACTAAAAATTTAAAGATTAAAAAATGTTTAAAGTTATGTTCTTCAAAATAATTAAGAATTTTCTGTATTTCCTCTTTAGTAGCAATAACATCTTTGTTAGTTTTAATGATTTCTTTCTTTGGGATGTACCCAATCCAATTAATTGTTTTTGATGGGATTTTTATTAAAAAATCTTCTGGATAATCTTCCATAGTAAAATTTAGAAATGATGTCAAAATACTCCATTTATTCCTTCTGGTTTGAATAGAGACCGAATCTAAATTTTTCAAATATACAAAATATTTTTTTAGAATTTGAGTTGTAATGTCAAAAATATGGCCTTCATAATTGAAATGGTTTTTTCCAACAAAATATTCTAAACTTGATTTTCTCATTTATATGGATTGTTTTGAATGTTTATAGAAATCGAGATAATTTTGAAGTATGTCTTCGTTGCTTAATCTATTCATGTTAATTCAATCCTCCCATTCATGTTAAGCTTAAACCTTTTATCACTTGAAACAATTTGAAATATTAGATCTTTATCAAAATTAGTTTTGTCAATTATCTGTTTTATAGTTAAAGATTTATGTGCTTTTAGCAAATTCATAATTTTCTTAGTCTCTGCGGTTAAACCTTGTTTAAGGGAATATTTTTTTATAAGATCCAAATCTGCTTTCATTTCATCAAAAATTTTCATTCTTTCAAGGATTTTCTCCTCTAAATTATTATATTTTTGAGCACCCCCCAGAGTTTTAAATTCTGGTATAGATTAACAATATGGCAGATAAGAGAATTATTAAGCATTTAAAGGTAAATTTTATAATTATTAAGTCTTAAAAAGAAAATAATAAAAGTGGTAATTTCTAATATTACAAATGAGTTATCCAATTGTCTTCATTCATGTTGATATATTAGGATTTAAGAAAAGAACGAAACTAATAGCAGAAGAAAAAAAAATTAGTGAAAGCAATGTTAGATTGATTTTCAAAAACGTCATACAAGAACGGCTTAAATTAGTTAAAAATGATTATCATAATTGTTGTTATATTGAACATGCTACTGATAGCTGGATGATTACATTAAAACCAAAACTAAGCTCTAATCCTCTAATTGATGCATTTCACATTGTTTATTTACTTGATGAAAATGATTTAGGACTCTATATTGAAAACGATAAAGTAGAATTAGAAATCGCAATAGGTCTAGCTGAATATTCTAAACCCGTTAGTATGGATTTTAAATCTTTAGAATCGAAACCAGAAACTATATCGCTTATGAGTTTAAATCTTAGTCAATGGTATCATCAGTATTCAAAAATGTCTATCCGTAGAACCTTTATCGCCATTACTAAAGAAATCTATGAGAAAATGAATTTTCATAATCAAGATCATTGCTCTGAAATACAGTATGAAACAAAACCGATTTTTTACATCCTAGATCTTAAAAGAATTCGAGAAATAGGAAATGTAATTGAGTTTTCGTATAAAGTTTCACATTCTTACATTGCTTATTTGGAGATAGATTGGATTTTTGTTCCACCTCAAAATTATTTAGAAATTAAAAATAATTTAAAAAACAAGAAATTTTGCATAATATCTGGTGAATCTCAATATGGAAAGACATTTACTTCAATTAGATTGCTATGGGATTTTTTTATTGACGGATTTAAGGTATTGAATATTTCTAGTGAGGAATTTGAGAAAGATGAACATCAAGATATATCACTTAATAATGAGCCTTTAGTAATTTATATTGAGGATCCCTTTGGAAAAGAATATTACAAAAGTAGCAATTATATTGAACAGAAATTGAAAGACATCATTAATAGTGTTAGACAATATGAAAATTGTTATTTGATTATCACAATGAATAATAAAGTCGTTCAAGATTATTTTAATCAAAAAGTGATAAATATTGATGAAGTAGTTAACGAGAATATATTTACGATTTCTTTGAACTCATATACTGAAGATCAAAGAGAATTACTTATAAAGAATTATGCCAAGAAAAATAAATGTATTTGGTATAAAGATAATGAGATCTCAACTAAAATATTACGTAATATAAGAAGTCATCATCTATTAGGTAGTCCATTTTCAATCACAAGATTTACACAAAATACTTTAGAAAAAAATAATTTAGAAACATTAAAGAATGAGGTTGAAAAAATAACATCTGATATATTAAAATACATTTCAAATAATATTCAAAATTTTTCAGATCCAAAATTTTTATTTTTAATCTTACTCTATACTTGTAATAATTACAGCCTTGACAAGTTCCAAAATATTTATGAAATTCTCTCAATGGAACTTATTTCAGATAAACAACCAATTTTTGAGGAAATATTAAAGGAGTTAATAGATTATGACTACATTACAATTATAAATGAAAAAGTTAATTTCGGTCATGTCTCCTATAAATCAGCAATTCGAGAATTAATCTCTAATATTACTCAAGATAAGAAACTTAAAAAATACCTTGAAATTATACTTAAATATTTATCTTTATCTGAAGACCAAGAAGAAGCGGCATTAACTATTTATAATAATTTTCCATTACTCCCAAAAGATTTAATTAACGAGTTAGTCTCAAATTTGTCTTTACAATTAATACCTATATCTGTTTTAGCATTGATTATAGAAGACTACTATGATTTAATCAAATCTGAAATTATTTTTAGAATAATTGAGAAAACAATTTCTTTAAAAGGGACTTTTACTCGAGCAATGGTTAAAATAGTTATCGAACATTATGAAGATATGCCCTCCAAACTTAGAAAGCGAATAGAACAGATTGCACAGGATGGAAAGTTAAACCATTATATTATTGATGCCTTGGGTCTCATTCCCCTTGCTAAAAAATTACCCATTGATGTAAGAATAAGACTAATTGAATCTATTATACAAAATGGAGCAAATATTAGAGCACTACTAGGAATTTTAACTTTACATTATTCTTATAAGGAATTTCGTGATGAATATCTCCCTATTATTCTAAAAATTCTAGAAATTAAACCTCAACTACTTGAAACTTCTTATAATTTGTATTTTAATTATAGTAATTTTGATGAAAATTTTCATAATGAATATGTAAGGTTAATAAAAAAATATCCCGAATTTGGAATTAGAATTTTAGTAAATATTTATGATAATTTCGAAACCATAAGTTCTTCCATTATCTATCTTTTAGAAAAGCTTACTGATTCAGAAGAATTTCTTGGTCGTATTTTAATTATTTTAAACCAGTATTTTGACAGAATAGTACAACCATTAAGGGAACATTTAATCATTAAGCTGTATGAAACTTATCCACAAAATCAGCATTTAAATAACCTAATCCTTAATAAACAAGATTATTTAAGTCCAGAATTAAGAACAAGATTAGGTTTTCAATAATTTTACATATATTGTACTTGAATTTAATGAACACTTAATTCTTAACTAACGATAGAATATCCTGATATGAGATCATTCTATACCTACTTTTTTAGGAGGGGGCACCACGGGGAGGTGAAAATGGGAAAATTATAGTTTATAAATATGGAAAAAGATAAAAATTCTCTTTTTACATGCACAAGTACAAGACTATTTTTCACAAGTCTTTAAACATGTTCTTTTAAATAATCCAAAAATAATTGATAAATCAGAACACCTTAAGAAAAAATATAAGAACGGTCTCAATTTGAAACAAAATGTGGATAAAATGATACACGGTATTTTTTTTGGAGATGTGATGAATATTTTTAAATTTGGAGGGATAATTGGAATTAGCCATACGAACACTAATTCAGATATCAGTTTTTTACGCTATTTTAAGCTTGTTAGAAATCTATATGCTCATATAGCAGGAAAATTAGACCAGAAGGTTATTTCAAAAATAGTGGAATACCAAATTGAACAAGAACTATTACCAGATTTGGATCGGTTAGACTGGAATTACGAAAAAGTCTTGAGAATTAAAGATAGCAGATTTATTACTAGAATTTATGAGATTATAGGTAGATTTGATGAATCTTTTCTAAGATGGTATTATAGTTTAGCATTTCCTAAAAAATCCATAATATATTAAATTTTTATATTGAATATTAAAGGCGTAAAAAAGATTTCTGTCAAAACCGTATTAATAAAGGTTAAAAAGAATTCTGTCATCTGGATTATTAATTTGAGACGAGATTTGAGAAAGTTTTATTATTTAGAATTAAGAGATTTCTCTGAAAAATATAAGTCAGGATAAATAGGTTCAAATTTACCTGTTAAAATTTTCGGATTCATCCAGATTTTGTCTTCGTGATTCCATTTTAAATTTTTGAGAGGGTTATATTTTTTAAAATTAAGGTCCTTGAATAATGATTTCAATATTTTCTTTCCATTTATATAATCGTAAAGGTAAATATAATGTTCAACCTCTAACCATTGAAAGATATAATCAAATAATTCCATAAATAAATCGGAGTGTCTGAATTTGGAATTAGGGAAATAGAGTTTTACCATTAGTCCATCTTCAAAAGTAATTTTATCCTCAAATTCGGTGATGAAATACTCCCCTTCAATCTCATAAATAAAACCGTAATTAAAAAATCTAAAAATAGCTATTAATGCTTCTTTTGCCTTTATAGTTATGTTAGGAATAATAATAATCAATTTTTCTCGAAAATCCAGATTTTTTAATTTTATAAAGGGAAAAATCAATTTCCAGAACGGCGTAATGATGGTGAAATATCCTTGATTATGGAATTATTTACGGGATGGTTCAAGGGTATTAAAATTGTAAATTTCGCAGATAAAGAGGTTCCGAAAGGAAAGGGTTTCGTTCAAAATCAATTCGTTTATAGTAATACGGAGAATAACAAGAGTTTCCCAAATTCACCAATAGTCTATTATGTACCAGTTAATCTTTGTGAAGCCGTAATTCTTAAAGTTAATCTAATAGAAAATGATAAAATACGGGGGGATTTATTTAAAAAAGCTAAAGCTTTTGCTGAATTTTTGAGTGATAATAATATTCCTTTTATTGGTGATTATCAAGAATTAACCGATATCTTCTTCAAACTCGCTGATTATATTAAGAATCTTTTTAATAAAAGTAAGTTTTCTGAGAAAGAATACCTAAAAATGGAACCAAATATTCAAATTGAACCTGTACCAGCAGAAGCAGATCGATTTGGTAATGACTTTAAAATTAAAATGACTGTTAATTCTAAGACTATAGAAAATGTATCCATTTCTGATAATATACAATTTCTCTGTATTGAAGATCAGATAATCTATATTATCGGACAGAGTGAAAATTACGTGATAGAGTACGATCAGGAGAATAAGATTTTTAAAATTACTAATGGAGAAGGTACAAAAGATTATACATTCGGTGAAAATGGTGAAATAGTCGAAAGTGAGGATACCACAAAAGTATTTAATGAAGTTCCATACTTGGTTTTGAGGGTCCATGGTAATCCGGACGCAGCTCTTTTTCGAAATGCTCCACCTTTTAATCTTTTTAAAATGGTAGGTACAATAAGAGACGTAGAGATATTTCTTGAAGGTTTAAAAGAAAATAATATAAAAAAAATAAGTCAACCTGCTGATAACAAAAGTTATGATATTACAAAAGTTGAAAAAATTTTAAATGACACTGAAAAAATATTTAAAAAGATGGCAGATTTAATAAAAGAGGCAGAAGACACTACTGTAGAATCATATGATTTAGAAGAGTTTATTGATAAGTCGTATAAATTTGAATGTTTTCGGTTATAGCGCTGAGTTTTCAATTAATCTTGGGTCTGGAACAATAAGAATAACAAGCCCAACTAGTGATACTAAATGGAAACCGGGAGAAACTGTTCAAATAACATGGACATCGACAGGAACAATTACGGATGTAGATATTGATATTTTCAAGGAAGACACCTTATTATACTACACAGTTGATGAATATCCTGATCTTGGTGTAGTAACTTGGATAATTCCTTCTGATATCGAACAAGGAACAAATTGGAAAGTTTCAATAACAAATTCTGACAACTCTGCTCAAAGTGATACAACTGATGCATTCTCTATAAAAAACCCCGATCCGAATTATTTACCATTAACTATCGGTATAATTGTAGGCGCAGTAGGAGTAGCAGCATTAGGTTTAGTGATACGTTCACGTTTTAAAAAAAGAAGATCTCGAGATATAGTTCAAAAGATTGGCAGCGAATCACGAGATATCCCACAACACACACTGAAAAAGGAACGAGAGCAGTCTCCATCAAAACCGTCAATTGAAAAATCAATAAAATTTTGTATGGATTGTGGTCATCCAAATAAAAAAGAGGTTGCATTTTGCGAAGAATGTGGAACTAAACTTCCATATTAAAAAAATTTTTTATTCAGAAAGATTGGCGCAGTGGAAGGGAACCATTTTTATTCTTTAGCTTTTAAAAACAATCTTTTTACATCGTTGATTAAGATTATAAGGATCATCTAGTTTGTCTTCCACTCCAATGAAAAGATAACTCCGAAATTATAATACTACTCCCCCAAAAATTTAAAAAAGAGTTTAAGAACGAAACCCCTTATAGCAAATTTAAAGGCACTCAAGCACAATGGTATCAACACTTTGAGAAATTTCTAGAATCCAAGAAGAATCATAAAAAATAAGAGACTATTGACATAGATTTTTTCTCTTTATACTGTAATGGAAAATACCACATCTTTAAATATGGATGATGTAAAAGAAAAAGTATTAGCTCAAATTATAAGCATGCCAATATTATGCTGGGAAACTAACACAACCGGATACATTGCTAATCAATAAATATCATGATCTCAAAGCTACTTTATTGAAAGAATCGGTAAGGAAACAAGTTCCAGAATTAAAAGACTAAGAGTAAAACTAAGGATATCGCTCCTCTACACAAAAATTAAAATCAAATTCTTGAGATCTTCGGATACAACACGTTCTTAACAACAAATTGTAAGCATGTTTAGTTTATGTCTTACAATAAAAATTGGCATCCATTAATAACTTCTTAAAATCTTAAATATTTATAGAGCACTAAAAAAAATATAATTTTTCAATTATCTTCTAAATAACTTTCTCAATTGATTAATTGGAGAAATGATTTCTCCATTTTTCTCTTTATTAAATTTTTTATAAAAATTTAAACTCCAATGCATTGATTTTCCAAAAATTATAAATAGTAATTTTACATATATAAAATTAAATATAAAATTTTATTAATTATGACAAATGAATTAAGAAATTCTTTAATCATCATGCCAGAGATTTTGGATATTGATGCTTTGAATGTATTGAGTAGAAATGAAAGGTCAGAATATATCAAAAAAGTAATTTTAATGATTCTATATGAAAATCGTAAAAGAAGGATTGGAATATTAGAATCAGAATTAAAAGAAAACCTAGATTATCCGGAATCTGCAATAAAACGTGCTATTAATACTCTGTTACAATTAAGAGAGATATATTCTCTTACACATAAAAATCGTAAATATCTATATTTAAATGGTAAAATCACTCATAAAATTATAGGGAATGATATTATATTAGGTAGTAAACGTTATATTTTTAAAATCATAGCAAATTCTCGAAGAAAAGCCCATCTATTTATTCAAGAAAAAGCAATTGATTTTTTTGGAGGAGATCATAATAAAGGAGCAATTATGGTATCAATTGATAATTTAGACGATTTTTTAATGTATTTAAATCAAATATCAGAAGATGCTAAAGAATTAAATAAAAAATTAAGAGAAGGAAAAACAAAAGTGATACAATAATGGAAAATCAAGAATTTATTACCTTAAGTAATATTTTTGCTGAGTTAAATGAAGCTATTGTCTGCAATTATGATATTTTTGGTGAAGATAAGGATTTAAACGCGCCAATAGGTGCAATTGGTATTAAAAATGCTAATGATTTAAAAGAATTAGCAATTCGTGAAAGAAGTAGGGAGATTAACCTTGATCATATAGGAATAGTTTATTGGCCTTGTTATCTCTCAAAGTTTATTATGAGTAAAGTAATTACTGACAGAATTGTTCAAAATTTTTTGAATGATCGTTTGAGATTTATTGTACCTGAAGTAGAATGGCTCTATTATAAGAATAAAGCTTTGCAAGAGCGAATTCAAAGATTATTAAGAAGAAATAATGTAGAGTCTTTTTATGAGTGGACTTTTGACAAAAATTCTTTTAATCGGGTGGATAATAAAACTTTTACAATTTTTAATAATTGGATAACTGAAAAAATAAATAATAGAGCAGATCCTGAATTTAGGTCTTTTATTGGCTATATTTTTGGTGTCCTAAATATTCAAGAAAGTTATGGTAGTTCAATATTATTCCCTCCTGTTCCATTAATATCAGATTATTTAGGTTTAGAAATTGGATTAGAGTTTTGGAGGTGGAGTAATAGAATCTACATTGCTGGAAACTCGGATTATTCAGGTTTAACACGTCCTATAGGCTTAGTTCTAACCTTAGGTAAAAAATTCTTTTCACAACCTAATGTTTCTTTCAATAATTGTTTGGATAAATTGGAAGAAGAGTTACCTCAATTAAAACCTGAATTAATTCTTATTAGATATTTAAAAGACCAAGATTCTAACTATACAATGTCTGAAGCATCCAATTTTCGTTTATTTATAGATGTTATCGTAGAATATGGAAGAAATAATAATAAACCAACTGGTGTGATTGATAACTCATGTTTTTCACGATTAGCGCTTGTAAAAGGAACGAATATTGCAGGAATAAGACTTGATGGAAAAGTACAATCGCCTAGTGGTGGGACTAATACCCCGCTAGAGAAGTGGAAAGTCTGGTCTCAAGCAAATCAAGAAATGATAGCATTTGAGGATTTTGTAGCTAATGGTAGAAATATTCCCCATCTCCCAGCTACCTCCCGAATAATGCATGACAGTTTAACTCTACCTGTTTCAATTCCAACTCTGACAAAAACAAAACATTTGTCTATTGCAGAAGGATTATATCGTGATGTTTCTGAAATTAGGCAAGCGATTATTGAGGGTAGTCTTCGCACTTATGAAAACAGAGTTTTAGAAACATCAATCAGCACTCCAGCACAGCATTTTCTTCGAATTTAATTCATAATTTTTAACCTCTATTATTTTAAATAAAATTTATTAAATAAAATATAAAATGCCTAATACCAATAACGATTCAGTTAATAATGTGTGGGTATTTGGATATGGTTCATTAATGTGGGGTAGGTGGGAAACTCAATTTCAAGGAACCTGTAAGGGTAAAGCCATATTAAATGGATATCATAGATCGTTTAATAAAAAGTCTACAAGAAATTGGGGTACAAGAGATCATCCTTGTCCAACACTCGGTCTTGAACAGTTTAACGGGGCAGAATGTGTTGGTCTCATTTTTAAATTTAATAATAATCAAAGGCAAGCTATTGAATCCTATCTAGAAAAAAGGGAAGGTAAAAGTTTCAAATTAACCGAATTAGAAGTTGAATTAGAGAATGGACAAAAAATAATGGCTCTTACTTCAATAAATCGACCTGAGATGAATACCTACATTAATAATACTAATTTCAATACTTTGGTCGATATGGTACGAAATGCAAATGGGATGGATGGGATTTGCTTAGAGTATATTCAAAATATTCATATTAAGTGTAAAGAATTGGAAATCAAGGATGAATATGTCCAAAAGATGTGGGAAGCAATAAATAACTATGTGCCAACTTCTTAAGAAGTTTTAGAATTATTTTTTTAAACCATCTTTTCTTTTCGCTTTAATTTTGCTTTTTTCAGTAATTCTTGTCGTTGCATTCTAGATATTTCTTTTTGATATTTATATGGAGTTATTCTACTCTTCATGTATCTCTTCAAGATTCTTACATCTTTTATCCAAGCACTTGCATTAATAGGTTTTTTACCATGAATTTTAGCAATAGCTTGAACTCATCCACTTGTCAATCCAATTTTTATGAGTTTACCCGTTATTGGATTTATAACCCAAGCATTTCTCACATTTCGGCGATCTAATAATACTTTAACTTCTTTTTTTCCAATAACATTAAAGATTTTCGCTAATTCAGTATTATTATATTTTAAGTGCTCCCAAACAACACCTCCATACTGCAAAGTCCGCTCTATTTGATCAAGTGTATATTAGTGTAGCATTTCTATTTCCATTTTATTATTTGGTGGTTCACGAGGAGAGGGAAGAATTTATCTTAATCCCTAATCAAGAAATTTGGTATCAAAACCAATACTATACACCTATCTATTTACTGTACGGTTATTTCACCAAACTTGAACTTTTTATTTTAGTTTCTTCTGCAATTTACGCCCTTTTTTTAACAAGCACAATACATTTTTTAATTTTTGTAGCCTTTTTTGAAAAAAAGCGAGAAATTACCAAGGTTACTATTATTTACAGGAAAGCTCTATCTACTATCACATCCGGTATTTTCATAACAAATTTAATTTTTCTTTTTGGGGTGTAGGAACCATGAAGAAAAGAATACTTACTCTTGTTTTAGTAACGTTCATTTGCAATATAATCCTTGCTAGCCAGTTAGCTCTATTTATTAGCAGAGAGGGAACACCAAGAAACAATAATTCCGCTTCTCATAATAATCCTAAAAGTTCGGGAGATGGAGTATTACAAGTTCCGAGAGGAAGTTATCCTGCGTATTACACTTGGGCTAAAGAGGGAGATATCATATCATTTCAATGGTATACGAATCCCGCTTCAACTGTTGATTTCTGGATAATGGATGAATCTAATTGGCAAAGGATTAGTTACGGAATTTTTACAGGGTATCGATATCCACCATCCTCTTCTAAAACCGGCAATTTTTCTGTTCCCCATGATGGCAAGTGGTACCTCATGTTTTGTCGTCCCGCTCCACAGCCTACGAGCGTCTATTATTCAATTAAAACCACTCCTTACCTCATGATATACTCCCCTCATTCCGAGACTTCAACCTATACTGATTCTAGCCTTACGGTTAGTTGGAGAACGAACTATGCAACATGGGTAAAACTCGATCTTTACAAGGGATCTTCTTTTATCACTACGTTACATGATCACACATATAATGACGGTTCTGTATCCATACAAATTCCTTGGAATTGTTCTGATGGAAATAATTATAAAATTAGAATTTCCGATGTTTATTCTGACGAATTTGATTTTAGTGAGTCTTTTACCATTCAACAGCGAAAAATTACTGTGATACTTCCAATGGAAATTAACTCGAATTATAGGATATCGAAGAATATTGAGAAAAAAGATTCCAATCTCACCCCCGCTTCATATAAGGTTATGATTCAATAGATTAAATCGTATAAGTCCTAATTATTTTTTTTCTATTTTTTTCTTTACTAAGTAAATGTTTAGAGAATATTACCCTATCTATTATGTTAAAGGTTACACGTTAGGAAAATAAGTGAGTACAGGTTGATAATGAAATTCAAATTATGTAATGAAAATTTAATTTTCAATGATTTTCTAGAATATAATAATTTAATTATTTTAATTTGTAAATTTACATTTGCTAAGTAAATATTAATTAAAATAAATTCTTAAAGTTTATTTATATAGATCTCTAAGTCATAAAATTAAAAAAAGTTCATCTATTCTAAATCATAT
>SDBU01005575.1_pt1 | contig 15015 bp, 14 predicted proteins | sample 2277071 | NCBI WGS metagenome assembly SDBU01 (sample SAMN10397929, study PRJNA504765) | marine sediment metagenome | isolation source: marine sediment core GS08_GC12, 126 cmbsf | place: Arctic Ocean: Gakkel Ridge, Loki's castle | collected 2008
GTAGTTGAGCGCTTCGATGAGGTGGTCTTCGGAGATGGTCTCCTGTCCCTCGAGATGGGCGATGGTTTGCGCCACTTTTAAGATACGATCGTGGGCTCTGAGGGAGATCCCCATCTGATCGATCGCCTCTCGCAGCAAGCTCTGGCAACCGTTACCTAGCAAGAGTTTTTTTGAACTCGATCTTTGCCTCTCATGGGCGCCTTCCACTCTTTCTCGAATCGTTGCAGAACTCTCACTATTTTTCCCCTCCATGATCTCTCGGTACTTGACCGATGGGACGGTGACATGCATATCGATGCGGTCGAGTAGGGGACCTGAGATCTTGCGGCGATACCGTTCGATCTGGAGTTCGGAGTCGCGGCAGTTCTTTTCTGGGTGGCCATAATAACCACAGGGACAGGGATTCATCGCAGCAATGCAGGTAAAATGGGTGGGAAAGGTGAAGTTGCCACCAGCGCGGCTGATGGTGACTTGCCGATCCTCGAGGGGCTGGCGGAGCACTTCGAGCGCGTTTCTGGAAAACTCCGGAAGTTCATCGAGGAAGAGAATGCCGCCGTGAGCGAGGGAGACTTCACCCGGCTTGGGAACCGTCCCGCCGCCGATAAGTCCGGCATAACTGATCGTATGATGAGGAGAGCGAAAGGGGCGCTGGGTTATGAGGCCTTGATGTTTGGAAGAGAGGCCGGCGATCGAGTGGATTTTGGTTACTTCGAGAGACTCCTCAAGAGTCATTCTGGGCATGATGCCAATCAGTGCTTTGGCGATCATGGTCTTGCCTGTGCCTGGCGGACCGGAGAGGATGACATTGTGTCCACCGGCGGCAGCGATCTCCATAGCTCTTTTAACGTGGGACTGTCCTTTGATATCTACAAAATCTATGGTGGGAGTTCTGGGGTTGAAGAGGTCGTCGGAAATGGAGGAGGGTTGAGGGGAGAGGGAAGAGGGGGAGTGAAAGAAGTGAACAGCTTCCTTCAAGTGGTGGATGGGAAAAATGTCGATACCGTCAACCACTGCTGCTTCAGGAGCGTTGATGGCTGGGATCAGAATCCCTTTTTTTCCATGTTTCCTGGCATGAATGGCGATCGCAATCACTCCGTTGATAGGGCGAACTTCACCACTTAATCCCAGCTCTCCAGCTATGAGATAATTGTTCAGTTGAGAAATGGGGAGATGTCCCAAGCAGCCGAGCAGACCCAGAGCTATAGGCAAATCGTAAATGGCTCCTTCTTTTCGGAGGGCGCCAGGAGCGAGATTGATGGTGGACCGAATAGGGCCAGGTTTGAAACCGCAGTTTTTGATCGCGGCCCATACTCGCTCCTTGGACTCTTTTACGGCAGCGTCTGGGAGCCCGACAATGGTTAGTTGAGTTTTATCTGCTCTGGAGAGATCCACTTCGATGTCGACCGAAATCACTTCTAGGCCAAGAAGGGCTACCCCACAGAGCTGTGTGCAACAATTTTTATCATTCATGGGTGAAGTTGTAGCACGATGAGACAAAATTCACTACTTGAAAGCATGTGTGTTGGAAAGCAAGAAACCGCAGATGCACGCAGATAAGCGCAGATGAATAGGATAGAAAAAACATCAATTTAAAAGGCGGTGTAGCGTAATGCGACACCGCAAATCTATCCTTATCTGCGTTTATCTGCGTGCATCTGCGTCCATCTGCGGTTTCACTCCCTTTTTCCTCGCTTGTCTGTGTGCATCTGCGGTTTCCAGCTTTTCAACAGATCCTCAGGGCAAAAAAATACCCCTCGATTTTAGTCGAGGGGTATAAAAAATCCATCGCCATTTTATTCTATTCTACGGAAATCACATAGTAGGCCGGAAAAGCAAAGTTATTGTTGGGGCGTGGGGTAGCGACGACGGTTACCTGTTTGCCGACCTGATGCTCCAAGTTAACCTTGGTGCTATACAGAAAGGCGACAGGAATGTTCTCGTTTCGGAGAATGAAGTCTCCGGGACGATTTTTAACAGGCTTGGTGTACGGTTCGACTATACCTGAGAGAACTGTTGCGTTGAGCTCTTCCTCTTCGTAGAACTGTTCCAGCGACTTGCCATCATTGGTAACGGCCCAGAGATGAAAGAATGACTCTTCAAGTGGATGCCATACCAACATCTTGTCGTTTACTGAGGAGAGGCCAATAGTTGCCGCAGCTGCTTCGCCAATCGTTGCGATCTCGGCTGAGTTTTGCTTAAGGCCTTTTCCCATTTCAGCCAGTTTGCGTCCTTGATCTGAAGGCGCTCCGTTATTTGTTTCCGAAAAGGCCACTTTTCTCTGTCCATATGTTTCTTGGATGAGAGAGTTAGCTTCGCTAGCTTTTGCGACGATGTCTGAAAATTCTGAGTAGTCGTTTACCAAGGTTTCAAACTTACGGTTGATTCCGTCCAGGTCAATCTCTTGGAAAGGTTTTTGCATTTCAGAGCGGGCGTAGAGAAAGGCGGCATTAAGATGATGGGAGCCTTCTGCTCGTCTTGTTTCCATCTGCGCCAGCATCTCGACAGGGCCGATATTGTTGACGTATTCTCGTGCGACGAAAAAGTGACAGCTATTGGGAGCGTCAATTTCGAGCCACTTATTATTAGTGGAGCACAGCTGGCCTTTGATGTGATCGCCAGAGTTGAGACGGCCAATGATGGGAGCCTCGATATCTGGAAAGAGCCGAACATTGACTCTATCTCCTTCCACTACATTGTCTAAAACAAAAGTGCGGAAAACAAATCCTTTAGTTTCCTTTGAAGGTTGAACGGAGTAATAATCGCCATCTTCGGCAATGATAGCGAAGACTTCGCTGTTGTTGATCTCTCGAACCACGTGGGCCTCTAAACTGGGCTGAGTACGTAAGCGAACCTTGCTCCCGGTGACACGCCCTGTGAAAGGTTGAAAGGGTTGTGCGGGGATCTCTTGCTGGGCAGCTACGCTCTCTTCTTCGGCACAAATGTTAGAAGCAAAAAGACAAAATAGAGAGCACGCTAGCAAATAGTGCTGTTTTTTGGGCATGACAAACTCCTGGTATAATACTACTTCGCTTTTTACCGCTTCTCTACGAATAGTGCAAGAGAAATTCTTAGCTAGATAGAACAGCACGAATGTGTTCGCAATGAGATTCCCCACAAGTACAACCAACGGGTGATCCCAGAAAGACGTTGTAATGCTCTTGTGCATCAAGTGGGTTGGTTACAGTGTAGAGGTTTTCGCCGCTTTGAGCGATGTCCCAAGTGCGAAACTTGAGATCTTCATCGCTCACAATCTCCTCATCTCCTTCTACTTTTTCTTCCCCATTGTGAATAGCCCGCGCTACTTGACAGTGCATGCAGTTACAGTGAGGTTCGGCTTTTGGGAAGTTTTTCAGGTCTCCACCAGTCATAATCTGCGCGATGCCGGCAATTTTCTGAATAAGCTCGGCCGGAAGGTCTGGAGCATCTCCTTGAGAAGAGTTGTGCTGTAGGACATTTTCTACCCCTTCCATTCCGTCAGGCATTCCCAACTTGATCGGGAATGAGGCGATTTGGTCAGGAGATAGGCCCGTCAGGTTTTGAATAAATGCCGCAGGTGATTTTGAGAGCTCTTCCTTTTGGCCACTCGATTTTTCAAGATGTTTCAAATGAGCGGCAAAGATAATCTCGAGCAGCGAGCTGTCGAGATCAGGGATTTTAATCACTTTGCTATCAGAGAGATGGATAATAAGTATTAGCTTCTCCGTCGAGGAGGGGTCGCTCTCCGTCTGCATCGAGGAAACTTGATCCCAACTTGTTGAGATAAAAGGTGGTATGCAGAGAAGCTGTTCGTTAATTTTGAGTTTCATAATATTATTCCTCTCTCATGGAGGGTTTGTTCATGTTATGCTTATAATTTAACAGTTTGTCAATTTTCAAGCAAGTATTTTTAGCACTCGCTGCAATAGAGTGCTGAGTTTTGTCGTAATTTACTGACTGTAATATATATAAAAATTTTTGATTGCCAATTTTAAAACGAAACTATAAGGTGCGGATCTTATACAGGAGGGAATATGTCAAAAAAAAACTACGTCATTGATACCAATGTTTTGCTTCATGATCCGGATGCCCTTTCAGATTTTGAAGGGAACAATATCATCATACCGCTAGCGGTCCTCGAGGAGCTCGATTCGATGAAGCGATTTCGTGACGAGCTAGGCAAGAGTGTTCGGGCAGTTTTGCGCTTTTTTGACTCTCTCAAAGAGTTAGGTAAGGGAGATCTTCGCACTGGGGTTAAGATGCCCAATGGAACGACTATTCGCATCCAACTGGAGACCAGAGCCAAGGTCAGTCCTGAGTTTGCCCTCTCTCTTTCAAGCAACAAGTACCGCATCTTGATGGCGGCCTACGTTCTCTATGAGAAAGGGGAGCCGGTCGTCTTTGTTTCTAAGGACCTCACGATGAGGGTAAAGGCAGAAGCGATCGGGCTGGAGGTCCAGGACTATGAGAATCAGAAATTCTCCTATGATAGTATCTACAAAGGATATCGCTCTATAGAACTCTCGAAACATGATATCGACCACTTCTACAAAGATGGCAGGCTTTCGCTGCCCAATGAGACCTTTTTGCCCAATGAATATTGCATTTTCACGAGTCCTGAGAAGTCGAGCGCGGTTGGCAAGTATGATGCAAAGTCGGGTCAGGTCGTTTCACTACTTCAGATAAAATCCGACATATGGGGGATCTCTCCTCTGAACGTAGAGCAGCGGTGCGCTCTCGATCTCCTGATGAGAGAAGAGATCAAGCTCACTACTCTGATCGGTCCTGCCGGTACCGGCAAGACACTTCTGGCGCTCGCCGTAGGACTCCGCAAGGTCTTTGATGAGGGAGCCTATACCCGCATATTGGTCAGTCGGCCCATTGTTCCGTTAGGACGTGACATTGGTTATCTTCCAGGTCTTAAAGAAGAAAAGCTCCTTCATTGGATGCAGCCTATCTATGACAATCTCGATATACTCTGCGGATCTTCTGGGGATGAACCCAATGAGACGCTCCGCTGGGTTACTGACAGCAAAAAACTTGAGATGGAAGCGGTCACCTATATCCGCGGACGTTCCTTTCCAAAAATCTATATGATTATCGACGAAGCCCAAAACCTCACCCCCCACGAAGTCAAAACGATCATCTCCCGCGCGGGCTCAGGTACCAAGGTCGTTCTCACGGGAGATCCGACTCAGATAGACAATCCCTATCTAGACAAAGATTCTAACGGCTTGACTTACAGCGTAGGCTGTTTCAAAGAGAAGAAGATTTTTGGGACCATCTTTATGGAGAAAACAGAGCGTTCAGAGCTCGCAGCTCTCGCAGCAGAAGTGATGTAATTTTTCTTTATAAAAATTTTATTTTAGCGTAGAACTGTTCCTTAATATTCGAGGAAAACGGTTATGCGGCTACTTCTGTTCTTACTTTTCATATCAACACCCTTGATGGGGGCAACTCCCAAATCCCTTTCGTTTAATAGTACCCAAGGGTTATTCAACGTTGGCCCTACCCAATATGTCACTGATGATGCAGGCAATACACTCGCTGTTTGGAGCGTGAATAATGGCCGGAATATTATTCTCCAAGCTGCCTATAAGCCAATAGGAAGCGACTGGCAAGTTTCCGGTAGTCCGCTCGATCCCAGCCAGTCGGTCTCGTACTTCTATGGTTCAGTCATCGATTGGACAGTAGAGATGGATCGAGAGGGCAATGTCGTTGTTATCTGGCGGATTTTTAATGGTTCAAAAATTGTTGTGCAAGTCAACTACCGTGCTATTGGTGGAAGTTTCTCTACTGCCGGAGATCCTCGTTTCCAAGCGAATTTTCTCAACGACTACCGTTATAGTATTACCTCCCTTCCACAAGTGGGGATAGGCAATGGAAATGCGGTCATCTTATGGTTCGTTAATAATGGCTGGAACAATGTCCTTCAAGCCTCTACCAAATCCGCTGCGACTGGTTTTTCGCAGCCTGGAGACCCTACACTTCCCAGCAATGTACTCAATTTTCTCACCTATCAGACTGGCCGTTTCAATATCACTACGACACCACTCTTCTTTGTGGATAAAGATGGGAATGCAATTGTGACATGGCAGCTCAACAATCGTGTTATCGGTCCGCAGGTTCAGGTGGTGCAAGCAGTTACCAAATTTGTGGGGGCATCTTTTGAAATAGCTGGAGACCCACAAAGACAGGAGAACATTCTCTCTCCAGTCAACTTCAGTATTTCTTCGCTAGAAGAATCAACCATTGGCTCGGGAAACGCGACGGTTTTCTGGAAAAGAGTGGACCAGACGACCCGTAATCTGATTTTGCAGGCTGCCTTTAAGCCAATCAATGGTGTGTGGGAAAAACCACCCCTCAATTAATTAATCTGATGAGTTTTTTTCGATATCACACCCTATCTTCAGAAGAAGAAGCCATTATCAGTGATAAACAGACCGAAAGACCGGGAAGCGGCAGTTATGATCAATTCGACCAGGTCGGGGTTTATGTTTGCAAGCGCTGCGATGCTCCTCTCTATCTTTCCAAAGATAAATTTCATTCCGGCTGCGGTTGGCCAAGTTTTGACGATGAGATCGAAGGGGCTGTTGAGAGAACCGTTGATGAAGATGGGAGACGCATTGAAATACGATGTAAGCAGTGCGGAGCTCATTTAGGACATGTTTTTAGTGGAGAAGCGTCGACCCCCAAGAATACCAGACACTGCGTCAACTCTTTTTCTCTCGCTTTTGTGCCTGCCTTCACCAAAGAGGGGTATGAACGCTCTCTCTTTGCTGGGGGGTGTTTTTGGGGTGTAGAGCAGCTGCTAAAAAGCCAGCGAGGAGTGATTAAGACGACTGTGGGTTATTGTGGTGGCCATGTTGTTGATTCAACTTATCAGGAGGTTTGCACAGGGGAGACAGGCCATGCAGAAACCGTTGAGGTCATTTTTGATCCATCGATTATCGATTATGAATCTCTCGCGAAGCTTTTTTTCGAAATTCACGACCCGACTCAAAAATTGCGGCAAGGACCTGACGTCGGCACCCAATACCGTTCAGCCATCTTCTATCTAACAGAAAAACAGAGACAAACGGCTGAAAAGCTCATCAACTCTCTCAAAAAGAACGATCTGCAAGTGGTCACAGAGCTTGTTCCTGCTAGACCGATTTACAGCGCCGAGGAGCATCATCAGCACTACTATGATAAAACTGGAAAAGAGCCCTATTGTCATCAAAGAGTCAAAAGATTTTAAAGAGCTTCTATTTAAGCCCGAGCTTTTCGTGGTCGACTAACCCGTCCTTTCGGTGATTTTGCTCTAGAATCAAACCGCCGATTGGCGCCAGGGCGAGAATGAGGACGCTTCGAACGCGGCGATGGGCGCTGCTTAGCACGGGGCTCTAGGCCTGCAATCTCTGCAATCTCGATCCGCTGTCCTGTAAATTTTTCGATCTTTTGCAGCATAAATGCATCATGTCCCGCCGCAAAAGAGAGTGCTGTTCCCTTAGCCCCAGCCCGTCCAGTACGCCCAATGCGATGAACATAGTCCTCAGCACTATTTGGGAGATCAAAGTTGATGACATGAGTGATCGACTGCACGTCGATGCCTCGGGCAGCAACATCAGTCGCCACGAGTACTTTGATCTTGCCATTCCTCAACTGCGTAATCGTTCGCGTCCGCTGTCTTTGATTCATATCACCATGCAAGGCTGCCGCCTGATAACCCTTCTCCTGCAACTCCATAACAAGCTGACTGGCGTGTCGTTTTGTTGAAGTAAACACAATGGCATAGTCAACATCATCTTCATTCAAAATGTGGTCGAGAAGACGATTTTTATGATGAAGATTATCAACGTAATGGAGTTTCTGAATGATATTGTCAGGTTTTGCTTGCCCGCCATGAACAATGATCTCCATAGGTTTGTCCATAAGCCGCTCTGATAACTTGATGACACTCCCTTGCAATGTCGCAGAAAATAACAATGTCTGTCGCGAAGGTGGCGTCGCCTTGACAATCTGCTCGACTGACTCAGAAAACCCCATATCTAACATGCGGTCTGCTTCATCAAGAACTAGCGTTTCTAGGCGAGAAAAGTCCATCTTGCGTCGATCGATGTAATCAATAAGACGTCCGGGAGTAGCAACAAGAATATCGTAAGGACGAGAAAGTTTACGCATCTGGGCATGATATGGAACACCACCCACAACACAAACAGTTTTTACGCCGCGCATATATTTACTGTATTTCTCTGCCTGCGTAGTGATTTGCATGGCAAGTTCTCGAGTAGGAACAAGAATAAGGATTCGAGGTCCATGGCCAGCTTTCTTCGAAGGATCGGACAAACGATGAAGGGCTGGCAGTAGAAATGCTGCTGTCTTTCCCGTTCCCGTGTGTGCCGAAGCTCTGATGTCAAAGCCTTTCATGATTTTGGGTATTACATTTAATTGAACCTTTGTGGGCTCAGAATATCCTGCCTCAGCAACTGCCTCGAGGATGTTAGGATGTAAGCTAAAGTTGTCAAAACTCATTATTTAATCGTTGGTTTGGTTTTTTTGGTTTTAAGTATTAAGATCCTAACACGTTCTAGGGATATAAAGATATATTATTACTCACATTGTCCAGATATTGCAGGTTCAACATTTCCTCTGAGAGGAGATGTTGAGATATACTAAGAAAAAATTGACTCAATTCAGGGCTTCTCAAAATTTGCAGCTCATATTATAAGGTCACTATATGACACGGATTTTTTTTCTTCTGTTTTTAGCCATCGCATCTTTAGAGGCAGCTCAAACCCCTGGAGAGGGACTCAAAAGACTTCAAAAGGGTAACAAACGGTTTGTGGATGAGGCTCTGCTTCATCCCGATAGAACAGAAGAGAGAAGACTCTCTCTAGTTGAGGCGCAGTCTCCCTACGCAGTGATAGTGACTTGTTCAGATTCTAGAGTAGTTCCAGAAGTAATCTTTGATGAGGGCCTCGGCGATCTCTTCGTGATCAGAGTTGCCGGTAATGTTGTTGGACCGACTGAGCGCGAGAGTGTCGAATATGCTGTAGATCATCTCGGGCCTGTGATCGTGGTAGTCATGGGACATGAGAAATGTGGTGCTGTCGAGGCGGTCATCGAAGGGCAGATCCGAGATATTCCTGAAATTGCTGCTTTTATTAAACCATCTGTGAAAGAAGCGAAAAGCATGAAATCCGCTGATCTGTTGAGACTCTCCACAGAGCTCAATGCTCTAAAAATGCGCGCACTTCTCCTCAAGTCATCAATTGTAGATAAAAAAGTAAGAGCCAAGTCCATTGCTGTACATGCAGCTTTCTACAATCAACAAACCGGTGTTGTTGAGTTCTTAGGGCCCGTACAGAAATAATTTACCTATTTCTGCTAACACACCATCTTCATCAACTATATCAGAAACACCCAAGTTATTTCTTTCCGAGCCCTTAGATTGACCTATTTTACTCCTCTGCGCTGTCCTTGGGCCGCACCTCTTCGGTTTGACTGCTTCCCGCGTGTTTTGCCGAACGAGTTCGATTTACCACTCGATCCCGGTGAGTATGGGCGTGTATAGCTAGTGGAGTGACGATTTTTAGCATTACCAGAGGAGTGCCCCTTGCCACCACCGCGTGCTCTCTGAATAGGCTCTGGCTTGATTGATAGGTCCGGTTCATAACCAGGAACCACCATCTTTGGCAATTCACGCTTGATCAGGAGTTCTATATCTCGCAGGAGTTTGTGCTCGTCGACACATACCAGTGACATTGCCTCGCCTTTGCAGCCAGCTCGACCGGTACGACCGATGCGATGTACATAATCTTCAGGTACACTTGGTAGTTCGAAGTTTACAACGTGCGGCAACTGGTCGATATCCAGGCCGCGAGCTGCGATGTCAGTCGCAACGAGAACGCGCACACTACCATTCTTGAAATTCGATAGCGCCTGCGTGCGTGCCCCCTGGCTTTTGTTGCCATGGATTGCGGCAGCGCTGATTCCATCTGTTTCCAGTTGTTTGCTCAGACGATTGGCGCCGTGTTTGGTGCGCGTGAAGACCAGCACCTGCCGCCAGTTCTGGGAATCAATCAGATGAGACAGTAGTTCGCGCTTGCGCTCGCGGTCAACAGGATGTATCAGCTGCTCCACATTTTCCGATGCAAGGTTGCGGCGAGCTACTTCGATCATTACCGGCGAATTTAGCAAGTTGTCGGCGAGTTTTGTGATGTCCCTGGAGAGGGTCGCCGAAAACAGCAGATTCTGTCGCTCTTTGGGCAACAGCTTGAGGATCTTGCGGACGTCGTGAATAAAGCCCATATCCAGCATACGGTCAGCTTCATCCAGCACCAGTATCTCGACCTGGGAGAGATCAACGGTCTTCTGGTTGGCATGATCCAGCAGACGGCCCGGAGTGGCCACTAGGATGTCCACGCCGTGACGCAGTTTTGCAATCTGCGGATTAATCTTGACCCCTCCGAAGATTACGGTGGATTTTAGGGGCAAATATTTACCATAAATTTCGACGCTTTCACACACCTGGGCAGCCAGTTCGCGTGTTGGAGTAAGGATCAGCGCACGCACGGGACGAGGTCCTTTGCCCAGAGTTTGCTTGATTAGGCGCTGCAGTAAAGGCAGGACAAATCCGGCGGTTTTGCCGGTTCCGGTTTGCGCACCACCCATGATATCTCGTCCTTCAAGGATGAAAGGGATAGCTTGAAGTTGGATCGGGGTGGGTTCGGTATAACCTTGCTTGGAAACCGCACGGATTAGTTCGGCCAAGAGACCGAGAGACTCAAATGACATGATAGAATGCTCCTAAATCGGCCTGCAAGGCTTATGCCAATGATCGATCCAGGCAGCATATTATTAATTTACCGAGGTTATACCTCGAAAAGGTGAGGCGCAGATCGAAAATGCGCCTTTGTCGTATAGTAATGGTAACATTGTATTTCCCATGTTTTTAAATATCAAGTAGTAATAAAACTTTTTAACCGATGAGAGCGATGGGGACAGTCCCGCAGCTCTCATCGGCTAAAAAAAAGACAGGCCATTGATGCTGCCGTTTCATAATACTATTAATTTTTTTAAACTCGTGGATGAAAACTGTGATATCAAGGTAGCCTATGCTTTAGGGACAAAAAACGTAATTTTGTCTCAAGAATTGTAAACCCTTTAGGAGTTCCTCGATGATATTTAATGCGATATTTGTTTTTTTTCTAAGCTTTCTCATTTTCACCTCAGAAATAACTGCATGTACCGGCATTTTGTTGAAAGCTGATGATGAATCGATAGTCACAGGAAGAACTGTCGAATTCGGTAGTGATATTGAAATGAGCGTTGCAGTCATTCCGAGGAATTTTAAATTCACTGGAAATATACCCAATGGGAATGGAATGGCATATACATCCAAGTATGCGGCTGTTGGGATTTATTGTTTTGATAATAAGGTTCTCATGGATGGCATGAATGAAAGGGGACTCTCGGCTGCAGCATTTTATTTCCCAGGGTTTGCACAATATGCGAAAATAACAACGGATAATCAAACAAACGCCCTCTCTCCTGTCGAATTTCCAAATTGGATTCTCACTCAATTTGCCACAATTGAAGAGGTAAAAGCTGCGCTGCACTCGGTGGTGATTGCACCAACAATCTTAAGCAATTGGGGCGCCACGCCTCCTCCTATGCATTATATCGTGTATGACCAATACGGAAAAAGTATTGTCATTGAACCGATTCATGGGACTTTAGAGACGTATGAGAATGAACTTGGAGTGCTTACAAATTCTCCTGCCTATGATTGGCATCTGGCGAACCTGCGTAATTTTATTAACTTAACTCCTTTCAATGTGGAGCCTATACACTTAAGAGGCTTGGAATTAGCGCCCTTTGGCCAAGGGGCAGGGATGGTTGGTTTACCCGGTGATTTTACGCCTCCCTCAAGATTTGTGCGAGCAGCCATTTTTTCTGCTGCTGAAATCCCCTCGAAAAATTCCGATGAAGCAGTGAGTCAGGCATTTCATATTCTCAATCAATTTGATATTCCCGCTGGGCTTGTTCGACAAAAAGATCAGACAAGCTTCTCGGTTGATTACACCTTGTTAACTTCCGTAAAGGATCCTAATGCGATGAAATATTACTACAGGTCCTATGCCGATCAAACAATAAGATTCATAGATTTAAAGCAATTTGATCTAGATGGAAAGACCATTAAGAGCGTGAAGGCGGAAGGAATGCAAAAAAGTTTTGATGCATCTTCTATATTGCGTTAGAGGGTGTCGTCAATTATTTACCGTCTTCAATAGGAACTTTTCAGTGGTCAAATCTCAAAATTCCCGTTATTCTACCTCATTCCTCTTGTACGTATACCCTAGTAAGGGGGTTCAACTCAGCCATTAGCTGGAGAAAATGGGATGATATGTCTTTAAAACGGCCCTATAAGCTCGGTCCATTGACTTTACCTTCGAATGTTTTCAGTGCCCCCTTGGCTGGGTGTTCTGATTGGCCTTTTCGCAAAATGATCGCTAAATACAGCCCCGGCTTAATCTACTGTGAAATGGTAAAGATGGAGGCCATGATACATGGAAACCCTCAAACCTCTCAATTGTTAGAATATGAACCTTCTATGCATCCCATCGGGGCCCAAATCTGCGGCAGTAGCCCAGAAATGGCCGAAGTGTGTGCCACAATGATCGAAGATTTGGGGTTTGATACTATCGATTTGAACTGCGGTTGTCCGGTCGACAAGATAACGAAAGATGGCAGCGGTTCCGGTATGCTGAAAAATCCCGATCTGATTGGTGAGGTCCTTAGCCGCATGGTCGCTGCTGTCGACATCCCTGTGACGGTTAAAATCCGTGCTGGATGGGGCTCCGATAGTATTGTGGGTCCTGAGGTCACCCGAATAGCTGAGCAGGCTGGAGCTGTTGCTATTTGTGTGCATGGAAGGACACGTTCACAAGCTTATAAAGGGCCTGCAAATTGGGATTACATTCGCGATTGCAAGCAAGCAGCTAATCATATTCAAGTGATAGGCAACGGAGATATCTTGGATGGATTGAGTGCAGAGAAGATCTTTGCACATACTGGGTGCGATGCGATTCTGCTTGCTCGAGGTAATATGGGAAAGCCCTGGCTAACCGATGATATTTATCGCCATCTCTCCGGAGAGCCACCCCTTATTCGCACAGCTATTGATTCACGCGATGCGTTTTTAGAGCATTTGGAGCATATCCTTTCTTATAGAGATGCGCGTAAAGCTGTTTTTGACTTAAGAAGGGTGGGATGCTGGTTTTTACGCAATATCAAGGGGGCCCGTACGCTTCGCCATACGATAACTCGCTCTAAATCCGCTCTCGAGATTCGCCAAATGATCAACGACTATCCTTGGCATGAGTGTGAGGTCACTAAGGCACAATCAGGAGGGATCGTTGAAAGAACGGTCAATTCTCCTTTAGAAATTTAAGTTTATTTATGATAGATGGTATTACTTAGAGTAAAGGGTGGATCAAATAGAAGCGCTTACCTTTTCGAATAATATCGACACAATGATCTTCCAAAACTATCCCGTAGGATAAGAATGTGTTATTCAGCAGAAGCAAGTTTCACAGCGGCAGCGGTCCTGGCTGTTGTTGGAATCGTTCTTGTAAGAAGGTTTTACAACAGCAAAAAAATATTTCTGGCGCTCATCCCACTCTTTTTTGGTATTCAGCAGTTTGCTGAAGGAATTGTGTGGATAGGACTGAAAAGCGACTCTTTTCCTACAGGGTATAGCCTTCACGCGCAGTACCTTTATTTGTTTTTCGCCGAGATGTTCTGGCCTGTTTGGATACCACTTGCCTTTGCATTGGTAGAAAAAGTTTTTTGGCGTCGAGCAGTGATGCGGCTGTTGATTGTTATAGGCTTAGGATTTTTCTTTTATGCCGGATATAATTTTATTGTTCATGGAGTTGCAAAAGCCCTGATTGCAGGACACAGCATTAACTATGGGCCGGTTCGTTTGTTTTATCGGACATTGTATGGCATCGTCACAATGGTGCCTTTCTTTGTATCAAGCATCCGAAAAATGTGGATTTTAGGCATCGCAAACGTACTTGCTTTTGTACTTGCAAGTATGTTTTATAATTGTGCGTTTATGTCAGTATGGTGTGCTGCAGCAGCTGTCCTGGCTATAGGATTACTTTTCCTTCTTAAAAACTCACCTTCCGCAAAAAATCCCTGACCGTGAAACGGCTTGAAAGGTTCGCCTTCGTCTTGATAGCAAAAATTTGACCCAATCCAAGGCCTTTTGCGTTTTGAAACATTCGTCTTGTGGGCGGAGAGACGCGTTCAGAACTTTTGATTGGGCGGTGTCTCAGATTCAGAGCTGGTATTCGGAATTTTTGACGAGAGTTCCATCGTCGCCAAACCGGCCTTAACCATTTTATAAGCAGTTGGATAAATTAATTTATATTTGTGATGATGTGCGTAATCGTTTTACATGTATATGCATTAGCAGGTACAATGCGACACCTATGCTAAAGTGTATAGGTCCCGTGGGTATAACTTGAAAATATATCCGTGGGAATTTTTTTCGTCCCTAAAAGAGAGAAATTCAAGTGGCAAAATCCAAAGGTACAGTAAAGTTTTTCAACACGCAAAAAGGTTTCGGATTCATCACGCCTGACTCGGGTGGTAAGGATTTATTCGTTCATCTCAACAGTCTTACAGGAAGCGCACAAACGCTAAGCGAAGGACAAAAAGTTGAGTACGTCGAAGAAGAAGGACGTAAAGGTCCGGAAGCTAAAGAAGTTGAAGGTCTATAGGGTCTCAGGGTCAGACCCGGCATTCGGGTATTTGACGAGACAAAAAAAAGCAGAACCAACCGGTTCTGCTTTTTTTTATCGATGGAGGTGGTTGGACGCGTTCAGAACTTTTGATTGGGTTCGTATAGCCGAAAAATGGCCGTATTTTTGCAAAACAAACGTCTTGGAGGTGGAGAGGCGCGTTCAAAACTTTTCGATGGGAAAAAGTTCATGATTCTCTTCTTCGGTTAGCCCTTTGTTATTTCCTAGAGTATGTTTGATG
>SDBU01005576.1_pt1 | contig 15012 bp, 10 predicted proteins | sample 2277071 | NCBI WGS metagenome assembly SDBU01 (sample SAMN10397929, study PRJNA504765) | marine sediment metagenome | isolation source: marine sediment core GS08_GC12, 126 cmbsf | place: Arctic Ocean: Gakkel Ridge, Loki's castle | collected 2008
AATATCTAGAAGTGCTACTTTATCATATGAAAGTGCTAATGACCTTTCTATGAATGGAATAGGTCAATCTACTGTAGTGGGCATTGGTGGAGATCCTATTTGCGGTTCAACATTTCTTGATTTACTACTATTATTTGAAGAAGATCAACAAACTGAAGTAGTTATAATTATAGGTGAAATTGGAGGTGCTGATGAGGAAATGGCTGCGAATTACATAAAGAATAATGTTAGCAAACCAGTTATTGCCTTTATTGCCGGTGATGCCGCGCCTATTGGGAAAAGAATGGGTCATGCAGGAGCTATAATCTCCCAAGATGGAGAAGGTAGCGCTGATCAAAAAAAAAGAATTCTACGCGATGCAGGTGTTCACATTGCTGAAAAATTGACTGAAATTCCTGGTCTGGTAACTAAAATTCTAAAGGAAAAAGGAGAAATTGGAGATGAAAATATCGCTTAATTATGGGCATAAGTCATTAACCTTGGATATACCTAATAAGAATTATATGGGGACATTAAATCCACGCGATGTCAAGGAAGTGGATGAACCCATTGCTGAGGTTAGGCGTGCTTTAGCTAGTCCTATTGGTACCCGAAGGCTAAAAGAACTGGTTTCACCTAAAGACCAAATAGTGATTTTGGTCAGTGATATTTCGCGACCGGCTCCATCTCATATATTATTGCCGCCGATCCTTGAGGAATTAACAGGAGCAGGAATCAACGATGATCAAATAAAAGTAGTTTTTAGCTTGGGGGTTCATAGGAGCCAGACTGAAGAAGAGAGAAAGAAACTGGTTGGAGAAGATATCTATAAGCGGATAAAATGTATAGACTTTGATAGAGAGGATTGTGTAGAGATTGGGACTACAAAAAGGGGCGCAAGGGTAACTATTTTTAGGGAGATTTTGGAGGCAGATTTTATTATTGTCACAGGTAATTTGGAATTCCATTATTTTGCCGGTTTTAGCGGTGGAGCAAAAGCACTAGCACCTGGGGTATGCGGCTGGGAAACTATTAAAGCCAACCATCAGCGTTTTCTAGATCCAGGTGCAAGGGGTGCTCAGATTAAAGGTAACCCGGTGAGAGAAGAAATGGAAGAAATTGGTGATATGGTTGGAATTGACTTTATGGTTAACGCCATTTTGAACAGCCATAAAAAAGTAATCAAAGTACTAGCTGGCGATGTTACTTTAGCACACAGAGAAGGAACCAGTTATATAAACGATATTTTTCGGATAGAGATGGATAAACTAGCAGATATCGTCATCACATCGCCTGGTGGTTTCCCCAAAGATATAGATTTATATCAGACTCATAAAGCCATGGAAAATGCAATTTTAGCTGTAAAAGATGGTGGAATAATAATTGTAGCTGGCGAATGCAAAGATGGCCTGGGGGAAGAACATTTTGCCCAAGCTCTAAATGAAGGACTATCTCCCCAGGAATTGATAGACGAGCTAAAACATAATTTCATCCTGGGACGCCATAAGGCTTCAAGAATAGCTCATATTCATTTAAATAGTGAGATATATTTGATTTCTGACTTGCCCCAAGAGACCAGAGAAAAATTGTTTATGAAGAGTTTTGATTCAATGGAGCAAGCTTTAGCAAAAGCATTAGAAGCACAAGGAAACGAAGCTAAAGTACTCGTAATACCATATGGGATTTCCACATTACCCAATTATAAAGGATAATAGGAATACTTTGTGTTAATAAATAATTTTCCATGAATAATATTGGAAGATAGAGACTTTTTCAGAGCCTAGACAAAACATTCTTGACACTGCCCTATTCTGGCATATTATTTGCGTAGATAAATATAAAATATAATTTATAAAATATGTATTGATAAAACAATTTTATTTCTCTATACTTTGCGGCAGGGGAAGTTGAAGAGTAGAAATTTGACAAAATTGGAGCCAAATCAGGCTAAGCCAAAAAACCAATTTCTTATAAATATTAGGGGCGTTTATGTGTTGGAGGAGAGCAACGAACAAACCCTTGCCTTTTTAAGGGAATCTGGCCGTTTCGAGGGAGAGGCCGGGTAATGCCTACTTGATCTAATTTCTGCACACCCGGCGCAATTGACCATTTATGATTCTGGGGATTTGGAAATATTTGCACTGAAGGCTAAAACTTTAACTAAAACTTTAAAAGGAGGCTGAAATGTTCAAGAATTCTTTAATGATTGTTGGAGTTAGTTTATTATTGGCGGCCTGTAATCAGAATGAGGGCCGGATTGAGAGGGGCAATTTGGTTATGGAAAACATTCCTGACATTCCATCCAGTGTGACCGATAAATTGTTGCAGTACCAAAACACCCGGTCAGCAGGCTTTGTGGATTGGGTGCCCGGTGGTGGCATGATGATTTCCACACGCTTTGGACAAATGAACCAATTTCACACGGTTGAAAAACCGGGGGCAGCTCGACAGCAAGTAACATTTTATAATGAACCGGTATCATCTGGGAAATTTGCTCCAAGTGGTTCTTCTCTAAACGGTTTTGTTTTTAAGCGTGATGTTGGTGGTTCGGAAGATTACCAGCTTTTTTTCCAAGACAGTGATACCGGCAAAACCCGAATGCTGACCGATGGCCAGTTTCGGAATGAATCCCCTGTTTGGTCACATAGCGGGGACAAAATTGCTTTCAGGTCCAACCGCCGGGACGGCAAAACGTGGGATATTTATTTCGCTAATCCTTCAAAAGAAGGCGAGATTAGCTTGGCCTATAAAACGCAAACCGGGGGCTATATGGCTCCGGTGGCATTCTCAAAGGATGATAGCAAGCTGCTAATTTCAAACAGGGTATCATCCATTGATGCCCATTTGAAAGTGGTTGATCTGACCACAGGGCAGGCAACAACCATTTCTATTGGTGAGGGAGAAGGTGCAACCTCTGGCACATTTGGCGCAGATGGGGATAGTCTTTACCTGATCAGTAATCGGCTAACCGACAGACGAACACTTTATAAATATACCATTTCAACGGGACTTTCCGAAAACTTGTCTGGTGATATCCCGTGGGAAGTTAGCGGCCTTGCGGTTTCAAAAAACGGAAAGCATTATGCGTTCACTGTGAATGAAGATGGGTTTTCAAAGCTTCATATTCGTAAAACCGCTAATAACGCCGTGGTTATGGGGCCTAAGTTGCCTGCGGGAACCATAGGGTCAATGTCCTTTAATGAGGCTGGCAATGTATTGGCCTTTTCCCTTGACCGGGCAACGTCCCCCAGGGATGTTTATGCCTATAATTTAACCTCACGCAAGCTGGTCCGCTGGACCTCAAGTGAAGTTGGTGGCCTGAATACCGCTAATTTCCCGGAACCGGAATTGGTGCGTTTCCCAAGTTTTGATGGCTTGGAAATCCCTGCCCTTGTGATGAAGCCAAAGGGGGAGGGGCCGCACCCCGTGATTATCCGAATTCATGGCGGGCCTGCTAGTCAGGCGCGTCCCGTTTGGTCGTCAACTTACCAATATTGGGTGAATGAATTGGGGGTAACGGTTATTCAGCCAAATGTGCGTGGCTCATCTGGGTATGGCAAAGCCTATCTTTCAATGGATGATACCTATAAACGGGAAGACAGCGTTAAGGATATTAGCGCTTTGTTAGATTGGATTGCGACCCAGCCAGACTTAGATGAAAATCGGATTATTGTTTATGGAGTGTCTTATGGCGGTTATATGGTGTTGGCATGCATGGTACATTATTCTGACCGCCTGCTGGGGTGCATTGATGTGGTGGGTATGTCCAATCTTGCCTCCTTCCTTGAAAAAACAAAGGCGTACCGACGGCACCACCGCCGCTTTGAATATGGCAATGAAACCGACCCGGAAATGCGGGCGCATTTGGAAGCAATTTCGCCCAATAATCACGTGGATAAAATAACCAAGCCAATGTTTATCATTCATGGGTATAATGACCCAAGAAATCATTATACTGATGCTGAGCAAATGTTTGAGTCCATGAAAGCACGCGGGATTCCTGCATGGTTTTTAATGGCAATGGATGAAGGCCACGGCTTCCGCAAGAAATCAAACATTGATTTTCAAGCCGCCGCCATGAGCATGTTTATAACGCATCTATTATCAAATTAATTGCTTAGGACTTGAGGGAGGCGTTCATCCCCCTTCGTCTGTTTTTGTATCATTCATGTAAGAACTAGCCTTTTGCTTATAAAGCCTTAACTCAAATTTGTTCATTCTGCAGCGTCTTGGACTTGGCTGTTCATCCTAAACTGGTGGATGGCGAGATAAAATATATATTGATCAAACAATTTTATTTCTCTATAATTCGCAACAGCGGAAGTTAAATGGTAGAAATTTGACAAAATTGAAGCTAAATCAGGCTAAGCCAAAAAACCAATTTCTTATAAAAAGGAAGATGTCGGCGAAAAGCCGTTCATCTCTAAAGGAGACCGGTATGAAATCTATTGTTATCACCAGTTTGTGTTTTCTTATGCTTCTGAGCGCCTGTAAATCCACCGTGGATACAGAGAGCATCCCTAGCTTTGAGCTTGTTCAGTCCGAGCTTTTCAGTCAGAAAGGATCCATGACGAATGCCTGGGCCGACATGGACAATGACGGGGACCTCGATTTGTTTGTTGGCTTTGGACCGGACCAGCCCAACCGGCTGTACCGCAATGTCGACGGGCAATTCTCGGATGTGGCGGCCGAGGTTGGGATTGCCGACATGGAGGGAACGAGGGCTGTCGCCTGGGGAGACTACAACGCCGACGGGCACCTCGATCTGTATGTGGGATTTTCCGGGGGCTCCCAAACGGGTCCCTCCAAGATACCCAACAAGTTGTACCGCAACGATGGGGAGGGCAGACACTTTACCGATGTAACCCAATCGCTCGGCATCGGCCTGCCACTTGGCCTAAGCCGTCAAGTCAACTGGATTGACTACGACAACGATGGCGATGTGGATCTCTTTGTCGGATTCCGGGATCTTTCCAACGTTTTGTTCCGGAACGAGGGAGGAAGGTTTACGGATGTCTCCAAGAAGATGGGATTAATGGATTCAAGCGCCACCATGGGTGCCACCATGGGAGGAGTATGGTTCGATTTTGATCTGGATGGTGACCTTGATCTATACCTGGCCAACATGGACGGGTATGCGAACCGGCTGTACCGGAATGACCAAACCCGCTTTGTAGATGTTGCCCCGGAACTCGGACTGGATGGGGGAGGAAGGGAAATAAATCCAAATCCAGGTGAACACTCCATGGCAGGTACTATCCAACTGGCCCTGGTCGATTTTGACAACGACGGCGACTTGGATATATTTGTTACGAACCTGGGCGGCCCAGATGGTTTCTATCGCAATAATGGGGATAGTTTTGTCAATGTTGCACCAGAACTTGGCTTAGCGCATGAAGGGTACCGGGGAACTGCTGCCTGGGCGGATTTTAATAATGACGGATGGATAGATTTATACGCCAACGGAACTCTTTATCGCAATGATAAGGCTATTTTTAAAAGTGTTACGCCGGAAATTATACAAAAAAACGTTGGTGGGTATGGATCAATATGGGCCGATTCTGATGGCAATGGCGCCATGGATTTGACAATCTCGAGCCGAAATCATTATATCATTCACAATTTACTTCCTTTGAAACAAGCCAGCAACTGTTTGAAAGTAATGGTGCTTGATGAAAATGGACACCACTCACGTGCCGGTACGGAAATACGGCTTTTTACCTCAAGCTCAAAAAAACTAATCGGGGCCAGAATTGTCGAAACAAATTCAGGCTATAATGCGCAGAGCGTGATGCCGGAACATTTCGGATTGCCAACAAGAGAGCTGGTTGACGTTGAAATCACGTCAATGACCAATAATGGACGAAAAACCGCCCGTCTAAACAATATCGATCCAAGCGAATATTCGGGTAATTATTTGACCGTACAAGTGGATTCAAATGGGAAGCTGGTAATATAGCCGGTGCGATAATAAATCAAAAGCAGGATTGGCATGTATTGGGCCAATCCTGCTTTTCCTTCTTTTTCGAAGACTTTCTTCCATTCATAAAAAGTTGACCGTGGTACTTTGAATTCACGACAAGCCTTTGTAACACTTCCAATTCCCCGTCCATATTCCAGAATTGCCAATTTAAATCGGATTCGTAATGCCTCTCGGACTTCTTTTTGCATCTGTCAGGCCTCCTTTTTGAAGCTTAAAAAATAACATAAAGTGTCCAGGAGAGTCTGACATATCTACAATGCTATTTCCCCTTTATTTCTGTATAGATTGGGAGGTGATGAATTGGTGTTCGCAGATGTATTCGCCTTCCTCCAGCTAATAGCCTTTATAAACCAGAGATCAACCAGATTTCAGGTCTATCTGGTCAATACAACAAACTTGTGCTGCGGCTGCTATAATTTTGCTGTTAGAACTTTACAGTTTTTGCGCTCCCGAAATAAATACCGTTGAACATGAATTTGAAGCTGTCATGGGGCTGAGCACGGAAAGTTATCAACGGTCCAAACATGAGAAGTTTCCCTTTGCCTATTTCAGCCTCAATTACAGTTACGCCTCCATTGTGGTAGTGGTTTCCCAAGGCCCAACCGCTTCGCAAAGAAGCTTTGTCACTGTCAAACCATGCGACCTTACGCACGCCCTTTTTAGCGGATCCGGGTTGAAGTCGAAAAACCGGATTGTTATTAAATATCACATCCAACTTCTCTGGCATGCCGTAAGCCAGAGGGTTTGAGTTATCAATTTGGATCTGGTGAATAGAACCGGGCATGTAGTACTTTTCCTTCGGAAGGGGCTTTCCATTCTCAACCAGAGCATTAACAATGGGCAGCTTGAGGTGGTAGGCTAGATTTGTGGAGCTTGCGATTGTCAGTATGCTGCCGCCATCATTAAGAAACCGGCGGAGCTGGGGGATGGTTTTGCTCACGGTCACATCGGCAAGCCTATCTCGATACTCGGCAGGGATGCTCTGCGGATCTGGAAATTGACGGGATCTGCTGTCGTCTCGTGGAATCGCACCTGTAGGAAATACAAGAACATCATACTTCTTTGCAAGATTCCCTGCGTCGAGCTCAGGTGGATAGACCACTTTAAAAGAAAACCCATACTGTTCGAACATCCAGCGTATCCAGCCTGAGGGCATAGATCCTCCATACTGATCCCATAAGCCTATGCGTACCCGTTTTAAACGCAATGCTTCGCCGCTTAGCTTGGAGCTAATCCCTTCAAAATTCAAACCAATCTCAGAAGCCAGTTTCTTAAGTTTATTTGCTGTGGATCTTTTTGCCGGAATATAGATAGTACCAGGCGGATATGACTTTCCCTCAGCCTGAACATGGTTTTTCAGCCAATAAACTTTCTCTCCACTTCCAAGTAACCGATTTATGGCGATAAACGAGTCGTTTACCTGGTGACTCAACATAAATCCAGAAGCATTAGTCTTTGTTACCTTACCAGCAGGGACTTTGGCAAGTCCCTCTATTTTTTCAAAGGGGCCGTTAAATCCTTCAATAATACTATCAAAATCTACCCCCATTTGAAAAGCCAACGTCCAGCCGACATTGCCATAGGGCGCCTTTGGTGGTCCGCCGGGATAAGGAATGTCGTCAGGGTAATCCTGGGATTCAAACATGGAACGAATATGCGGACGGTAGGCCTGCGCCGTCTTAACAACGTAGGAACCTCCAGGATATGTTTTTCCTGCAACTTCAAAGGATTGCTTAGCCTGGAGGACAGTAACTCCGTTTTTAATTAGAGTGTTAACAAATTTGGTCGCAGTTGAGAAGTCAGGCTGGTCTGAAGGCAGGATGTATCCTCTCGGATCACGGAAAGCCGGGTCATTAAGAATTTCATCGTAGTACTTCCTTGCATAGCCCCTTGATCGGCCCGAGCCAACTAGCTGGGCATTATCGTCTTTGATTGCAGCTTCAACGGCAGCAATCCGCTTAGGAGTAATGGTCCAGTGATCACCGCTGCCGCGTTCAATAGAATTTTTCCCCATTCGATAGATGTTAAATAGAAAGTGTTCACGGAGTCTTGAAGCTGTATCTAGCACTGCACGATCGGCTGTTAATAAGTATTCAATCGACTGCCTAAAATGCCACTTCTGAGGGGCAATTGGGTAAGGATTATCATTGTGCATCAATTGTTTCTGAGGAATAAACGGAATTTCCATTGGGGTTGGAGTGCCTTTGATTTCTGTCAGAATTCCGATCGTGTTGTGAAAGTAGTTGCCAGATCGAAAGATACCGGTCCCCCACGTCTGATAGCCCGCCTCTGATCTCATCACGCTTCCAGGCTTGCCCTCCGCGGCAAAACGGCTGTGCATAGCGGCTCCCACCGTATCAATTCCTAACAAAACAAGCGGGTCGAGTTCGTAGTTAGGAGGATTGCGAAATGGAGCACAAAACAAAACGGCACCTGCAGGCCCGGTTTGATGCTGGTCGTACATGATTTGTGGAAACCAATCGCGGAATAAGGTCCGGTTGATGGCTTCGCTCTCTGGCATGTTGACCATGTAACTGTCCCGATTGTTATCATGACCGACGTACTTATGATACAATTGCGGAAGGCCCCGCGGAGATCGATTTTTGGGATCTACCATGTACCAGTCCGATATATGTTCCATGCCATCGGGATTTACAACGGAGGCAAGAAAAATGACATCATTAAGGAACCGTAATGTCTCTGGATCGTTTTGGCTCGTCATCTGGTAGACCATTTCTATTATCGACTGAGGATTCGCTATCTCGCTGCCGTGTATCCCTGCACTGATCCAGACGACGGCCTTGCCTTCGGCCGCCAGTGCTCGAGCCTCGCTCTCTGTTAAGTCCTCAGCCAAAGCCAGCCGTCTTGAGATTTCCTTGTAGCGATCGAGCCTCTTGTGATTATCTGGCGAGGTAATGATTGCCATCAGCATGGTACGTCCTTCGGCTGTCTTCCCTATATCAACCAGCGTCATCCGATCAGATGCCTGCGCTAGCTTTTTCCAGTACTCCACTAACTGTGTATAGTTAATTAGCTTGTAATCAGCACCGACAATGTGGCCGAATTGTTCCTCTGGAGTGGTGAGCTTGCCTTGGCCCTGGGTGTAAGTTGATGTAAAAACTAACGTCACTAATAACAATAAAAAAAGGTTAAACTTTGAAAATGGGTGAAACTTTTTATTCCGCATTGATTCCTCCTTTAATATAATGTGGGTTGGCATTTATGGGGCCAATCCTGCTTTTGATTTATTATCGCACCGGCTATTTTACCAACTTCCCATTTGAATCCACTTGTACGGTTAAATAATTACCCGAATATTTGCTGGGATCGATATTCTCCAGCCGAACATTTTTCCTTCCCGATTTTGTCATGATCGTGATCTCCACATCCACCGATTTCATACCAGCCAATCCAAACTGAAAAGCTCGGACTGAACAAGCTCAAACCGAGGAATGCTCTCGGTATCCACGGTGGATTTACAGGCGCTCAGAAGCATAAGACAACACAAACTGGTGATAACAATAGATTTCATGCCGATTTCCTTTAGAGATGAACGGTTTTTCGCCGGTATTCTCCTTTTTATAAGAAATTGGTTTTTTGGTTTAGCCTGATTTAGCTTAAATTTTGTCAAATTTCTACCATTCAACTTCCGCTACTAAGAATAATATAGCAATAAAACTGTTTGGTCAGAGCGAGGTGTACGGTCCTTTTCGATTTCCCTCAGTTCTAAGATTTGCAGTTAGGGTCTTCAAGCGAGAAGTGCATTGGCATCTCGGATACGCTGCCTGATTGAAACACCATAGGGACATACACTCTCACAAGTACCACAGTCTTGACAGAATACGGCTGTCTGTGATGGCTTTAGGCGGGAATAAGATTGTTTCGCTCTCAATTTTTTGCCATAAGCTTCATAATAAGCTAAATAGCGCAAGATGGATGTGGTTTGAATGCCAGCGGGGCAATTTCTTTGGCACAAGGTACACGTATGACAATAGTCCTGGGAAGTTTCTGCCACGAAGTGGAATAAATTTTTCCGTTCCTTGGCAGATAGAGACTTTCCTGCGACTCCAAGGTCTTCCTCCATCTGCTGAAAATTTAGCATTTCGATCACAACAGTGGAGACATGTGGGTTTTCCAGGGCCCACTTCAACATTGCCTGATAAATCGTTGTGTTTCCGGTTTTGTATTTGTCAAGATTCTGGCGTCTGCCCCCGATTTTCAGTGTCTTTATAGCGACCACACCTACGTCTTTGGCATTAGCCAGGGAGAGGAGATGTTTTATCCCGCATGATTCTAGGTAGTCTTCGTAAACTTCAATCTCTTCTTGTTTATCCTCGATATCAAAGACATTATATCCCATATCGACCACATCATAATGACCGCATTCTATGGCTTTCTTTATGACATTCTGGTGGTTGGCATGGCAGGAGAGTCCTTTATACCTGAATTTTCCGGCTTTTTTCATTTTCTCGAAAGCAGAAAGCGTTCTTTCATCGGTCACATGATCTACTTCGCTGACACCGTGGATGAGAAGAACATCGATATAATCTGTCTGTAACCTGCTGAGGCTGTCTTCGACCGATTTTATTATGGCATCTTCATCCATATTTTTCCTGAATTTTGTAGCCACTTGGACTTTGTCCCGGCCGACTTCCTTGAATAGCTTTCCTATCGTACGTTCACTGTTCCCTCTGTTGTAGGCGAAGGAAGTATCGATGTAGTTGACTCCGCGCTCTATGATCTGAAGCAGGATTGCCCAATCAGGGAGCGGGCTTCCCCCCAGAGATATCTCAGATACTTGCATATCTGTTCTTCCCAACCTGCGGTAGTTCATCTGGCCTTTTTGGATGCCCTTAGAACTTGGTTTTGTTTGGGCTGATACTAAGGCAGGGGCTACGGTCACAGCCAGAGTTCCCGCAGTTAAATCCTTTAAAAACTTGCGTCTACCGATTTTGCTCATGGCTTTTTCCTCTCCTTTATTTATTATTTATAAGAAATTGGTTTTTTGGCTTAGCCTGATTTAGCTTAAATTTTGTCAAATTTCTACCGTTTAACTTTCGCTGTTGCGGATTATAGAGAAATAAAACTGTTTTATCAATATATATTTTATTTATTATTTAATATGTTTGATATTTGCAAATAACATGCCAGAATAGCCTGAATATTCTTTGTGAACATATCTCTTCTCCCGATTTCCTTGTGTTTGACCACAAGGTTTCCCTATGATATAGGTTGTAATGGATATCAGAGGCGGAAACTGGACAAAAATGAGAGTAAAGCACAGCAAGCGCAAAAACCAAATTCCTATCCCTCTGGTATAATGAAAAAAATTCATAGTAAATCTTAATCAAAAAAAAGGAGGTTAGCTTATGAGTAGAACTAAAGTATCATTGGTTTTCATTCTTGTTCTTTTCCTTGTCATGCCAACATTTTCACAAAAAGCAGTAAAGGATCTCAAGTTTCATCACATGCAGAATTACTGCTGGATGAGACTTGCCGAAATTGTCCCCGAAGTTACTGACAGAGCTATTTTGGCAATAGGGACAGTCGAATCACATGGCGCAGTTGCGATAGGTGCTGATAATTTCATTCCTGCCAACATCGCTGAGATGATTTGGAATCGATGCAATGCCCTGATCGTTCCGCCGATTAACCACGGATTTACAGGCCAAGCCATATCTCAGTTCCCAGGTTCTATTACTGTCCGGCCGAAGGTTCTTGAAGAGTACATCTATGATGTCTTAAAAGACTTAGTCAGGACTGGATTCAAGAATATTTTAATTGTCAACGGCCATGGGGGAAATATCGAACCGGCAAAAAACGCCATCTCCCGCCTTCATACCGAAACAGGTGCTCATTTTATGATAGCTGAATGGTGGAAGATAGCATTTCATGTTGTCAATGAGGTTTACGGAAAAAAGGCCCAACGGTCGGGCCATGGGGATATGGAGGAGGCTGCTCTAGTTATGGCCTATGATCCTGAGCTTATAGATAGAGAAATGTATGAGAAACTTGGCAAAGACAACGTGGGAAGAGCTGGTGTGGAAGATGGGTTTGTCATGATGCCTGGATGGGCAACATCGAGGTATCCGGAAAAGGGCGAGGGATATTTGAATTTCGATGTGAAAAAGGCTAAAGAGTACACCATGAAAAAGGCAGAATACATTGCCAGCATTTTTCTTGAAGCTGTAAAAAGATGGGAGATGATGGAGAGTTGGAAAGAATAATAGCTATTTTCTAAGTCCCCCGAAGCAGTCGGGCCCTTTCAAAAGCCCGATAGAGACATCGGGCCCTACTTTTTCTCTTTTTTTTCATCCTTTTTATCTTCCTTGCGGATCATCTCGGCCCGGCCTTTAGAAAAACAAGGATAAGAATTAGCCAAAAAAATCAAAGGCAAAGTTCCAATAATCTACGCCTCAGATAAATACCGAACCTTGGCTCAAATCTTAAAGATTAACTTTAATGAAAATTCAAAATCCCCAGTTTTTTGGAACTACTTTTCGGAACTTAATCATAATGAAATAGAGCGTTTGTCACACGAATTAGAGTGTGATTGTACGGAAAGACAAGCAGGAAATAATCATATAAAATGAGAACTACATTCTCCCTATGCTTGATTTTTAATCCGGGAAATTGGAAACTGCTGAACCCTGAGTGAGTTCAAAAGAAACCAATGGGATATTTAAGGAAAAATTTTAGTTACAATGCAGGTCAAATGCATAGCAGTAAAAACAAAAGAAGATGTATAAATGAAAAGGAGAAATACTAATAAAATGGTCTTAAATTTGCTAATCCGGGCTGGCCTTCCCCGCCAGGCGCACAAAGAGCTCCTGAGCCCGTTTTTTATTTCCGATGCCGCATTGGCAGGGCCGGGCTATGTCCTCGGCGGCTTCTTCCAGCGTCAGCTCCCCTTCCTGGAGACTCCGTACGAGATGTCTCACCCGGTTCCTGGCTATGAGTCCGTGACCGCACATGGTAATAAGGGAGAGCTCGTCCCCAGATGGTAGATCCTTGATACGTCCGAAAGCGCCCAGGCTGTGGAGATAAGTGTGCTCCTTGAAACCTGTCTTCTGGCAACAGGCATGGGTATCTCCCTTAAGGCCGGTGAGGATGATCGAGATGGGGTAGCCCATTTTCCTGTTCCGAGGGATCCAATCCTTTTTTAGGTCGTTGATCAGGTTCTCGACTCTTTTGAGGTCGGTAAAAGCTACGTCCAGATGCCCCGACGGCGGATCCTTTATCGCCTTGGTAAGACGGTCTATGGTCCACTTCGGCCAGTGGTCCCGGCCGTGCTCAAGCATCTTGGCGGCGAGCTGGCTCATGACCTTTCCCACTTCTTTATTACCTCGAAAGGCTTGGGGGACCTCGCCCAACACGATGATCTCCTCTCCGGGCCGAGAAGGACTCAAACCTCGTCGTTGTGATGTGTGTGTCATAGTAATGCCTCCTTTCCGGCGACGGGTTGCGCCGCACCGATGTTCGCCTTCGAGTTTGGAAACTGATAGACATCAGGGCCGAACACTTTCTCGAAGCATGACTTCCCCTGCTCATCGGCGCGCAGTCCCACCGAGAGGCTGAATACACTCTCCACCTCTCCGGAAAGCTCACGGACCATTGTCATTAGCTCATCGGCAGCCGCATCCGGCATGATGAACTCGATGACACACGAGATAACTTTTTCATCGAGGATATCGGGCTTCAACGCGCCGGTTTTCGGATCGTCTATCAGGGCAGCAATCGGATTTTGGGATATTACCTTGTACCCGTGGGTTTTGAACTTCTTGACGATTCGCTCGACGTCACGGAAACGGCCTCCAAGAACCGGGCGGCCCACCTCGATGAAAACGCCTATTTGCCCTCGCTTGTAGCGGTTCTGGCTGTCATTGGTCTTAATCCCTTCGGTTCCGCGCCCAGTGATCCCCGTTGTCTCGTGGACCGCCAGCGGGTTGCTGAAGGTTTCCCTTATTACCCGGGGCCATTCGAGTTTCTCGGGTGTAATGGCATCGACAGGACAGATTTCAGCCCGGGAGCAGGTGCCGCACTCGGCACATTCATTCTGGTCAATAGACGATGTTTCCTCGCCCAAGCTGATGGCCCCCATCGGGCACAAGGGCACGCATCTGCCACAGCCGATGCAAAGAGACTGGTCGATGAAACGATGAGGACCTGTCTCGCTCGCTTTGGGTCGGGACTTTGTCTGACCGGTTTTCTGCAACGGTTCTGGATAAATGGTTGACCAAGGCCCTATGGTGTAAAACACAAGACCCATCTTTGCCGTTTTATTCAGAAAATTCCTCCTCGAGATTTTGTCAGCCGATACACTCATAGTTTTCGCTCCTGTGGTTACTTTTATGCCATCCTTTAAAGTTTCTGTCTTCTCCATGATGAATACTTCCCTTGCCATATTTGCCCCTAGACTAATACTTAATCAGAAATGAGTCAATAGGATTCAATGCTTTATTCAGTATTGCATATCAGAGGGTCACTTATTCTTACTCTTTACATGTATTCGGGGATAAGGGGGCGAAATAGAAACGACGTGAAATAATTAATTATGCGACATTTTTTATATTTAGCCCTTATTCTCCAGCTGTAACCTCGAAAAATTCCCTTCTTCATTAAGACTCTGAGTTTATGGTGAACATTTGTTGACTTGACAATCCTTCCAACATCAACTTGAGCTTTGTCCATAATATTCTTTGTGAATATATCTCTTCTCCCGATTTCTTTGTGTTTGACCACAGGATTTCTCTATGATATAGGTTGCAAGGAATGTCAGAGGGCAGAAATTTGACAAAAATGAGAGCAAAGCGCAGCAAGCGCAAAAACCAAATTCCTATCCCGATGGAGCTTGCCCACGCTATGGGACCGGATTGGCAGATTATCTTGGATTCGCTGCGACCGGTGGGATCGCCGATGGCGGCTATGCTGGACAGGGGAAAGACGGCCATCACTTTAGAACCTGTTGAGTCAACATGATCAGACAACCGCTGGCTCTCCTTTCATTTATGTTTCTGGTAATAGCGTTTGCCCGGCTGCTGGAGAATAAA
>SDBU01005577.1_pt1 | contig 15012 bp, 16 predicted proteins | sample 2277071 | NCBI WGS metagenome assembly SDBU01 (sample SAMN10397929, study PRJNA504765) | marine sediment metagenome | isolation source: marine sediment core GS08_GC12, 126 cmbsf | place: Arctic Ocean: Gakkel Ridge, Loki's castle | collected 2008
GCTTTGCTCACAAGGACTCCCACCAGCTTTTCCTGGAGCCTGAAGGGTGGCGCACCACCGAGGTCTACGTACAGGGGCTGTATACCGCCATGCCCTACGCTGTGCAGCTTGCCATGCTGCACAGCATCCCCGCCCTACGGGAGGCTGAGATCGTGCGGCCGGGCTATGCTGTCGAATACGACTTCGTATACCCCGATCAGATCAAGGCCTCGTTGGAGACCAAGCGGGTAGAAGGGCTATTTCACGCCGGCCAAATCAACGGCACATCGGGCTATGAAGAGGCCGCTGCCCAGGGGATAATGGCCGGCATTAACGCTGCCCGCAAGGTACAGGGCCAAGAGCCAATTATCCTGAGGCGTGACCAGGCCTACATCGGCGTCCTCATGGATGACCTGGTGACCAAGGAGATCACTGAGCCCTACCGCATGATGACCTCCCGCGCCGAGTACCGGCTGCTGCTACGCCAGGACAACGCTGGCCTGCGACTCTCGCCCATCGGCTACGAAGTCGGACTGCTGCCACGGGAGAGGTATGAGGCGGTGGAGGAGAAAAGGGAGGCCACGGAGGGGGAGTTGAGGCGGCTTAAAGAGATGTGGTTAGCGCCCTCGGAGGGAATCAACAGCAAACTGACCGCACACGGCTTCGATGCTCTGGCCGATGGCGTCAATGCCTTGCAATTCCTTCGCCGTCCGGAAGTAACTTATGAGCTGATAGAAGCTCTTGTCCCCAGTCATCTGCCGTTGCCTCCTGAGGCCATTGAGCAGGTGACCATTGAAGCCAAGTACGCGGGCTACATCGAAAAGCAGCGGCGGGAAGTGGAGCGGGTGAAGCGGTTGGAGGAATGGCCGATTCCAGACCATTTCGACTACGATGTTCCAGTAGGCTTAAGCAACGAGGCTCGGGAGAAGCTGAGGAGGTTTCGGCCAGCTACCGTTGGTCAGGCCTCCCGCCTGTCAGGCGTCAACCCAACCGACATCTCGATTCTGTTAATCTGCCTGGAGAGGACAACTTAGGGCAAAAGTTGCCAGGTGACAAAAAGAAAAGAAGGTGGTATAATATTCGCTATCAACATACTCTAAAGGAGCAGATTGGACATGCCACAACTTGAGGACATCGGGACAATCCTGTTAGCTATCGTCGCTTTCATCAGCGCTTTCACCGCAGCCTTATGGATGAGCCTGGTCATCTGGACCTTCCGCGATATGCGCTTGCGGTCGAGGGACATCTTCGCCCAGTTGCTGGCCTCTCTGGTGGTTTTGATCTTCGGCCCTTTGGGCTTGCTCATCTACCTCATCCTTCGTCCCCAGGAGACCCTGTCGGAGGCCTACGCCAGGACTCTGGAAGAAGAAGCCTTGTTGCAGGACATCACCGAGGAACAGCCGGTGTGCCCTGAGTGCAAGCACCGGATCAAGCCAGATTTCATCATCTGCCCCGCTTGCCACACCGAGCTGAGGAAAGCTTGCCCCCACTGCGGTCGGCTGTCACTAATACGATGGGAAATCTGCCCTTATTGTGCAGAACCTTATCCACTTCCACCTGAACCTGAGTTGGCCGAAGCCGAACTGGATCTCGAACTGGAAGCGGAGCCTGAGCTGGAAGCAGAGCCCGATGCGGGGGCAGAGTTCGATCTGGAAGCGTTGACCGATCTGGAAGTGGAATCCGAGGCAGAAATCGAACCGACCGAATGGGGAGCCAGCACGTGGCCAATGAGTTGAGAAAGCTATCGAGAGAGGAAGTACTGCAAATACTGAGAGATACGGCGGTGAGGGCTTTTGTGAAGGCCGACCTCAGGAACGCCGACTTGAGAGGCCTGTCGCTTCCCTACGCCAACTTAACGCGGGCTCTCCTGGGGAAGGCCGATCTTACGGAGGCTGATTTGGAGGGAGCTAACCTGGCTGGAGCTCACTTGGCTGGAGCTGTACTGGTAGAGGCTCGTCTGATGGGGGCCAACCTGGCGATGGCTAACCTGGAGGGGGCTGACCTGACCACGGCTGACCTGACCGCAGCGAATCTGAGAGGGGCCGACTTGACGGAGGCCATTCTGGAAGGGGCGAATCTATCAGCAACTGACTTGGTGTGCGCTGACTTGATAAGAGCCAACCTGGTCGGTGCGGATCTATCGGGAGCCGATCTGTTGGGGGCAAATCTGAACAACGCCGATTTGGAAGGGGCCGACTTGAAAGGGGCCAATCTGGAGGAGGCCAACTTGGAAGGGGCTAACCTGAGGGGAACCGCCATGCCCGATGGCTTTGAAGCCCCTGATTGCGATAAAGGAGGATGATGTGCTACCACTGCGTGATTTCATACCCACCCGCCGCTTCCCTGTTCTTACGGTCAGCATCATCGTTGTTAACATAATAGCCTTCGCCTACGAGTTGCTGGCTGAGGCAGGCGGGACACTGGATCAGACCTTCTACACCATGGGCGTGGTGCCTTTCGAGGTGACTCACGATTTCGGTCCGGCGGTCGCTCTCAGCTTCCTGACTTCCATGTTTCTCCACGGGGGATTCATGCACATCGCTGGCAACATGCTCTACCTGTGGATCTTTGGCAACAATGTCGAGGACAGCATGGGACGGGGGCGTTTCCTGGTTTTCTATTTGCTGACCGGGTCAGTAGCCAGTGTCGCCCAGGTGTTAGCCAGTCCCAGCTCCCCTGTGCCTACCATTGGAGCCAGCGGGGCCATAGCTGGCGTCTTGGGAGCCTACATCGTCCTATTCCCCAATGCTCGAGTCCAAACGCTGATCTTCCTGGGTTACTTCGTGCGTGCAACCCAACTACCAGCGCTATTGGTGCTGGGGTTCTGGTTCGTGCTGCAACTGTTCAACGGTTTGTTGGCCTTCGGCATGACGCAGATGGGCGGCGTAGCCTGGTTTGCCCACATCGGCGGCTTCGTGGCGGGATTGTTGCTGGTGCGCTTGTTTACGCTGGGGCGTCGCCAAAGCCGCTGGGAAGAGTGGTAATGGGCGACGAGTTCTGAGCAGAGCGGGCTCCCACGCCCGCGGACCGGCGGCCCTTCGGCTAGGCTCAGGACAAGCATGGGAGCCGCCTCTGCTACTCATAGAAACGAAAAGGAGGGAGCATGACCGAGCAGGATGCTGCGCAGAGACAAACGGCCGAGGAACAGGAAGATATTGGCCGTCGGATCGAGGCGAAGATCCGGGGGGAAATCGGCAAGTTGGCCGGGGCCAAGCCGACTGACGACTGGGATGCTATCGGCCAGAAGATCGAGGACAAGATCAGGGTCGAGTTGGCTGCTTTGGCCGGAACTTGGCCTGATCCCGATTGGAAGGAGATCGGGAAACGCCTGGAAGGCCGCACCAAAAGGGCCGTCGGCAGGTGGGCTGGCGCTGAACCCGACGACGACTGGGAAACCGTCGGCCGGAAAATGGAAGCCAAGGTCAGAGCCGAGGTCGCAAAGTCGCTAGATGTCGAGGGTGAAGCAGAAGCAGACTGGGAACAGATCGGCGAGCACATTGAGGCCAAGGTGAGGGCCGACCTCGGCCAGTGGGCTGGCGCGGAGCCCGATGACGACTGGGACACCGTCGGTCGGAAGATGGAGTCCAAGATCAAGGCCGCTTTGCGTGGCTGGCTGAGTGAGGAGCCAACTCAGGAGTAGAGCTACCCGACCGTGTCATTGCGAGCCCCGCAGGGGCGAAGCAATCCCCTACGTTGCAAGCTGGAGATTGCTTCGTCGCCAAGGGCTCCTCGCAATGACGAAAGCCCCAGCTATCCGAAACGGCCGGTGATGTAGTCCTCAGTGCGCTTGTCGCGGGGGTTGGTGAAGATCTGCTGGCCCGTCCCGTGCTCAATCAGCTCTCCCATTAGGAAGAAAGCGGCCTGGTCTGCCACTCGGGCTGCTTGCTGGACGGAATGGGGCACGATGACGATGGTGTAGTCCTTCTTGAGTTGCTGCAGCGATTCTTCGACCTTGGCCGTGGAGATGGGGTCTAGCCCAGAGGTGGGGGCGTCCAGGAGGATGACTTCTGGCTCCAAAGCCAGAACGCGAGCGATGCATAGCCGCTGCTTCTGACCGCCGGAGAGGGCCGCGGCTGGCTCATCGAGGCGATCGCTAACTTCGTCCCACAGGGCCGCCTGACGCAGAGTTCGTTCCACGATTGCGTCCAGGCGGCCTTTGTCGTGCACACCGCTGAGCCGAGGGCCGTAGGTGATGTTACTCCGGACAGTGCCGGGCAGGGGGATGGGCAGGGCGAAGACCATCCCCACTCGACGCCGCAGGGCGACCACGTCCACTCCAGGGGCGTAGATGTCCTCTCCATCCAGCAACACCTGGCCGTCAATCAGAACGCCATCTATTAGGTCATTGAGGCGATTGAGGGTCCGCAGGAAGGTCGAGCGCCCGCTGTGGGCCGGGCCGAAGATGACCAGAATCTCGTTGGCGTGGATAGATAGGGTGACGTCGTTGAGGGCACGGTGGCCATCGTAGTAGACGCTGAGATCGTTGATCTGGATTTTGGTGGATTTCATCATAAGAAACTACCACTGCCTCTTCCGCCGGAAGTAGCTGCGGATGATGGTGGCTACCACGTTCATGGAAAGCACCAGCACCAGCAACACCAGTGCCGTGCCGTATTGAATCCTCACTGGCATCCCCGGCACCTGGGTGGAGATGACATAAAGGTGGTAGGGGAGGGCCATGGTCTGGTCGAAGATGGAACGGGGCAGGCGGGGCAGGTAGAAGGCGGCTACGGTGAACAGGATGGGGGCCGTCTCGCCCGCTGCCCGCTCCAGGCCCAGGATGACGCCGGTGATGATGCCCGGCAGCGATTGGGGGAGCACTACCTCCCGCACCGTTTGCCACTTGGTGCCGCCCAGCGAGATGCTGACCACCCGGAACGACTGGGGCACAGCCAAGATGGCCTCCTCGGCGGTGCTGATCACCACTGGCAGGGTCATCAGCCCCAGGGTGAGAGAGCCGGCCACGATGGAGGTGCCGAACTCCAGGAAGAGCACGAACATCCCCAGCCCGAAGAGGCCGTAGACCACCGAGGGGACGCCGGCCAGGTTGATGATGGCCAGGCGGATGGCGCGGGTTAGCCAGTTATCGCGGGCGTATTCGGCCAGGTAGATGGCCGCTCCCACGCCCAGTGGGATGGCGACGATGGCGGTGCCAAACGTCAGCAACACCGTGCCGATGACCGCTGGCAATATCCCGCCCTCGCGCATCCCACCGCGAGGGAAGCCGCTGATGAACTCCCAACTGATGGCCCCTATCCCCTGGACGATGATGTAGACCACGACCAGGACGATAGGAAGGACGACGATGATGGCCAGGATAGTCAATGTGGCGAAAGCGATCTTTTGTGTGGTTTGACGTGACATTTGAAGCCTCTCTGTTCAACGGTGAATTTGTGCATTAGGGTACATTGATGTATAATATAACCACATCACTTGTTTGGGAGGTATGATCGTGGGAGCTTTAGCCAAGAAGCCGATTCAAATCTATCTTGAGCCTGCGCAGGATAGGTCCCTACGGGCATTGTCGCAGAGAGAGGGCATCTCCCTCGCTGCACTCATCCGTCGCACCATTGACCACTACCTGGCGGAATTGCCCGTGGAGGAGGATCCCGCCTTGCAGGTGGTTGGGTTGGGCCGCTCTGGCCGAGAGGATATGGCCTCGAAGCACGATGATTACCTCGCTGCCCTTACCAGAGAGGAGGCCCTCTGATGGCCAGGGAGCTATTCGTGGACACTGGGGCCTGGGTAGCCCTGGCTGACCAGGACGACAAGTACCACGAGAGGGCGGCCAGGGAGTACCCCGATCTGCTAAAACGTCATCGCCGACTCGTCACTACAAACTTGGTCGTAGCCGAGGTGTACATCATCCTGCGCAAAGCCTTGGGTCATGCTGCCGCCATCACTTTCCTGGAGAGCGTTAGAAGCAGTCCTCGAATCGAGAAGGTCCAATCCACGGAGGAGTTAGAGATAGAGGCCGAAGATATCCTCCGCCGCTACAGCGATCAGGACTTCAGCTACACCGACGCAGTAAGCTTTGCCCTCATGCGCCAAAGGAGCATTGACACCGCCTTTGCCTTCGATAAGCATTTCTTGATCGCTGGCTTCTCGATGGTGCCTGCTTAAATCTCCCTCCCTTCTCCCTTCACCCCATTAACCTCCCGCCTCGCCTCGGACCTCCACGGATAATCACTATCGAAGCTATGGCGTTTACGATGAAGGTTATCAGGAACAGGATGATGCCCACAGCGAACAGAACGTGATAATGGGTGCTGCCCTGCGCCACCTCGCCCATCTCAGCGGCGATGGTGGCGGTCATGGTGCGCACTGGCTTGAAGTAGGCGTCGAGTCCCAGCGGCAAGCGTGCTGCGTTGCCTGTGACCATCATCACGGTCATGGTTTCCCCAATCGCCCGCCCGATGCCCAGCATGACGGCGATGAGGATTCCTGACCGCGCGGCGGGGATCACCACTCGCCAAATGGTCTGCCAGTGGGTGGCCCCTAGAGCCAGGGCCGCGTCGCGATAGTCCTTGGGAACGGCGTCAATGGCGTCCTCGGCCACGCTGATGATGGTGGGCAGGGCCATGTAGGCCAGCATCAGCGAGCCGGTGAAGGCGGTGAGCCCGGTGGGTGCGCCGAGACGCTCTCGCACCAGGGGGACAATAGCGAGCATGCCCAGGAATCCCAGCACCACCGAAGGAATGCCGGCCAGTATTTCGATCACCGGCTTGAGGATTTCGCGGGCCCAATCGGGAGCGATCTCGCCGATGAATATCGCCGTGGCTAGGCCCAGAGGCACGGAGATGACCACCGCTCCCACCGTGATCACCAGGGAGCCCAGGATCAGGGGCAGCATGCCGTAGATATCGAAGGCGGGGTACCAACGCTTGCCAAAGAGCTCGCTCAGCGGGACGCGGGTGAAGGCCGGGGCTCCCTCGCGGATGAGGAAGAAGAAGATGAGGACCACGAAGACGATGGCTGAGATGCCCGCCGTCCGGATCAGGCTTTCGATGGCGAATTCGACGAGGTTGGGCTTCTTATTCTCTTTGCCGGTTTCAGTGGTCATTTTGCTCCCCGCTTGCCGTTCTGGTTCACCAGGCACTTCACTTCAATCTCAGGTTTAGGAACACGGAAGCACGGAGAGTATGGAAGCACGGAAGTTCCGTGACTCCGTGATTCAGGCCTTAACACGGAGAGTGTGGGAACACGGAAGCACGGAGGGCATGGAAACACGGAAGTTCCGTGTTTTCGTGTTCTTCTGTGATTCCGTGATCCAAACCTTAGCACGTAGAGCGCGGGAACACGGAAGCACGGAGGGCATGGAATCACGGAAGTTCCGTGTCTCCGTACCTTCCGTGATTCCGTGTTCCAGGATTCCATTTCTCTCTCCGCTCGCCGTTTTAATTCACCAGGCGCTTCACCTCGACCTTTTTGCGACCAAAGTTGATCAATAAGGCGACCTTGTAGCCGCTTGCCTTCAAATAAGCCAGGGTTTGCATGTAGTCCTCCGGATCGAACTCGTGTTTGGCTTTGATCTCCACTATGCAGTCGCCGACCACGAAATCAACTCTTCTGGTGGTGATTTTGTGGCCTTTGTAGTAGATGGGGATGTGGACTTCGCGGCTGAAATCGAGGCCGTGGGCCGGGAACTCGTAGACCAGGGCGCGCTGGTAGTCCACCTCCTTCAATCCAGGCCCCAGAACCTTGTGCACCTCGATGCAAGCTCCGATGATCTTGCTGGTTAGTTCCCCAAAGTCATAGCCTTTGTGGGAGTGGGTGTAGTCTGTTGTCATTTTGTTGCCTCCTTGGCAGGTTATTATTTAGGAACACGGAAGCACGGAGAGCATGGAAGCACGGAAAGTTCCGTGTCTCCGTGTCTTCCATGACTCCGTGATCCAAACCTTAGCACGGAGAGTGTGGGAACACGGAAGCACGGAGAACACGTAAGCACGGAAAGTTCCGTGTTTCCGCACCTTCCGTGTTTCCGTGTTCCTCCGTGTTACCACCTCTCGTAATGCACCTTGCTCTCTTTATACTGAGTTCGGGCCGACTTGCTCTCGGCTGGATGGCCGACGGGCACCAGGCAGAGGACGCGGATTTCGTCCGGAATGGCCAGCACGCGACGCACGTGGGCTTCTCGGTCGGCGCCAGGATAGATGCCCACCCAGACAGCCCCCAGATCCAGGGCCGTGACCGCCAGGAGCAAGTTCTGCGTGGCTGCGCTGGCGTCTGCGAGCCAGTGGTGGGAGGCGCGCTCGTTGCCGCATACCACGAACACTACCGCAGCGTCGGTGGCCATGTAGCTCCAGGTGTGGGTCTGGGCCAGTTGCCTCTTGAGGTCGGGGTCCCTGACGACCACGAATTCCCAGGACTGAATGTTGCTACCCGAGGGGGCAGCCATGGCTGCCTCCAGGAGCTGCCGTATCTGCTCGTCCGTCACCGCCTCATCGGTGTACTTGCGAATGCTGCGGCGTTTCTTGATCATGTCCAACATGTCGGTCTCGTTCATTATCTCTCCTCCTGTTTGACTATTGGACTTTGGACAAAGCCAAAGAAACCCGTTTTCTGATGACTCTGTTACCGAAATCTAACTGAATCAACCTATTTCAAGTCAACATAGACGGCAATTTGGCGTGAGAAAACGGGTTTCTGGTCGCCATCGTGGTTTTGTCCAAAGTCCAGTTGACTATTGCAAAGGCACAAAGCCTAGCTCTTCAACGATCTCCTGTCCCTCCCCGCTGGTGATCCAGTCCAGATACTCGCGGATGACGCCGGTGGGCTGGCCGCTGGTGTACATGTACAGGACACGAGCGATGGGATAGCTGCCCTCTGTAACCGTCTCGATGCTGGGCGGGATGTAGGGCTCTCCGGCTCTGCGGGCCACCGCGATTGTTTTTTGATCCGGCGTGACGTAGCCCAGGCCGTCGTAGCCGATGGCGTTGGGGTTCTGGCGTATCTCGACGCTGATGCCTTCTGAGGAGGGCATCAGGAGGGTGTCGGGAGAGAAAAGGCTCTGGTTATCTTTCTCGCCTTTGCGCACCACGTGCTCCAGAAAATAGATGTGGGTGCCCGAGTTGGATTCGCGCGAGAGCAAGACAATGGGGCGGTCCTCCCCGCCCACCTCGTGCCAACGGGTGATCTGGCCGGTGAAGATGTCCGAGAGCTGGTCAATGGTCAAGGCACTGGTGGGGTTGGTCGGATTGACGACTACCGCGATACCGTCGCCGGCCACGATGTGCTCCACCGGCTCGATGCCGTTGGCCCGCGCCCTCTCCACCTCCTCTGGCTTCATGGCCCGTGAGGCATTGGCGATGTCAACCGTGCCGTTGATCAGGGCCGCGATCCCCGTGCCAGAGCCGCCGCCAGTGACGGAGATGCGCACCTCAGGGCGCTGGCCCGTGTAGGCTTCGGCCCAGGCGAGGGCCAGGTTGACCATAGTATCCGAACCCTTGTTGATGATGGCCTGCGTCGCTTTCTTCGGCTCAGCCGTCCCCGGGGGAGATGTCACTGGCCCGCTGCAGCCAGGCAACACATTCAAGATCGCCAGCACAATTATCATTCCAAATACACGAAATTTACGTTTCATGCCTTCACGTTTCACGTCTCCACATTTCATGACCCACCTGTGCCCCCGGAAGCTACTTTTTCATCGGCAGTTCTGGCTGCATGGAATTATATCACCTACCTTCAGTGCCGTCAAACTGGCTTTTGTGTTATAAGCGGTTTTCTGGTAAAATATAGTGGACATGATCAGACTCGCCGTGCTGGGGAGAAGTTGAATGGCCAAGATGGAGGTCTTGAACCTCGGCTTCTATTACGATGGCTTCCAGGCCCTGAAGAACATCACCTTGCAGGTGCTGGAGCACCAGATCACGGCTCTCATCGGTCCCTCTGGCTGTGGGAAATCAACCTTTTTGCGCTGTCTCAATCGGATGAACGAGACCATACCTGGGACTCGATTAGAGGGCCAGGTTTTGCTGGATGGTAAGGACATCTACAGACTGGACGTGGATGTGGTGGAGCTGCGGCACAAGGTGGGCATGGTGTTTCAGCGACCCAATCCCTTTCCCCAGTCGGTCTACGACAACGTGGCCTTCGGCCCGCGGGTGTTGGGCCTCCAGCGCCGGGTGAATCTCGACGACTTGGTGGAGCACAGCTTGAGGAGAGCGGCCTTGTGGGACGAGGTCAAGGACAAGCTGAAGCGTTCGGCGATGGACTTGGACGGGGGGCAACAGCAGCGGCTATGTATCGCCCGCGTGCTGGCCGTGGAGCCGGATGTCATCCTGATGGACGAACCCTGCTCCGCTCTCGATCCCGTGGCTACTTTGAAGATCGAGGAACTGATGCAAGACCTGAAACGTAACTACACTATCGTCATCGTCACCCACAACATGCAGCAGGCCGCTCGCGTGTCGGATCGGACGGGCCTTTTCTGGCTGGGGGAGTTGGTGGAGTATGGCCTCACCAGCCAGATTTTCACCCGTCCTCGGGAGAAACGCACCGAGGATTATATCACTGGTCGGTTGGGGTAGGGGGTTAGTGGCGATTGAAATCGCGCCTGTGAGGGCACTCCGTGCCGGGTGACCACCTACGTGGCCACGGAAATCGTCCACGTAGGTGGACGACCGGCGCATTCGCGCCCTCCAGAGGCGTTTCAACCGCTGGTCTGGTTTTGGCCCATCTGTTGTTTCACGCGAGGGGGATGAGCGTATGCCTCTAAAAGTTCCAAGCCGTCATAACGAGAAGCTCTCGCATTTGCTGGCGCGAATCAACGAGGATTTGGAGTTGCAGCAGTTGTGGAAATGTGCCAACATCAACGCGGTGGATCGCGCTGGCATGAGCGATCACGGGGAGGTGCACATCCAGATCGCGGCCAACGCCGCCTTGAAGATGCTGCGACTCCTGGCCGACGCGGGTGTGGAGACCGGTGTCGTCAAGGACCATGGCTTAGAGTACGAAGATGCTGAGGTGATCGTTGTGCTGGCTGCCTGTCTCCACGACGTGGGGATGGCCATTCATCGCGACAATCACGAGCAGCACAGCTTGATACTGGCTGCCCCCAAGGCACGAGAGCTGTTGACCGACATCTATGAAGAACCGGCGCGGACCATCGTGGTCTCCGAGGTGCTCCACGCTGTCATCGCTCACCATTGGGACACCCCTTGTAACACCATCGAGGCGGGAATCATCAAAGTGGCCGATGCCCTGGACTTGACCCAGGGGCGGTCGCGGATTCCCTTCGAGGCTGGCCAGACCAACATTCACTCCGTCTCGGCGATGGCTATTGACAGCGTCGCGCTGGAAAAGGGCGAGACGGCTCCCATCCGGATTGAGATCACCATGAGCAACTCTGCGGGCATCTTCCAGGTGGACGAGCTTCTGAAGCGGAAGCTCAAGAACTCCTCTATCGCTCCTTACGTCCAGGTGGTGGCGCGGATCGAAGGCGAGACGGAGAAGCGGCTGGTGGAGTTCTACAGCATCTCCCAGGAGCCGCAATGGGAGGGGGTGGTAACATGACATAAATCGGAGAGCAAGTGGTTTATTGAGGAAAGAGCAATCGCGTTTCAATTCACACTCTACTTTAAGGAGGAACTATGCTTACCGATCGTATCATTGCTGCGTTCACGTTCCGTCGCGAGGTTTACAAGGAAGTTGAGCAGGACACCACATTCACCCAAACAGCCTGGCTGTTGGTGATAGTGGTTTCATTCCTCAGCCAGCTCGGGTCGAGTGCATCCGGCAACCTGGTCAATTGGCTGATCGGTGCCGTAGTGGGCACGATCTTTGCGGTCATCGGTTTCGCCGTGGGCGCCTTCGTCATCAACTGGGTGGGGCGCACGGTCTTCAACGCCGATGTCACCTTCGAGGAACTGGTTCGCACTCTGGGTCTGGCCTACGTCTGGAACATCGTGGGAGTCGTTGGAGTACTGGCTGCCTTCTCCAGTGCCCTGGCCTGCCTGTTGGCTCCAGTCACCTTTATCGCCGGGATTATGGGATTGATCTCCTGGTTCGTGGCGACGAAAGAGGCCCTGGACCTGGAGTGGGTGCAGACCGTCGTCACCGTCATCCTGGGCTGGATCGCCCTGTTTGTGGTCACGCTCATTGCCGGAGTGGTGCTGAGCATGCTGGGCCTGGGTGCCGCTGCGGTGGGAGGGCTCATCGGAGGGTAGCAAAACCTGGCTGATCCCCAAGCTGCCACAGGATTGGCGCAGGAGATAAAAGAACTTTTAGTGTAATGACGGGGTGGCTACCTCATAGCCACCCCGTTTCACATTATGCAGAAGCGGTCAGCGTGGGGTGTAGGTAGAGCGTGGGGGTGAGAGAACTGGCACCAGTGAGGCTTTGAAGGGCGGCCTCTTTTTTCAAGAGTCAGGCCAACCCACCACCGGCCAGCCTGGCGGCAGTGGTTCGTAGGTCTCTGGATCTACCTTGACCAATGCATTGCCTGTCCATGCGAAGGTGAATTCCCTCTTTGTCCGAGTCACGGTGGGGTCCCTCCACCGCAGGATCATCCGCCCGTCGGGCAGCGGCTCCTCGGTCACCTCTTCGATCTCAAAGTAACCAGTAACGGGCCAGCGATAGCTATGCCAGTGCCCCCTGGTTTGGGCCAGCAGCCAGACGAACAGGCGACCGTTAGTCTGATCGGTTTCGTCGGTGGTGACGAGAACCTCGTTGAGGCCGTCAGCGTTCAGGTCGGTAATGCGCACACCGGTGACGGGGAAACCCAGTTCCGACAGAGCATCCAGAAGGGCTTGCTCCCGCTCTGGCGATGGGGGGCCGTCCACGGCCTCTGGGTGAGCGTCCAGGTAGCGTGCCAGGGGCGTACCGGGCCAGAGTAATGTCATCATGTTCATCGGGATAGTGAGGTCGCCGGGGCGGTCGTCGTGCCAGTAGAACTGCTCGTACAGGCGCAGCCCATGCAAGGCAGCCATGGCGCGCAAGGCCGCATCGGGCTGGGCAGGATCGTAGGTCTCGTCAAAGGCCCGCACCAGCGGGCGCAGGTTGCTCTCTTCATCCAGGTCGGCTAACAAGCCGTTCAGTTCTGTCTGAGCCGTATTCGCCTGTCCTAGCAGCGCCTGTACCTGAGCGATACGAAAACGTGCATAGGCCGGCCAATGGACCGTCCGCCCCTCGGGACGTTTCATGAAGGCTCCATAGCTCAAAACGCTTTGATAGCTGGCCAGGGCCTTCTCCAGACTGCCAGCCTGATAGTGCAATTCGGCCTCGTTGACCAGCACCCGCATCCACTCCCACTCATGTTTCTGCAAAGCGTCTTCTTCCCATTCGTGGTCAGGCAAGTTACTCTCAAAGTCCAGATTGCGCATGGTTTCGTGGAGTGTGTACTGCCCCCGAGTAGGATCCCATCGCCAGCGCTGCGTGGCCCAGGGGTGAGGGATCAACTTGGCCTCGAAGCCGGTAGCGTAGAAATGGAGATAGTGCAGCACGATGTCCTGTCCGCCGACCGGGTTGGGCTCCAGGCTCAGGGTGCTATATCCGACCCAACTCACCAATTCGGCGGCGAAAATGATGCGGAAGTCGCCCTCGTGCCACTGGAAAATCTTGGGGCGCAATCGAAAGTTGCTGCCACCGACGAACACAGAGTTGAACAGTATTTCTGGAACGTCATCTCCTGTGAGGTCGGTCAATTGCAGCGCCGGTTGTTCTATCTCATACGCGGTCAATTCGACTGGCCAGTCATGTTGAATCGTTTCCAAGTCGGATGGCAGGGCATGGCCCTCAAAGTGCGCTGGGGGACCCCCGGTGTTCAGAAAGACGAGCAATGGCAGGCCCATGATGGGTATGCGTACCACCACGTCATCCCGTCCATCAGCGGTGAGATCGAGTTCCGTCGCGGTGATTGTGCCCTCCATACCGTCGGATGCTTCATTCAGTGCCCTCACCAGGTCCGACGGCTCGCCACCCGTATCAAGCCAGCGAGTGATGTTGGATAGTAGCACGGCCACAGTCGGCTGCGCGTCTGTCACCGGCTGGTAGGCGGCCAGGGCGTCCAAGATCTCAACACTGAGTTGGTCACGGTGGGATAACGACGCTTCCTGCACAGTCGGCCCCCGCAACCAGTCGAAGAGATCGTCCCACTCGACGTGGCCGTAGTAGCCCCACCACCCCGGGGCCGGACCTGGCAAGGGGGTCAGTTCGTCCACCACTTGTCGGGGCTCGCCGCCTGCGGCTGGGATCAGCCACAGGGAGACCCCTCCCTCAGCGTCCAGGCGGGCAAAAAGGAGGTGGCTCCCGTCGGCCGACCAGAGGGGGCGCTCGTCGCGGTAGGTCGGGTCATCGGTGAGCTGTTGAGGCTGAGGCTCGCCCTGGACGTTTACTACCCAGATACGGCGCTTCATCATTCCCAGCCGGGCGCCCTCGCCACCAACCAGGTCACCCTCGTCGGGCATGGCTACGTAAGCCAGATGGACACCATCCGGGGACCAAGAGGGCGAAAAGGCTGCCAAGTCTTCTGTCGTCAGGAATGAGATGGCGTCTGTGCCTGCCTCGACGACGGCCACCCGCTTGTTCATCCATGTGGCGCGGTAGGCCCCGACTGTGACGGCCACTTGCGCCGAGGCCGGGGCAGGCGCCACGAAGTCCGAATACGCCAGTACCTTGTCGGTGGAAGGGCGCGCATCACTGGCCAACTGCCTGGCAAGCTGCACTGGCTCGCCTCCACCGGCCGGCAGGCTGTAGAGAGGCACCCCATCAGCCAGCATTGAGCCGGAGAGAAAGTCGCCCTGCCAGAAGAGGATGTGTTGGCCGTCGAGAGACCAGCCGGCCAGGATGGCCTTGCCCTTTTCGGGCGCGCCGCTGGCGTAGAGTTCAGCCAACTGCTCGCCATCGGACGAGACTCTCCACAGGCCCTGGTAAGTGAGGGGTTGCTTGGGTTGCCATTCCTGCCACTCGCAGGCGATCCAGGCTCCGTCGGGGCTCCAGGCGATGCGGCCCATCTGGCCCGGACCGTGACCGGGGAGGCTGTCGGGCACCAAGGTCGTTGGAGTGGCACTGTCGGCGCTTATGACTTGCAGTCCC